>Ga0209700_103310_pt1 | contig 31104 bp, 17 predicted proteins | sample SiratroredBW_FD_187528 | JGI IMG/M metagenome (GOLD analysis project Ga0209700, IMG submission 187528) | Root nodule microbial communities of legume samples collected from California, USA - Siratro red BW (SPAdes) (version 2) | ecosystem: Host-associated > Plants > Roots > Nodule | place: USA...
TTTTTTTTTTTTTTTTTTTTTTTTTTTTTTTTTTTTTTTTTTTTATGATTTGGCATATTTTGAATCTCTGTTGTACCTCTAATGAACATATTTCAGATAAGAATAGAAAAGTTTCCTTATCCCATCATCCAAATTCATGAGACTGAATTTAATTTCATATCGATACTCCTCTGTCCAAATTTTAATTCACAATTATTAAGAAATAAATTTAGAAGGATCAGTTTCTATTGTTCTTAAATAATCTAATAGATTAAGAAAATCTACTTTTCAAGATTATCATTGTGTAATGATCTCCATTCCAACTTCATTGTCATCCTCGGTTGTTCCATTCCCTTTTATTTCTCTTATAGTAAATTGTCCTGCCTGCCATAAAAATATAAATATTTCTCTGTTAATTTATCTTTTACTTTTGAACCACACAATATGATGATAATAAAAATAATGGTTGGGAATATGCTATAAAAGAACAATTACTTGTTTTGGAACAAAACAAAACTTAGTTTCTTAGTACATTTAGTACATTTTTCCTGTGAGAAGAAAATCATTAAATGTAAATGGATTTTCAAGGTAAAGGATATAGTTTATGGTTTCTAAAATTTGCTTGGTTACTAAAAGTTTTACCCAAACTACATGATTATTTAAAAACTTAATTCCGTAGCCAAGATAATCATGTATAGAATGTTAATGTCCATTGCTATAAAGAAAGGATGACAATACTAATTTGATGTGAACACAATTTTTCTATATGGAAACTTTTACGTAAATTATATAAAGAATACATTGAAATTTTTATTTTTAAAGAAAGTTTAGTTTGCAAACTTCAAATATCTTTACTTAATTTAAAACAAGTCAACAAATAACGGAATGAAAAATTGACTTATTTTTTCTTGTTATATTAATCTTACATTCATAATTTTATTAATGTTCTTCTATGTGTGGATGATTTTATAATTGCAAAAAAATATCTGGATGTGATCAATACTCTTAAACACAACTTGAACATTATATTTAGTATTAAACACTTGAGAAGATTAAAATATTTTATACAAATATAAGTGTTATATCAAATCAAGATATTAGTCTATGTCAGAAGAAATATGTTTTAGATCCTCTCTAAGATTTCAGTAAACTTTATACAAAGACATGTCCCACACTAACAGATTATGTGATCAAGCTCTTAAAGAATTCACACAATCTATTATAGGTTTTTCTTCGTATAAAAGACTTATCGAAAGACTTTGTACCTCAAATATAATATCTCTTTTAAAATGAATTATTTGATCCAATATTTAACTATCATACAATTCTTAGTCTAAATATAGTTATAAGAATTCTCAAATACATCAAACAAACACTAGTAGACAATTAGTTATTTTTCCAATAAATAAATGAAAGTAAATTATAAGGTTTACAAACTTTGGTTAAATAAACTAAAAGGGTCAAGAAACTTTGAATTAGCTACATGTGTAACACTAGAAGATTTGTCATTTTCTATTATTTATTCATATGATCCACAATCATCTTGTGGAAAAGTAAAAACAAATTATTAGAAGACATATTTATAAGATTAAATACAAAATGATCAATTAAAGATTTTTTTGAAACACAATGATTTTTTCATCTTATTGTATGATTTTTCTATTAAACATAATGATTCTATTATATAATATTATATTGTAACAATAAATATGATAAATATGGTCTTTATCTACTAATACTCTTGTTTTTTATAAGAGCATTAGATGTAAAGATAAATTGTCACACTGTTCAACATAAAGTTCAATCAAGACGCACATTTTATATTTATCTTCCTCATTTTAAATAATAGACATCTTAACCAAGCTTTTAATTCTTCATTATTTTAGACAGATTCAAAATGTAATGCTTTACATGTTCGATCTTTATTAATTAACGTGACATGTTAATTAAAATATTAAGATGTTACATATTAATTAAAATATTAACTCATTATCATTATACTTCAAAGTACTTATATTTTTATTTTATTTTACAATTTTGTATATACATGTATATAATTTATTTTTTTATTAAAATATATAAAATCTCTAATTGTTTTAGTTTTTTCCTTTCTTGCTTTCATGTACTTTTTTACGGTTTACTTTTTTTACTTTGTGATGGAAAGTTTTATTCTTATTTTTAATGATAACTCTTTCTTTTCATTTACTTTAGAAAGTTAGAATTTTGGTTTGTTGTACTAGAATTTATTACTCCATGCGTAATTCTATTATTAACAATTTATTCATTCAAAAGTATGATATTATCTCGCAATATTTTATCAATGGTAAGATAGATTTATAATTAATAATTTTAATGGAAAATGTAATGTTTAAAATATTCAGTTTTATAAAATTTTATAAGAGAAAAATGTTCTAAATTTATAAAATTTGAATTGCATTAGCAAAAAAATAATTAATAATTATTATAAAACAAATGTACTAGCAAACTTTAGTTTGAACTTGACCTATAAATAAACCAACAGATTCGGACAAACCTATTTAAAGCATTTTTAGAAGAAAAAGTCTAAAACTATTTTTTTTATATGCTAAATCTAATTTATGAATAAATTACAAATAAAAATTTAAATAAATTATACTATACAATTATTTCAAATTATATGATGCATAAATTAGTTTTAATTTATGAAAATATAATTGTTATCCTTTTTTTCTACAAGCACTTATGAAGAAAGTTGTTCTTATAAATCCTTACATAATTTACTTAAACCATGTGTTTAAAACATAAAAAATGTTAAAATAGTGAAGATGTAGTAAATTTCGAGAAAGCCATTCAACAATGTGATAAGATAAGAGGATTCTATACATCTCAACTTCAATACTAAATTTGTTACATATTTCTTCCCTTCTGTCTGGTTAGCTAGTAGCATGAAATTTAACTAAACACCCTAAAAAAATAAAAATTTATCCTAAAAATAGTTATTAGAACACCTTTGTTTAAAATGTATCATGATATCAAAATTTATCTTAAAAATAGTTCTTAAAAAGCCTTTGTTTATAATAAAGAGGTGCTGGAGGTTCAAAATCAATTAATAATATGAATAAATATAAATACAAAAACAATTATCAACTTAAAAATTGGTTTATAAATTAAGTTAAATCTTAAAAATATTATACATATATACATTGTAAATCCTAAACCTCAATCAATAAAATATTGTACAATATTATGATAATAATTTAATTCTAAACCTAAACCATATAAATAATAAAATATTATACAATATTATGATGATATATTTTTATTTTAAAAAATTCTCATGTATTGTTTTAAAAAATAATAATTTTGTTAATTATTTAAAAAAAAAAAAAAACTGTTCTTAGTGATAAGTAAAAACCTGAATTTCTGTTTTATAAAAGTCCTGCACAATAAATAGCTATTCTATAATTTTTGCTCAAAATTTTTTTAAAAAATCTTAAATTAATAAGCCTGGTATTTTTAAATATAAAAAAGTTTATAATAAATTTACAGTGAAAATTTATATATTACCTATGAACAGAGAAAACTTGAGAGTCAAACTTTGTGTCAATCTTTCACAAATAACTCTTTGGTTCAATTATTTTATAAAATTATGAAACAGAACTTTTATAAATTTAAATGATACTTTTAACCGATAATCTTTTCTATAAATATAAACTGAAACTATCAACTAACTAACTAACCCTTCATCTTGCTAAAACAATACAAGTAACATCTTATAGCAGTATAAGTAAGATTTATTAGAAATGATGTTATGTATATATTTTCCTTTCCTTCTACTTGTGTAAAAGACAGGTGTTTTGTATAATTATTTCTTTATTTTTATTATAGAAGAAAAGTATTAGCTTTATTAAGTAATGTAAGAGATGGACTGTAATAGGATAACATGAGATAGGTTATAAATATGGAAATCAAATCAAACCATTAGCTTTATTATTATTATTATTAATTATTACTGCATACATTCACAAATTCAATTTTTTTCTATTCAAAAGAAGCGGGTAAAAACAAGAACATAGAGTCTATGAAAATCCCGCCCAGTATTCAATCTAATTATGCAGTTTTTCCTTTTATTATTATTAACTAAATATGTCTGACATATATCAGACATGCTAAAAACTACCACGCGCTAGTCTTGTAAGTCTTCAAAACTCTCTTTTGTACATTCTACAACAACTGTACTCCACTTGCTGCTGATCTTCCTTTTTCACGTCTTTTCCATTGCCTCTTACCAATCACAATTTTGTTGACTTGCTGGCGAGTGTCTTTACACCCAGACACGCGAGTGGTTGAAGAAGTTTTTGTTTTTGAATCTTGTTCTGAACAACGGTTACTTCAACCTGCATCACTTTTTCGTTCCGATTTTCAAAATACTTGTCCTTTTTCACTCTCTTCACAAAATATTTAGTAATTAAATCTTAGAACCAATCAAATAAAAGTAAAATATTGGAGTAACATGAGTGCACTCTCTTACCTTGTTCCATGGAATTATTCTCACTGTAATAGTTATTTTGAGTTCAAACATCAAGTTAAAATCATGGTAACACCCGGGTCTACATTGTTATCACACTCCCAACCCTACTCACACTTTTTTCCTACTGAATCATCACTTTAAAGTCACACCGTCTTGGTGGCAAGTTTCATTTTCACCCATAGAACTTCAGAGTTCAAATTTGTTGAGAGATTGGAAAATGGGAATGGGGATTGTAGCCTGGATTTCTCTGGTGATATTGGTGACAGTTTTTTGTCCTTCTTCTCTTGCTCTCAATCTGGATGGTTAGAACTATGAACCCCTTCTTTGTTTCTGTGTTTCAAATCCTCTTCTATGCTTTGTCTAGTTTTTTTTTTTTTTGTTCTGTGGGAGAATAAATGCATTCTGTGTAGTATTCCGATTTCACCTTCCGCCTCCTACATTGGGAGTTTATCTTTATCATTTTCTCTCCAAATCTGTGTGAAATGCTTGAAGTTGTGAAATTTAACTTAAGGATTTTTCCTTCATCTGTTAGGTCTGGCCTTGTTGGAAATCAAAAGTGCTTTTAATGATACTAAGAATGTGCTGAGCAACTGGCAAGAGTTTGATGAGACTCATTGTGGATGGACTGGTATCTCTTGTCACCCTGGCGATGAGCAAAGGGTTCGCACAATGTATGCAAACATCACATGCACTTCATTCTGTTACCTTTCTTTTTCCACTTTCTCAGCTGAGTATGACATCTTGTGTTTTGTTCTTCAGAAATCTGCCATACATGCAACTTGGAGGAATTTTATCTCCCAGCATTGGTAAACTCAGTAAACTACAAAGATTGTAAGTAGAAAACACATTTTTCCCTCCACCATTGGTAAACTGGCACCCGAAACTTTTTTTAATTTTTCATTCCATTCAATGGCTTGTAATGAAACAGGGCACTTCATCAGAACAGCTTGCATGGAACCATTCCTAATGAACTTACAAATTGTACTGACTTAAGAGCTCTGTAAGTGAAATGGTTCACTTCTAGAGAAGTATTTATCAATTTCCTAAAAGTTTTGCTGCTTTGTGTTATGCTGATGGTAATGCGTCTTATCTGATTGTATAAAAAGGTACTTGAGGGGTAATTTTTTTCAAGGAGGCATACCGTCAAACATTGGAAATCTTTCATTCTTAAATATACTGTAATTCCTATTCCCTTGCTTTTGTCACTATTCCTTTATGATTCTTTGAACTTGTTTCTAGATTTTGTTTTTGGATTTTGTTTCTCAGCTGCATTTTAGTTTATTTGCAATTTAATTCATAGTCTAAATACAGGGATTTGTCAAGTAACTCGTTAAAAGGTGCTATACCTTCCTCTATTGGCCGTCTCTCACATTTGCAAATTCTGTAAGTCAGTATAGCCTAAACATCTCTTTAACAATGGTATTCATAACTTTGTGATTCATTTTATACTGACCCTCCTTGTCTTAGGAACTTGTCTACCAATTTCTTTTCTGGTGAAATTCCTGACATTGGAGTACTAAGCACCTTTGGCAACAGCTCGTATGTATTCTTTCCTTATGGTAGTTTAGATTATTTGTTGTAACATGTGAGTGGTGAAAATTGTGTGTCAAAGATGGAAGTCAATATTACTTTTGATCTCTGAACTTCTACTCTCTATCTTTTAATATGTAAGGTAAAAAAGAAGTCATTTTGTGTTTTTAAGTTTTCTTGGTTGTTGGAGTTAGTTAATGCGATTGCAGACAGCAGCTAATTGTTCTGACTGGACATAAATAATGCGAACTCACTTTTCATTAACACTACTAATTTTGAATTTCTTGTTTTCTCTATATCAATCCTTATGTTAATGTATTGGCAATATGAGCAGCAAGTTGGTTTTATTATATCTGTACTTTCTGTACTTTAGCATTGACAAATTCATTGCATGTAAATAGGTTCAATGGAAATGTAGATCTTTGTGGGCGTCAAGTCCAAAAGCCATGTCGGACATCATTTGGTTTTCCTGTGGTGCTGCCCCATGCTGAAAGTGATGAAGCTGCAGGCAAGTCACACCTTGGATTTGATTTTTCTAAATACTATCTAATTTACTCGATTTAGAACTACTATACATATTAAAGAATTATGGTCACTGTTTTGTATGATAATCCTTATCACTTCAATATATGCAGTCCCAGCCAAAAGGTCTTCACATTACATGAAGGGGGTGCTAATTGGTGCAATGGCAATTATGGGTCTCGCACTTGTCATGATCCTTTCATTCCTCTGGACTCGTTTGTTATCAAAGAAGGAACGAGCTGCAAAGAAATACACGGAAGTCAAGAAACAAGTTGATCCAGGAACAAGTAAGAAGAGTGGTGTTTCAAATTTGACATTCTCCTGTAACTACTAGAAGGAAAAAAGGAAAGACAATTTCCTCTTTATTTATAAATGCTGACATAATCTTTAACAGGCACAAAACTTATTACTTTCCATGGTGACCTGCCATACACATCATCTGAGATCATAGAGAAGTTGGAGTCTCTAGATGAAGAGCATATAGTAGGATCAGGAGGGTATGGTACTGTTTACCGAATGGTGATGAATGATTGTGGTACATTTGCTGTTAAACGGATTGAACGAAGTTGTGAAGGGTCTGATCAAGTGTTTGAAAGGGAACTAGAGATCTTAGGGAGCATCAAGCACATAAATCTAGTAAACATGCGTGGTTACTGCAGGCTTCCTTCTTCAAGACTCCTCCTTATCTATGACTATTTGGCCTTTGGCAGCTTAGATGATCTCTTGCATGGTATGATTCATTTTAATATTCACTGAACTGTAAAAGAGTCTGTTTTCCTATGACAGATGAGAAATATTTTCTTGAAATTGTACAACAATCAGTATATTATCAAGGCGGTAAATTTTATTAAATCTATTGTATATTTGTGATGACTCCTCCTGTAGCTGTGCAATTTTCTAATAGTTCAGCAATACTTTCTTCAGAAAATACTCAACAAAGACGACTACTGAACTGGAGTGATCGCCTGAAGATAGCTCTTGGTTCTGCCCGGGGTTTGGCTTACTTGCACCATGAATGCAGCCCAGAAATTGTTCACCGTAACATAAAATCTAGCAACATACTCCTTGATGAAAACATGGAGCCACACATATCTGATTTTGGCCTCGCAAAGCTTTTGGTCGATGAAGAGGCCCATGTTACCACAGTGGTAGCTGGCACATTTGGGTATTTGGCACCAGGTATGTCTTTAGTACTTCTGGATACTTGCAGGTGGCCTGGTTATCCTTTGTTTTGGGCTTTTGGGTTCAAAGTAACCATATTCCATTTCATTCTTCAAATATTTTCAATTGACCTATGCCAAATGTGATGAAAGAGTCCCGAATGACATGCTAGATGATTATTTCTAATGTATAGCATGTATTAATTGGCCAAATGCTAATAAATGCTTGGGATACTATTCAAGCATTCGTCAAGTAGTACCGTAACAAGACCCTAGTAATTATTCAATAGTGTATTAAGTGATTTTTCTAAATATAAAAAGGTAAACTAGTGATTGAGTGGTGGTTTATTATTTACGTGTCAACCAGAATATCTACAAAGTGGAAGAGCAACTGAGAAGTCAGATGTGTATAGCTTTGGAGTTCTATTACTGGAACTTGTAACTGGAAAGAGGCCAACAGATCCTTCCTTTGTAAAAAGAGGTTTAAATGTGGTTGGTTGGGTAAGCTTTTTACCTCTCAATGCAAACCACTGGTAACACAGGAAAGTTTTAGGAACATAATATACTAAGCTTTAGGAAATTCTTTGCAGGTGAACACATTACTGAGAGATAACAGATTGGAAGACGTGGTGGACAAAAGATGCAGTGATGCAGATGCAGGAACCCTTGAAGTAATTCTTGAGCTAGCAGAAAGATGCACAGATGGAAATGCCGATGATCGTCCGTCAATGAACCAGGTGTTACAGCTGCTGGAACAAGAGGTTATGTCTCCTTGTGCAAGCGAGTTTTATGAGTCTCAGTCAGATCACTGATGACAAAATCCAATTATGGATGTCGTTGCTATTTCCACTGCACCATTTCTGTGTGTCCCTTTTCCTTTGTGTGGCATTCTAGATTACTTTGTCTCAAATGTGAATAGATTTGTCAATTATCTGAAACACTTGTTGTCCCTTCAAGAACTAAAGGGACAACTTAGATATTGCAGTGGGTTTTTGTATTTGGAATGACCTCCATTCTAGCTATATGAAATGTTATCACTTTCTCATACAATTTTGGCCAATTAGGCATTCTTAAAGGTGAGTTTTTTGGTCAACTATTTCCGCAGACCATTAACCGGCAAAGTTAGTTTACCTGTGCCCAAAAGGAGGCCAGAATAGTTTCATTTCATATGCGTTATTATCGTCTGTATGGTTATGAAATGCCTAATAATTTTTTTTCCTAAACAAACTCGAAAAACACAACTATGAGAACTGTTTGATCCCTAGTTTCCGAACATTATGGTTACGTCACAACTGTCTATCAATGTACACCAAACTTGAATCTCTACTTAAATTCATTTCACCACTTCCTAACTTTTTCGCCTAATGTGCAGATTGATAGAAAGTCCGTTCCTAAGTAGGTCACCAATTTTTAATCTTTCATATGATTGAATGAATCGAATTCCGAGCTTATCATTATTTTCAGTTTAGTTTTCTTGAACTGTTAGTATAATAATTTACTTGGTCAACTAATTAGTAACTAAAAATCATCATATATATGATAGCAAAAGTAATTATTGCAAAAATTGGCATTCTTACTATAAACATTTTATTTTTAGACTATGGTATAAAACATCTTTAAACTTAATCTTTCAAATTAATTTTTATTTTTGAATTAAAGGCCTAGGAGTACATAATAAAAAGACTAATGATTTCGAAGCAAGAAAAAAAGAATCTGAAAGTTGGGCTTAAAAAAAAACCCAAGTAGAGGTTGGGTGAGGTACCAGTGGTGGTGGATGAGATAAGATTTTGTCTTGTTTCGCTGTCTTCTATTATGTGGGGTGTGCAATGCAAAGTCATAGGTAGTTAGAGCATCGAAATTAAAGTAATAAGGAAACAAAGGAAAAGGTAGTTTATTTAGTAGCTTGGATGTTCGTAACGGGCGTCCTTTGGGTCTCTTCAAAGGCTTGTTCATTTTTCAACTCTCAACGGCCGTCGCTTTTCCACGATCCTGACCTCACCCTCTCTGTTATTTGATAGAGGGTCTTTGAGAATCTAAGCGATCAATCCAAAGGTGAAGACTTGAGAGATGAGTCAAATGTCTTCTGGAATTGCTGGTGTTGGCAATGTTGGCACCAATTATATGCTCCCATTATCGTTACCTTCATCATCTTCATTTGCTTCTTTGTGTTTTAACACCACCATCATACGCAAGGGAGTAGTGTTGGATCATTGGGCAGGTAGTAACTGTAATCATAAAGAAATTCGAAAAGGAAGGAAAAGAGGACATGGGATTGTGGCATCTAGCAACGTTGCTTCTCCATCTATATGGGATGATTGGAAGCCTCTCAAAGCCCCTTCCACTCCTTCCCTCAGTGACATTCTTTGGCCCTCTGCTGGTTAGTTTCTTTCCCATCTCTCTCTTGTTTGTTTTCAGGAAATTCGAAGTCATAATTTAAATGGAACCACCCACTATAGGATCTTCCTAACTATACCAATTAGATTTGATGCAATCTCGTAATTTACATAAATCTGACAGCTTTAAATGTTTCTCCTTTTAATTAAAAAAAAAATTCAACAGGGGCATTTGCGGCAATGGCAGTATTGGGAAAGCTGGATCAGTTATTGGCACCAAAAGGACTCTCAATTGCATTTGCACCATTTGGGGCTGTTTCCACTGTCCTCTTTGCCACACCCACTGCCCCTTCTGCCAGGGTATAACTTGCTTAACCAATTCAATGCACTGTGTGTCTAAGTTTTTATATGCTATTGGACATTGTCAACCATCACAAATGTTCATTTTTTACTGATTATAAGAGAAAAACAATTTATCAGAATCTTGCTTATTCACCTAGTTGTTAGAGTCATATGTTTAGACTGATAGTGGTCATTGTAAAAAAGAATAAGACTTATACCCTTGGTTCTTAGCATGCTGTTGCTATTCATATCTTCAGACAAATTCTTTACTTCAGAACTAAATAATCCACATGTGATTATGCAGAAATACAGCATGTTCATGGCTCAAATAGGTTGTGCCGCAATTGGTGTTTTGGCATTGACAATATTTGGGCCCGGATGGCTGGCCAGGAGTGCTAGTATTGCAGCATCGGTTGCTTATATGATTTGCACCAACTCCGTTCACCCTCCAGGTATTTTTTTCTTCAATGTTATTTTGTTGTCGTTTGAATAAACTCATTAAGCTTCCAAATTTTCTTGTTAACTTTATTTCAATGATACATGTAGCTGCTAGTATGCCATTGCTTTTCATTGATGGTCCAAAGTTCCATCACTTGAATTTCTGGTATGCTTTGTATCCCGGGGCTGTGGCATGCATTCTACTTAGTTTGGTGGTAAGGAATCTATTGTTACTTGACACATACATTACTGCCGAATGAATTATTCATTGCAAAAGTTTGCTAATTGGAAGACCCCAAATGGTTTTTCAGCAAGAGGTGGTTATATACTTGAAGAAAAATTTCAAATTTTGACCGCTGCTCTGCACACTGATACATCTCTTCTGCTGTCTCTTCTATTTAATTTCCCGAAGGGCCAAGAAGAACATTCTTTGATCAGAATCATAATTGTAAGTAGAGAGAATCCTCAAACCAAAATCAACTTGTGCTGGATTTTTCTTCGTGAGGCAAGTCCAAAAGTGGAAATTAGATGGATCTTCTCTGTTGCAGCATGGTATTGGTCTTGCAATGTGTTCATGGAGTGTATTTGATCCGAAAAGTATTTGACTTGTAAACATTGCATATCAAATTGTACCTCCTGTATTAGACAGTCCAAAGCCTAGAGCATGCATATACATATCTAAAAGTGATCTAAATCATGAAAAGCCGGAACAAAGTGCAGTAAAATAGTGAGAAATAAGTGAATAACACAGTACATTATCTAAAAGCATCGCCTGTTGCATCAATCAATGCCTGCAAATTTATTTGATATCTTTGCCAAGGAAGCCAGTGATTGGGCCAGAATGGGAACTCCTAATACAAAAGTTGCTCCAATAATGTTAATGTCATGTAATCCATCCTTATCTAACATCTTCATACCTAATGACTTCCTTGTGGGCTTAATGTGAACCCACATGTGTGATAGTGCACAGCTCAACTTTCACTAGAAAAAAAAAAAAAAATTACAAAAGATTATTCGTACCCATTGTGAACACTCCCTGTGTTTTTTTGTACTTGTTGTCAGGGAAATAATTCCCATTTCATTTTTTCAAAGTGATTTTGAAATAAACTAACTTATGAAATAAGGTATTCTAAACTTGTACTTGTAAAGGAATGATGTAAAGTGCTAGTGAAACATGTATAATTAAAAGGAAAAACTGTGTATGAAATATTAGATTAAATTAAAATTCAATGACAGTGTAAAGATTATTTACACTATCATCCAATTATTTGTTTTTTAATAATTACTTTAAAAATTATATGTAAAATATAGTTTCTAATGAATGAAGTAATATTTTTACTAATAATATATTGAAAGACCTAATCACCTTTCCTATCTCTATATTGCAATTGTGCAATTTACTCCTAAATATCCAATTATGTGAATTTAAAGACTTAAATCACATATTGGAATTGAAGGAAGACTTGCTTTGTAGAATTGAAATTCAAGAACCATAATACAATTAATCCTATATGAAAATTAAAGTGTAAAAAGTGAATTTTGATAAAATGTAGATGTGAATATAAATGATTGGATTGGCTAATATGAAATGGAACCCAGCATCCTGTTCCAATCTTTATCCGATACCCGTGCAATTTGAACAGAAGCAAAGCAGAAGAAGAAAAAGAGTTGAATGAAAAAGCTGAAGGGTCCACAAACAAGAACCCACTAACCCAACTACAGCAGCCGTGGCATGGTCTCCTAAAAGTTGAAACACAAGACACATAAACTCCCTTTTATTTTATAAGGGGCACCACAGTGGAGCATATTGAATTAGAAAATGGTTGTTGATTCTGTTCTGTTGCATAGGAATGGGTGGTTGGTGTTAAGGTTCATGAACACGCTATCAGATTCTGTATTGTAATGTGCCAATTCTGATGCAACCTTGTTCAAGTGGGATCTTAAACATCACCAATTCACTTCCTTTTTTATACAAAAAATACTCTATTAGTGAGTGGGTCATAATTCTGCAACACTCCTATCTCAAATAGCAATATCACAGTCCTTGTTAATTAGGTCAATAAATCCAATCATTAACTAGGGTCTCATTTCTCAAGTGAATTTTGTCTCTTCAACGACTTCTTGGCCACACTACTTCTTCATCTATACGCATTCTTTAGTTTGTCCAAACCAGAAATGAAAGGGGAAAATAGGGGGAAATCACAGAGCTCTGTTAATGCGATGCATGAGATGATGCATGAACATGAGCTCTGATGTTAATGGATAGAGTTTGGGTTGAGTGTTATATTATTTCTCTTTTTCTTTTCTTTATCTTGAGTTTGGTTCAGTGTTCAGGTGAATCAATTTTGCTAGTGAGCATTTGTTAACCAATTTTAATTAGTTATAATTCATTATAGTAATTTATGTAAGAATTGGATAGTATTCAACTTTAACTCTAAATTTTACCTTAAAAATAAAAAAATTAACAGAAAAGATCACAAATTTAATATTTTAAAGATTTTAAATTGAAAGTAGTATAAATATATATATATATATTTTGACATTTTCTTAGTGATTGTGCATGGAATTAGTAGATAAGTTAAACATTATGTAACTGTAATATTATAATCACGATTTACTTATATTTTTTAAAATTACAGAGAGCAAACAAGTTATTTCATGAGAAAAAATTTTAAGTAGTGTTACTCTATCACTATCTCTTCATAATGCATTTTATTAGTCCAACATTAAAAAGTTATTATAAGATTAAGTCTTCAAAATTTATACATTTTCAAAACTAGTTGATGCTTTATTAAATAAAGCTATATTATAATGTATAGTGTACTTTTTAAAGATATGATTAAAATATTGACTATATGTTTTCAAATTTATTCGTTTAACAGATTTGATTACAAAACTCCAATGTTAACGGTCACATAAAAAATATATAATATGAGAATAAAAAAATATTATTAGCTTTACAAGTTGCTGGAGCATGCGAGAAAATAAAGTTACGGTGAGAAATTATTATTGGTTTTTTTTCTTGTTGATTTTCATTTACTATCTGTTTTGCTGAATTTTAACATTCACCTATTTAAACCTTCCTTCCTTTTTTAGACATAGACAGGTATTTCTGCTTTAGAAACCAAAGTACTGTGTAAAAAAATTAAATATAAAATTGAAAATCCCACATGCAATGAAAAGAAAAGAAGTAAATATCCATAAATTTATTTTTTTAATTTTTAGATTTTTCAGCCTGTTGTAAACCGATAATTTAATGAAGCAATATAAAAAATATGGTTAACTTTTTCATTTGTTCACATCATTTATCATTTGATCATACTCATAATTTACACAAACATTCAAAAGCATACTTAGAAAGCTAAAACTTTTTGAAGATTACTGTTATGTCGAGAAAGCATAATTATTACATTTCTAATTACTACTTAGTGATATAAATATATTAACTTTGTTTTCTAATTTATATTGTTTATTTGATATTTTGCACATTCTAACTATTTTGAGATACTTTTACTGGATATATTTTCTAATTCCAGAATAATCTTAAAAAGCATCAATGTTTTAAAGTTGGAAAAAAAAATCAAAGGTCATTTTTTTTATGATTAAACTCGAGAAGTCAAATCATGAGGTTTTTTTTTTACAGTTCTGGTGTAAATTTACACGCTTTTTTTTATGAATCTGAATAAATTATGAGTTTACTTAAAAAGAAAACTTGTCTTATTCAAAAATTTATGTTATCAAGCGAGTTAGTAATTTTTTTTTTCACGTTAACATTAAGATCGTGCTAGGAAGCACAATATTCATACTTTTTTTTTCTACGGAGAGATGTAATTATTTTCAAACTTGTCCAAATCTGTAAAAGAAGGTGCAAATTTGCACCACAATTGTAAAAAAACCCAAGTTTTTGCCTTGCTCATAATATGCACAACTAAGACGATAGTATGGCAGCACGTATCCCCGGTTTAGTCTTATTGCTCGGTTGCAATTTGTGGCTGTGATACTAGTATAAGCCATCAAGTCATAAAACCAAATTGGTGGATGCTAAAATAGACAACACCTTATTCATGTCCATTGCCTTTTTCTTCTTCTTTTATTGTAGAGTGTGGTTTCTTTCTTACTCAACCATGTCTATTGATGTCAATCCAAGAAGATTTTCTGCATATAACTCAATTTTGGACAAGATGCTTGGAAGATTATCTTTTTCGATATAGAAAACACTTATTTTCACTCTCTTAAATTGGATACTTTCTTCCATTCCTATGTTTCTTTTATCTCTATTCTAAAGCACCTATAATGGTTGTAAAATCATTTGTAGGTATCCAGGAAATTTTTTTGACGGGGACGAGAGGAGGAAAGAAGAATAACAAGATAAAAATTGTTAAAAACAATTAACAATACTATATATTATTTTGATATAGTAAAATGTCATATTTTTGTAACTACACTAACTCGTAATAAAAAAACTAAATTCTTGGTTTTGGTTTGGTTTTTGTTGTGTTATGTAAAGAAAAATTGAAGGAGGAGAGTGGTAAGAGGACACTGTCATGAAGTACTGGCAAACAGCCTTACAATGGGTCCAACGAAAGCAACCCAACATATACGTCTAATCTCCTGTCATGTTTAAGGTTAAAAAGTGGCCAATATTTTTAAACATTATTTGTTATTATTATTATTATCGCTCAGAAACTTTGTTTCGTGTTGTGTTAAATTTGTTTCCCAGAAATCATTATACTTGTTCAGTTTCTGGGAAGAGTCTATGTAAAGAATAATTTATTTTATGAAAATGAGAATATATATACATTATAAGAAAATAAAATACAATTAATTGTTATTTAAATAGTTGAAATTTAAATTTTTAAATTTTTAAATGCTTCATCCGTCTTGTCTTTTGGTACCACTTGGAACTCTTGGCGACCATGACATGACTACTTTCTTTCCCTATGCGCAATGTCTCCCTAATCTTCCTGAAAATGCTAGTTTAAATTTTTGAATGATTGGGTTCAGATTTTAACTCTGCATTCCTAGCGTTTCATCTTCAATAATCAATCATCTCACACTTATTCCATAAAATAAAACAAAAAATGTGCCATAAATCAATGCCAGTGCTGTCGCTCCTGGCCCTCTGTCTTGTCATTTCTTTTGATTCCTTCATATTTTTTCGCAATATTTTCTATACATTATCCATCTACCCTTTTTTATAAACCTAACCTATTTTAAAATGTTGCCAATTAAATTTATCATTTTCAGAACCAGATCTGTTTATAAAATAAATAAATGAGCTTATGTACGACCGTACCCAACACTAAATCATGAACCAACATGGTGTGTTCATCAGCTGACACTGAATCGTTATAATGGAGCAGCATAATTTTACTAACTTTTTCTATTTCCATAACATTTTCTTTTCATTTATAAAGTTTTAGCATGAAATTTTCTTTAAAAGGATCAATCAAATACTAATAATTAGTACTTTAAATTTTAGAGAAATGTATTAAATTTGCACACTTTATCTTTGTATTAACAAAGGCTTATTAACGATGCTTATCTTTTGGGTGTAAGTTTATATAATAATATGGGAGATTTTTTACGTGGTGGGTTCATAGAGAATCGCAGAGTACAAGGCACGTGGCAGATAGGTCAACGTCGGGTGGGGCCCAGCATGATGTGTAGATTCCAGTGCGGAGTTTGCACAAGCCATTTGGTGTGGCTGCTCTTAATCTGGCTCGCACCTCTTGATTTTCCTCTTTTTTTTGTTTGACCGAAGAGGAGAGAAAAAAAAAAGAGGTGGCAGGTGGTGGCATGGTGGCCGTACACGTGGCAGAATCTGGATGAAGTGTGGTGGGGGTTGACCGGTTGGTAGGAAAGCGTTTTGAGAAGGCAGGGCATGTGGCAGCTTGTGAATGGATCTTTCATGACACGCCGTAAAGCATGGACCTTTCCTCACGCAATTTCCTTCCAAATATTACTCAATTAAATTAAATTAAATTAAATTAAATTAAATTCGTAATTAACACTAGAGATGAATGTGAACAACATGTTGACCCTTATCACAGCCATTCTCAGCCACCAATTTCAATTATTCTACCATTAAGGTCCTCTTCTCTCCTTTGTTACTTAGTATTAATAATAATCATGTTTAACATCATCATCATCATCGACCCTAGTTTTTTAGGGTTTTGTTTTACAACCCAAGTATTACAAATACTCCCAATAAAAAATTAGGAACAGTAAAAGAGATGAAAGATTAAGACACATGTTCATGCCTTACTATAAACACCATTTTTTCTTTCTCTAAATTTTCCTGTTTATCACTTTGGCTCATAATCATCCATCTCTTGTTATTCTTTAAAAATTCAGCTTATACATGTGACTGATGTTTAATATTTGAATCGGGATTATAGTATTTTTACTTTATTTCATTATTTTTTCTTGCTTTATAGGCAAGAGATTCTACACTTATCTTCAATTTTACTTTATTTTTAAAGTAGACTTTTAATATATTTCATAAAAGATAATCACACTTAAGTATGAATATTTATGTTGCAATTAACTAATGAAAATATAAATGATGTCGCGTGTGTATGTAAGTACGTATATTGTTTATAAACATTCCAAATAAAATCACTTCTATTCACTGTATCTGAAATTAAAATCTTCCTTAAAAGTAGTTGCACATGGATTATGTGAATTAATTACTGTATTATTTGCTTATCTGTTTTTTCCTTTGGAATAGACATGCATACTCTTGTTATGTGACAAAATTCATTTTTTTCCTCGAAGTATTTAATGTGGTTAAATATTTGTTCTATCTCTGATTAAGTAAAATTAATTCTCAGTAACTTAATCGACGTCATAGCTCATTTTGATAACTTAATATTTTCTATTTACAAAAAGATATACAATATTAAAGATATGTAATAAAATTATTAACGTTTATTTCTTTTATCATTTCACTTTTCCATTGAAACATTAATCTTTATGCTAAACATTGCATAAATAATCATCTACCTATTAATTTAGATAAAATTAATTCATGCGATGTCTTATTTAGGTTTAAATAAAGAGAAATAAAAAAGAAATAAATTAAGAAAATGTAGCATTAGTTCTTCCCTAAATCTACATATTAGATGATGCATTAATTATCCTAATAAGAATGTAGTTGATATGACCGATCAGTTGAAATATCACTCAATTAAGAGCCTAAGGAAACTCGTCCACTTAAGTCATATATCACTGGATACATGAACAGACTAATCCTAAAAACATATCTATTTTGACATAATCATTTCCTCGAACATATTTTGGGGCCAAATCCCATAAATGCATTGTACCTTGATACACAAAGCTACTACTCCTAAAAAGCGGGTGCGTATTAACCCTTCTTTGATTTATATATAAATCATTGCATCAATAGTTCAATGAAGGTTTTAGCTTAAGTTTCTCAAGCCATATAGTTAGAACAAAAAAAAAAAATCAATGAAAGAAAAATTTATTTTTTTGTTATTTTTGTAAAATAAAAATAAGTGAGAAATATTATTTTAGGATGGTGTAGTTTAATTATTTGATAAAAAAATTAAATTATTTAATAGTATAATACTTATACTCCTTGATTTATGCTACAGCACAATACAAACATTCAGAGATAAATAATAATTTTTATTTTCATTTTTTTATGGTCTTAAATTATCTCTCGTAGATATCTAACTACCAACTTTAATTTTCCTCCGCTCCATTGTACGATCATCCCACTAAATTAGACCAAAGAAATGATCACCTCAATGTAAATATTCCTCTTCTTGGAAAAAAAAAATCCCACTCTCTTATAATTTTCGAAGACAAGAATAAATGAATATTTATATTACTATAAAATTTCATATCCCAAAAGGAGTAGGTTTCCTGTTTTAATAATTTACTCAGGTAAGAAGGAAGGAAAAAAAAACGTTACAGGTGAAATATAAATTATTAATTACTACGAATAGGTACAAAATTCTCCACAAAAGGAAAAACTTCCAAATACGTGGTGTTCTCTTTGGTATTAAAGAAATGTTCCAAGATGCCAAGGTTCTCACAGATGTTCTTGAGATCATGAGTAAAGAGTAAACGAGAAGAGAAGTCGGTGATCCTCGTTGAACGAATAGCCAGACATTTTTGCCCAAGTCACAACGAAAGTGACACTCCTTCTGTCACAAAACTTAAATGCTCTGAACTTGGAAAATTGGAAACAATTGCAAAGGTGCAGGCAAGTCAACTTTGACATGCAGGGTTGCTTACAAATCCAAACAACAGGGACCCAGAACTCCACAACCCAAGGGAAGAAGAATCATACTCATACTTCACACTAAACACTATTTTTGGATTTCTTATTATAATTTTGTCTGTCCCATTTCTTCAGCTTTTCAATTTAAATTTCTTCATTAAACTAAATCCAGAATTACATTCTCAACAGGAAAGCATGCATTATTTAATTACATTGGAACCAACAGCTTCATTACAAGTAAACAAAATGCGGCAAAAACCACCATCTCTATCCTAATAAAGCTATAGTGATTGATCTGACTTATTGCCCATTTATAAAGTCTTGACTAAAAGTGCAAATACTAAATAAACACTACACACAGCACAGACACACAAAGATGGGAGAAAACTTAGTACTCCCAGGTCCAAAGGGCATGATCTTCCTCCGAGAATCCAAAATTACAAGAACTTTCTGTGGGGTCGGAGTAATCCGCATCTTCAAGTTTCGGAAAGAGGTACGAAGGGTACAGACTCTTGCTGAGGTTGTCTTCTTCATCTTGTGACATGTCTGATTGATCAGGCTCAAACACATAAGAAGAATCGCCATGCTCTGGCACCGCTGAGTGAACTCCATCCGTGTAATGCGGGCTATCGGAGTCCAAAATGTCACTCCTCGCTGAACTGATATCTTCCTGTTTGCAACCCCCAACAACGCAAGACACTTTCGATCCTTCACCCTCCGAAACTGAATCAAGTATAGGTCTTTGGGGTGCTTGATCCTGTCCCTGCAAACCCTTTGTTCCTCTTTCACTCTGCTTCAACTGCCCCTCTTCTTTCTCTCTTGCAAGCAACTTCTCACTCAGCTGCGCCACCTGATTTAACCAAAACGTCACACACCCAGAAGAGAAAGTCATCAAATTGTATCAATACACGAATAAAGGAACATTAACTTATGGACAAAAATCAAACTTCAATTTCCATATAAAAATAGTTGAAGAAAAATACTCAATGGATCTGAATTGAGTTCTGGGTTTAATTACCTCAGATTTCAACTTGTCTTTCTCCTTGAGGAGGTTTTCGTAGTTGGCCTTGAGACTCTCGAAGCTCTCATGCAGAATCTCGTAATCCTTCTCGAGCTGTTTGGTCTTCCAGCGAGCACGACGATTCTGGAACCAAATAGCGACTTGTCGCGGCTGAAGACCGAGGTCTTTGGCTAACTTGGTTTTTCTCTCGGGTTCAAGCTTGTTCTCTTCCTCGAAGCTCTTCTCGAGGAACTGAACCTGGTTGGCAGAGAGACGGCGCTTCTTCTCAGGCTGATGAAAGTACTCGTCCATGCACTCATCTCCATTCTCGTCTATATCAAACGCGCGGAAGAAGGAGCCGTTACACCCCTTCCCTCCTTCTCCTTCGAAACTCATCATGGATCTCGAACCTGAATCAGATAGCAAAAAGTCAAACACACCGTCGATTAGTTAAACTGTGATCAGAGGTGAAAATTAAGGAGAGAGGGTAGTTAGTTATTACTGACCAAGAAAAGGAGCAGTGGAAGAAGAGAGGAAGAGAGAATCGAGAGGTTGGGAAGAAGGAGGAGGAGCGGTTTGGTTGCGAAGAAAGGTAGTGATGTCGGAAAAGGGCCTTCCAGCCGCCATGTGAGGAAGCGTTGGTTACTCCGACCAAGTTGGATCTCAAGGTGCCATGAAAGAAGGTGAGTAAGGGAGTTGAATAATTGAAAAGAGGATCTAAGACTTGTGGCGGAAGAAGCTGGTGATGATGATTTCGGTGATGTGCGAGGTGTGGGAACAGCGGCAGGGCATACCCATCACTCAGAACACCAACAACGACGAGAGAGGCCAATCCAACACCACAACGGAAGAGAGAATCCTCAACAGAGAGAGAGAGAGAGAGAAAAAAAGAGTGACAGAAGCGGTGGCTATGTTTGTTTTCCTTTGGCGTATGGAAAAGAGAACAGCTTGGTTTATAATAAGAGCCTTAGATGGAAAGTGTGGACTTACAATCATGCCCTTTCGCTAAGTCACTACAATAAGGATTTCCAACTAGGGATGTCTTTGGAACTAGATTTTCTTGATAGATCTTAAAAATTGAAACATTTTTAATTTAAATAATATATGTTCGAACTAATAACTTAAGTTGTAAAAAATTAAACTGTAAATAAAAAAATGAAAAATGAAATTTTTATATGACGTCACTTGTTGAAACAAAACCTAATTAAAGTAAAAACTGGAGATGGTATTAATGGTTTTTCCTACCAACCTTTGTTTCTGATATTTGTTTTCTCCCCTCTCTCCATGGGTAGATGAGACCACGTGAGTTTCTGTGGGAAAGCCTCTCCCTCCTTAATTACCCTCACTTAAATATAAGAAAAAAAACAAGCAATTTTATCTTTAATATTATTTAATCTCGCAAATTTCAACCATTTTTTTTAAATCTAATATCACAAATAAGAAGACTGGGAAGGAAGAAAATCGCTAGTGCATAAAAATTTTAAAATATATCAAATAAAGTAAAATTTTATTTGTTTATTTATATATAAATTTATCCTGTACGAAGAGTTTTGTTCATTATTAAATTTGGAGAAGTGCTGTTTTTCTTATTTTCCAGCAATGAATTTCAGAGTTTTTTGCTGGCAAATTTCAACTGCCACTGATTGGCATTGATTAAATTTTAGTTTGAGGAAAAAAAAAATTAATTTGTAAATTTTATTCTTTAATTAAGTGAGAGGAAATAAAAAAAACTGAAATTAACTACAAAAATATTTTATGTTTGTAAATAAAAAGTCTTTAAAGGCTTTTAAAAAATTCTGTCCAGATTCGCTTTTTATAAGATAATGTGGAGGTATAAAAGTTTATAAAGAATTATAAAGATGTCATGAAGGCTTCTAACTGGTGGAATATTATCAGTGAACAATGGTAAAGAATTATTTATTTTTGGTAAACGCTAAAGCAGTCTCATGAAAGTGATCTGATGAAAAAAATATTAAATAACTGTTTTTGATGTACTTTTTATTATGATTTTTTTTCACTATACTCTCTCGTTTGATTTTTAACGAAAGTTTTGTTTTCTATCTCTAAACAAATTATTGTATTAATGTTAAGGAGTCTACTTTAATTTATTAAACACGTTAAACTTCTTTGACATGTGTTAATAAAAAAATTTATCATATTGATTAGAACAACCATTTGTTCTTTTATAAATTCTTCTTTCCTGTTATATGATTATTCTTTTGAGTTGTTAAAAAAATATATTATAATGTAGTTTAAATATGATTATTCATGTTTGATTTAAAAAATACAAAATAAAATAAATTAAATGAAAAAAAATATACTATTAACGGTGGGTGTATATGCTGGTGAGGGTGACTATTGCTATAGAATTACAACTAAATATACGAAGTTTTTTTTTCACCTCTTTAAATTTATATAATTATCTCACTATCAAATAACATATATATATATATATATATATATGTAGCTCATATATTATATAATAATAATAATAATAATTTAATAAGTTTTAAATAAATTGTCTCTAATAATTGAGTTGGTGTATGGATAAGTTTGGATGAAAAGGATTGAAAAATAGGTGAAAAATAAATATTTCAATGTTTTAAGTTAATAATATATATCAAAATTAATTTATTATTTATTTGTCTAAAAAATTTATCCTTTTTCTTTTTTTAGGTTTATAGGTCGTATATTCCTTTTTTAAAATATCCAACTTCACAATCGCTAAGGTTATCAATAAGAAATTAAGAGTAGCCCATCCAAATTTTAATTAGAGTAAATTCTTTTTAAGATTTGAATTTTTTATATTATTTTACAAGTATATATAATCTAACCATAAAAAATATTAATGTTGATGGGTTTATATACAGATATAGTAATATATTTAATTTTGGAATGATTTCTAACTTTCTTTTATGAAGGATAGGAGTTTTATTTAATTTTTGAATGATTTCTAACTTTCTTTTATGAATGAGAGGAGTTTTAAGTACAATAAGATTAACAAAATTGTATCATATGGAGGACCGATTACCTAAACTAAGGCATAATTACACACAAGTAAGCTAACCGACGGAACATCGTTCAGAAAGTAATCAGTCAGTCAAGTTTTTTATACATCAACTGACATGTGGCGCATGACACGTGACATATATCAGATAAGACACCATAATGGGCCATGGGCCCATCTATCTAAGGCCCATCCAAATCAAGCTAAAGAAGTCCCACGAAATAAGGTACCGTTACTTTATCCAATTTTATTCTGTGTTCACTTAGATCCATAGACTTGAGCGTCGGAGTGCATACATGGCCCCCTCCTAAAATTGTGTGTAACCAAAGACTTGAAAGAAAAAAAGAGTTGTCAGAATAATTAGGAGAAAAAATTCGAAGATACTGTTGCTTGCTGGAGCCGACCGGTTTCGTACAACAACAAAAATATTTAATTATTGTTGTTGATATGGACTCGTAACTTTCACTTTCATTTTTATTTATTTATTTATTTTCAATATTCTTAAATTAAGTTTGTAATATATATTATATTCGTATCAAAACTTGAAATTAAGAAAGTGTTTTTTAGTGGATAGTTTACATAACATCTAACAAAATAAAGAAAGATACAACATGATAATATTTTACCCAAAAGTTGAATACGTTATTTTAGTATGTTCATTTAACTTCTTTTATAGTAAGTACGAATAATTCAAGGTGAAAATACATTTACCATATTTATTTTTCATTCACATTCATAATTATGATAAGATTTTATGTAAAAAATATTACTATATTAATGACTTTATATTCAGGAGAAAATTCTATCTTAAACGTTTAGTGAATCAATAATAAATTATCATCATGTCTATTCATTGTGCAATATACACTGATACATGAGTCAGGAGACAATAGTAAGAAAATACACTTAACAAACTAGCATCATAAAAGTCAGGAACTAGTGATGCAATAAGTGCAGTAAATATATATACAAGCAAAGGTAGGGTTTTAGTGAATATATATAACCAAAATAATGGAAAGACCTTAAGATTTTACACTTAATTTCTTGGAGACTCTAAGAAAGATAAAAGAGAATGAGGTACATGTAATGGAAAAGACTCTTAGAGGTTTATTAAAAAAGGAGGATTAGTAACTGAAGCTTCAAAGTAAAAATAAGTTAAACTTCTAAGATTTGATTTTATAGCTTGATTCTTGGTTGTTTATGGGTACGTATGGTCTTGGTTGGGTTTTGAATGGACAAGGGAAGACGTAAAGGTGATCCTAAAAGGGTTTTTAAGGTTTTGGTTGTTTCTTTATGAATTTCTTGGAGACAAACTCAACTAACATTTGCTAAGTAGAGAACTAGGTTCTTGGGATTCTTTGGTTGGAAATTTGGTGTTCTATGTGCAGGTTTGGTGTCGCTAAAGCTTGGGAAGCTTTGTAAGAATTATTGAAAGCATCTTAGGTGTTTCTTGGAGGAAGGCCAAAGCCATAGATGTTGGTTTTGTTATTTTTGGTGGCTTTAGGGGAGAAAGTTGGTTAAGTGTTGTGTGACTGAATATGACTCTTGGAATTTTAGTGATTTTTGAAATTTTGATTAATGGAAAGACACAAAACAAAAACTTAAAAGTATGAAAAAAGAAATGGAGTGACAATTATGATAAAGGAAGGTACAAATTTTAGAAAGAAAATTAAAAATGGTAAGATAGGATACTGAGTATACACAACTAAAAGTTAGTTAAGATTTTAGGATTATTTTTGTTAGGTATCCAAAAGTATAAATATAAGTTTTACCTTGTGTACAAATGAAAAAATTGTTATAAAAAAAAACATACAAACCTATTTATTACTTTAAGAATTTCAATTAAAAATGACATCAATTGCTTGTATGAATTTGACAAATATCTTATGAAATCTCTTTCATATTTTTTTCTTTAATTTTCCCAACACTCTTACATAAGTGGTAAGAAAATATAAATAAATTAAAATAAAACCAAACAAGCAAACAACATTATCACTCAAAGAAATACATACCTTTTTTCAAAAGTTTTAAACTCATTTTTTATTCAAAGGTTGATTATTACCATGCTCATATAATTTTCTAATTATAAAATTTTGACTATGAATTATGAAACTTTGGTTTCCATCTAATATCATTCTTTATTTTTTAAGCCATTTATTCTAGGATTTACCCATTCTAGCTTAAAGTATATATATATATATATATATTTTGTATCTTAGTGAATATGAAATTAATGGATATGAAATTAACGGATCATTCAAATTTCAGAAGAGCTTAGTGATTTGAATTAGATGATAAATCCAACCAAATCACTTTTATTACAAAAGAAAAATATGCTAATTTAATCTGAACCTATTAAGATACTTTGCTTATAAAAATTTATAAGAGAAAACAAAATTATTATACGGGCCTTAAAGGAAAACAAAATAATTTACTTTTTTCTTTTTAACGAGTTGTTTTTGAAAAATTTATTCAAACTAATATATAAATTCTATAATATTGTAAATTCCAACAAACAAAACGAGACCCGGTAATAATCTAAGAAATAAAACAGTAAATTTTCCTAATGTAAAGGAGAGTGAATTTAAAATGAAGAAGTGAGAAATTAAATGTAACAATATTCATTACAGAATTATAAACATTTACAAACAAAAACAAAATTAAATGATTTTTAAGGTCCCTTTTACATAATGTATTGAAGCAGTTTTATCCAGTCAATAGTATTAATTCAAGTACGGGTAGACGTAGTCGAAATAACACATGGCATGGTTACAGATCATCATATATTTTTAAGTGTGCAATTATCGATTCAATTCACATGTCTAAGGGTATATGTATGAAAAAAAAAATATTTTGAAAGCTTGATTCTTTGGACGAATCTTATTATTCCCAAAGACTAATCTATTATTTCCAGTCAGAGGATATCCTAAGTTTGAAGAAAGTGTAGAAAACCCTCTAACTATAACATGAAAATTAAGTTGTGACTTTAGGATTATTAATTATACATTACAATACATGAACGAAAGAAAAAGCTACCATGGCACATAAATGAATTAAAAAAATACAAGTGTAAGTGATATATAGTTTCTCTTATCTCAGAGGTGGAATGAGATAAATGACTGATGAGTTTTGTGCACATTGAGTCGCTTTCTTAGGCGTAAGGAAACGGACAAAAAGAATTAAAAAATGTATATTTTTTTTGGTGATGTTGGAAAACGAAAGATTTGTTTAATAATTAAGATGAATTTGGAGGCAGAGAGAGGTAAAGAAGTGTGGAGATGGTGACATATTTTGTGGGGTCTGATGAAAAGTTATGTTATTTTTGGTGTTCAACTCTGACTTTTATCTCACCTGCTTCCTTCATATCCTCTCCACTTTTACACGCCTCATTGGGCACCTTCACAGGCCTAGGATCCACCATCTCACTTCATTTTCATATTATAATAATATTTAACCCTCCTACCTCCAAATTAATGTACTAATAATAAATCAACACACATTGTTTTAACTGTTCACACACAATAATAATGCATTTGGTTTCATTTTGGCACGAGATTATTAATCACATTTTCATGTTTATGGTGGGTGGGGGTGGGTGTGTATGTATTCCCTTTCAAATACAGCCCTAGACTTCTTTATTAATTTCATTTTTCAACATGTGATTTTCACAATTTTTCACTTTGTCAACGAGGGAACAAACGAACAACATGGAGGAAAAGAAATCATATTGGGCTGCTTTTGGAAAGATTAAAAAGGCCTGTTCCACATTTTTCTTATTTTTTTATTTTTTTTGGTCAAGGTTGTTTTGTTTGCAAAAATTCCTTCGCAACCCATTTGGAAATCTCTTTTTGGGTTTAGCATTCTGCACCCCCGTGTAATTTTAAATGACCAGTTTGTCTTTCTGAAAATAAATGTTGAGATGTGGGTGAAAATGAGTTGGTTTGGAACATTTTGCAGGTTTGGAGCATTCTTGGTGGCTGGCGGTGATTGGAAACAGTGATTAGAGGTAATGGTTGGTGCGCTTGGTAGCTATTGCTAGTGGTAGCTGACAGGGTCCAGTTTAGTTAAAGAGTGGTTGTTATAGTAATTTATATGAGTTTATGTTTTTATTTTTACAATTTGAGTTTCGAAATGTATAATCCAGTCACTTTTTTGGATTGCTCATTCCAAAATATTAGAATAGAAGTTTGCCGTTTATATTCTGAAACATAAAGTTTGGAATACAAAATATGTGTTTAATAACGTAAAATTTAAAATACATATATGTATTCTCGATCATACATAATATGTATTCTGAACTTTATATGATATGTACATGATTATATTTTTCATGTATTTTTTAGTGTATGTTTTAGTGTATTTACATTCATATTCTCAACTATTTATTAATTACATTATACAATAAAATTGACATAGGTGAAATTGCAAAATGGTTATCTCATATCAAAATATACTATGATCTAGTACTATTATAAGAAAGTTAAGTGTTTATACAAATGTTAAGAACTTTTAAATTGTTGATTTATTTATGTACACTATTCATTTTATTTCAAATTTTAGTATATTGAATTATTCACTTTATTTCAAATTTTAGTATATGAATGTATACAAAGTTTCTTTATTCAAAACTCTTTTTTTTCTTTTTCAAAAACTAAATACCTTATGAAATATAGAATGTAATAATACATTATGATCACACATTTTGGAATATATACTCCAGATCCAAAAGTGCAAAATGCAAAACCCTCTCTTTCCTTTAGGTCCTAACTATGCATTCAAGGCCTTTTTTTACTCCACCCCCATAATTTCTAACTGCATCACTGAAATTTTTAAATTTTATCTTTTATAAAAATGACTTAGAGATTACCTGTTTTATAATTATTCCAGAACAAAATTTTTCAAATTTTCAGAATATAAAATTTGAAATAAAATTTTTAAAACAAAATTTCTTGACAAATTTTTTAGAATAGAATTTTTATAACAAACATTCTGAAACATATATAATATCTTTTAGAACAAATTTTCTGAAACAATTTTCTACGATACATGAAAAGAACAAGTTTTTAATAACAGAATTCTCAATACAAACTTTCCAAAATGTAAATGATATTTTCCGAAATAAGCTTCCAAAAAACAACTCTGTCTCTCACTCTTCCCCTTCTTTCTCACCAAGTGCAATACGTAACAGAGAATTGAGATGTAGATGGCGGCAAGCAGAAGCAGAAGCGATGATGGCACCAGCAACAAGAACAGTGTGATGCATGAGGGAGTTATTTTAGTCTTTTTCTCTTATGATGTGGTGGATGAAGCAAAAACCTGCATTCAATTCCATTAAACCGAGAGCAACGACTTAAAAAAAAAAAAACGAAAGGAGTAAAACAAATTGTTTTCTATCCCTAAACTTTAATATTTCACTTCTAAAATTTATCAAAATTTAGTTTTTTTAAGTCTATAAACATTTTCTTAACATTTTTTGTCCATATGTTTTTATCTCTATTAATTGTTTTATTCTTTATTATATACCACTATCACTCATTGATGATATAATAATTATGTTGGTTGCTACATCATTAAAGTATAAAAGGAAAATTATTTACCAATGTATAATTTATTTCTCTTACAGGACATATAATATTGTATGTTAGTGTCAAAATACAAATATAGACTGTTAAAAGAGAAAACACAGAAACAAATAGAATAAAATTATATTTTAGGTAAAAATATGTAGTCCTCAAGTTTTGACAAATTTTATACAATGTTTCTTGGTCACAACCAAAACTTTCATGACTCAACATTCATATATAATATAAAAGATAATTTTTAAAAGGCTCAATTAAACTTAAATAGTTGAGATTGATATCTAACATGTTTTAAATTATCGTTTTACTATTTTCGATCTTAAGTAACTCACAAGAAAAGATATCTAACATCTCATCCAATTTTTTCTCATTTCTTAGTTGAATCAGTTCTCACTAACAAATAAATTACATCATTATACATACATACATAACACTAATAAACATAAGAGTAATAAATAAAATTTAAATTTCTTTTAGGAATATAAAGGCAACAACTTTCCTTTAAAAGAAATAGTTGAATGAAATTTGTGTTTCTCACTAGTACAAAAATCATATTTTACAGTGATTTTGGAGAACATACAATGGCGATTTTGGAATCACGTCATAAAAAGTATTTGACATATTACGACAGTTGTACAACCATAGTAGTACATATGAGATATTACCGCAGTTCTTAAAAAACCGTTGTAAAAAATCTGTTAGTGTCCAAACAAAGTTTAGGGAGCCCCTATTACAGTGGTTCCTCCTAAATAACTGTCGTAATAGGTACGTATACTACAACGTTTTTGACATTAACTGTCGTAGTATATACATTTTAAAAAAAAAATGCAGTAGCAAATAGTTGCTACCCAAAACATGCATATACTCAAAGCCACATATTTCTAGACAGATTACATAATCACTTTCAAAGTTATACATTATATAAAGAATACAAGAAATTAATTTACATTTGCAAAAGTATACATTATACGAAACATACAAGAAATGAATATCTACATACATTATACATTATATTACACTACAAGTTACTTTGAGTATTTACTTCTCATTTCAATGAAGTATGTTGCCTATTCTTTTTGAATTTCTTATATGGAGTTATTGTCCAGGGACTTTGGATATGAAAAAAATGGAAATAGGAAGATAGTGTTATTAGTCATCATTATATGAAAGTCATCATAATTTTATCTATTTTGAACACTTTCATACTTGCTCCCAAGAGTCAGTGATACCAACGCAGACTATGGTCTTATCAGCGCATGATGTAGTATCCACATTCTCAATTCCCTTGTTGCTTGTTACACTACAATTTCATCAAAGTTAAAATGTTAAACAAGTCCAAAATGAATTTAATAGGTTCAATTAAGAATTTAATACCTTAGGATATATCCAATGTAGGCTCTCGGATGTGGATGTAGATCTTCCGTCGTAGTATCCCTGGTTTTTAAAAAAATTTAAAAATGTTTGTGGCTCGAAGAGATATTACGATAGTTGCTATCTTAACCACCTTGGTATTCCCTACTCATTAATTTTTTAGTTTAAAAATGTAACTCGTGCCCCTCATAGGAAATATGACGACGGTTATTGGAAGCAACCGCCATAATAGAGTTTTATTTAATTTCAAAAATATCACCTCGTTTCTATTTAACGCGATTCCGTCTCAACTGTCGTTTTGTTCTGCATGAGAATATGTGTTTTCTACTAATCTCTGGACTAAGTAGTTTATACAAAATTTATGCATACAAAAATTTAGTAATTTTATTCAAAACATACTGTTTTTCAAATAAGTTTTATTTTCCATTGAACCAAAACTATTTTTCTTTCAATTTTTAATTGTACTTAAAATACATGTTTTAATTTAACTACATTTTGAACCTATTAAATAATGAATACCTTCAAGACTAGCAAATCTCTCAAAATATACTTGTTTTAATTCAACTGGATTTAGACATTGAACTTATTAAATAATGAACACATTCAACACCAAATCCAACTATGACAACAATAAAAAATCAATTCAATACAGCATTAAAATAGTTCAGCGTCTATAAACTCAATATAATACAATCCCACTAACTTGAAATATTTATCTAAATCTCGTAGGTTCATAAATTTTCCACACTTATAATTAAAACTCAAATTTAACAAGTTCCCAACTAAACAATATACTTCTCATTCTCAAACAATACTACAAAACTCATTTTTAATTTCAAATCAAGTAAATATCAAAACAAAGATCCATCCTAAGACTTTATCCAAATCAACATATTTTCTCAAAATTTCTATTTTTTCTAATAGAGTAAATTGAATTTATTTCTATCAATATTAATTATAAAATAAATTAATAACACTCATACTATTCTTTGATAAAAACATTTTTAATCTTTAACAATGTAAATTTGACAGAGTTTTGTATAATTTTATTATAATAGACACAAAAAAAAAAAACC
>Ga0209700_103311_pt1 | contig 31103 bp, 20 predicted proteins | sample SiratroredBW_FD_187528 | JGI IMG/M metagenome (GOLD analysis project Ga0209700, IMG submission 187528) | Root nodule microbial communities of legume samples collected from California, USA - Siratro red BW (SPAdes) (version 2) | ecosystem: Host-associated > Plants > Roots > Nodule | place: USA...
AAGCACTACAAAAATTCATAATTTTTAACTGAGATTTATTAATAAAGGTTACAATAATATCTGATAAGACACGTATATATTAAAGGTTTCTCAAACCTCAGGTAAGTGTCAGCAATTTTTTAATAAATTACAGGTAAGGGTCAACAGTTTTTAATGAGCTGTAGTAAATTGAATTTTTTTTTAATTTATATTTTTTACACTACAAGAAATTCTTGATTTACGTACGGATTATTACATACGTTTTTTTATTTGCAGATAAATTTAGAATTACATACAAATTTTACTGGTAGAAAAAAGATATTTAATCACAATTATATAATGCTTACAAGCGCGGTTCCAGAACCGCGATAAATGTAATCACAATAAAAAGTACTGAAGATATCATTGTGATTGTACAACCGCGATGTAAAGTATAACATACCACCGCGGTTCTTCAGAAACCGCATTAATAAATGCTCATAATGTGCAAAAACAACGAAAAGAAGGCGTTGACAGCGGACATACCAGCGCAGTTTTCTCTACAACCGTGCTGGTATTGCACATACAAGGGCGGTAACAACCGCCCTTGTATGTGCAATACGAACATGGTTTTCTCTATAACCGCGCTTGTACTGGACAAATTTTTTTAAAATGGCAGCAACTTTAGGAACCACCTTCATTTCAAATTTTATCATAGAACTTGTAAAAACAAAATAAAAATAACAGACACAATTTCATTTCAAATGCTTCTATATCATCAATTTAGTCATTTCAATTACACAAAAGATGTGCACAATCCCATTTCTTCAATTTAAAATAAAAACTAAACCTACTAATTCGAATCTAGAATCACAACATTCGATCCACTAGATACAACTACTAAACATAAGGGACCAAGAGCACAGATAAAGAATAAGATAATTTGTTCAAGAACTAGTGAACTTTGTAACAACCTTAGTACCCTCAGAGACTGCATGTTTGGCCAATTCTCCGGGCAGCACAAGTCTGACCGCAGTCTGGATTTCCCTTGAAGTGAAGGTAGGTTTCTTGTTGTAGCGAGCAAGTCTAGAAGATTCCTAGGCAAGCTTCTCGAAAAATTTCGTTAATGAAATTGTTCATGATGCCCATGGCCTTGCTCGAGATACCAATGTCAAGGTGAACCTGCTTCAGACCTTGACGATGTAGATCTTGTATGTCTCTACACTCTTCTTGTTCCTCTTCTTCTTATCAGCACTGACTCCTCCCTCCTTTGGAAGTTTCTTTCCTGTCTTTGGGTTCTTCTCTGCCGGAGCCTTGTCTCCTACCGTAGACTTCTTCTCCTCCGCCAGCTTCTTCTCCGCTGGCTTCTTCTCTGCAGGTTTTGGCGTCATAGCTAGTGCAGATTTTGGCTCTAAAGAAAATTAGGGTTTTGAATTGGGATTCGAAAAGCTTAATGAGAAAGCAGTTGAATTGTGAATCGCAAGAATTATTAGTATAGGAAAAGTTTTGGCGTTGTTATTGGTTGTTGGGGTTTGACATAGATTGATGAGCTGGCATTCTAATGAGCCTGTTGATCAACGACTGAGATGTTCTCTTGGCTTCTCAGTTTTCCTTAGATGCTTAAATTTATTCTTTGGTGGATACCACCTTTTAATATTGAAAGGAACAAAACCTAAAAAAGGAAACTTCGGTGTCAAAAAACAAACCTTCTCTGTAATTTTAAAACAATATTTAAATTATTTTGCAGGAGGATACGAAGGCGGTTTTTAGTGGGAATCGCCTTCGTATCCCACATACGAAGGTGGTTCCTATTAAAAACTGCCTTCGTATTCTCCTGTAAAATAATTTTTAAATTATTTGCAAAAGGATACCAGTGCGGTTGTTTTCAGAACCGTGATGGTATCTCCCTGTAGTTTTTTAATTTTAAATATTTGTGGCCTTACAATCGCGGTTGTTTCCAGAACCGCGATGGTATCTCCTGAAACGTTAATACGATCGCGGTTGTTGTGTACAACCGTGATGGTATGGTTGCACTTAATTTCAAAAATGCCACTGTGTTGTTTTTAATTGCAGGTCCATCTTAACAACGATAATATCCTGCCGTGGAATGTGTTTTTTCTACTAGTGATTTTACATACAGATTTATTACATATAGACTTTACATATGGATTTATTACCTACGGATCCAAATTCATATGTAATTACCTATAAATCCAAATCCGTATGTAATTACCTATGGATCCAAATCCATATGTAATTACTTATGGATCCAAATCTTACATACGAATTTATTACGTATGAATTTTACATACGGATTGTTACATACCGATCCAAATCCGTATGTACCTACGGATTTTTCCGTAGATAATATTATTAATTAATTTTACAAAAATTATAATAATTATTATTATCATTATTATTACTTTTAATATTTTTACTAATTACTCTTATAATTATTAATTGCATTAACATTATTATTATTATTAAAAATTAATAATATTATTAAAATTGGTAAAAATATATTATTATTATTAATTATATAATTGATAATAGTATTAATATTATATTTAATAATATCATTATTATTATTATTTTAGAATTATATTACTATGATTATTATAATCAATATTATTATTAATATTAATATTCATATTTTTATTTATGATATTATTGTTATTATTAACTTATATGATTGAAAATATTATTATTATATTTAGTATTTTTTTAATTATTATTATTAATAATATCATTAATAAGAATATTATTAATAGTATTATTATTTTTAATATTCATATTAATGTTATTAAGAATATTAGTATTAGTATTATTAATATTGTTATTAATATTATTTTGATAATATATTTATTAATATTATTATAATTAATATTAATATTAGTATAATTATTAACATTATTATTAATATTATTATTAATATTAATAATAATGTTATTATTATTTTAGTACTATCAATATTGTACTTACTAATGTTGATTAAAATGATAATAAGTAGAGTTATAATAAGAATAATAATAATGAAAGTATGATTGCAAAGTGGATGTTTGTGTAGTGATTATGACTTATGTATGTATACGAAAAAATATGTAAGTGCTATTAATAATAAAATTAGTAGTAGTAAAAATATAATAATAATTCTAATAATAGTAAATAATATATTATAATAATAAAAATATAATAATAACAATCGTAATAATAAATATTTTAAAAAAATTATACTTACATACAGATTTTTGAATTATATATAGATTTTGTCCATTGTATACGAATATTTGTTATAGATAAATGTAATTTTTCTTGGTGTAATTACATTTTTATTTGACCTTTCATACCGAGGGTTTTGTTGCTTCCGCGTTTGAGGGTTGGTCACGCTCGCGCATGCACTCGCACTTGAGGGTCACATTCTTTCGCTTTCAAAAGGTATCTTATCTGAGCGAGCCTTTGTCTTTCAAATTCCCTTTTCTCCTTTTCTCTTTCCAGAAAAACCCTTTACCTTTCAAATTCGTCAGTGTCAAATCTCTGGTTTTCTCCTTTTGAGCGTCAAATTATAGCCTTCTGATCCATGTTTCTTTTACGTTCGTCAAATTTTAGTTCTCCAAAGTTTTTCATTGTTTGCTTTTTTTTGCTTCTCTAATTTCTATCATCCATCTTTCTGATATACACCTTTGGGTTTTTGATACCACCTACCAAAGAAATTCTAAGGTTTTCACAAGAAGAATCGACACACCAACTACAAGGAATCCTAAATTGAAGTTTCCAAACGAACCACAAATATTAGCTAACGAGAAAGATAAGAGACAGTGAAAAAAAGCACACGAGAAAGATAAGAGACAGTGAAAAAAAAACAAGGAAAGATTTTATTTTACAAGCCTTTGAAACTTTACGATTTATATAGTTACCACTTATAATTTTGGGGACCGCTTCACTTCTTTATAACGCACTGCTTGACTTTTTAGGCATCACTTGACTGTTTAGACCATCAACAAAAGAATATCTAAACAATCTAACACAGATTAATATGTAACAATTTCTCATGATGGACTCACTCCATATGCTTCTTCTTGTTGATGAGATTTTTCTTGTAGAGATTCTATATTGTAAGAGAATTTAGGTTTTTAACTCTGAGACCCATATTAAATTACTTCCTTTGAGTTATTCCAACCTTAAATAACTGGTTAGTCGTGTACATCTAAGTGGTTAGCTACATTCATAACTCTGACACCCATACTAAATCACTATTTGTGAGTTTTTCCAACCTTAAAGAACTGGTTAGTCGTGTACGTCTAAGTGGTTAGCTACGTTCATAACTCCGACACCCATATTAAATCACTGCCTGTGAGTTTTTCCAACCTCAAATAACTGGTTAGTCGTGTACATCTAAGTGGTGAGCTACGTTCATAACTCCGGCACCCATATTAAATCACTGCTTGTTAGTTTTTCCAACCCTAAATAACTGGTTAGTCGTGTATATCTTAGCTACTTTCATAACTCCGACACCCATATTAAATCACTGCATGTGAGTTATTCTAACCTTAAATAACTGGTTAGTCGTGTACATCTAAGTGGTTAGCTATGTTTATAACTCCGACACCCACATTAAATCACTGCCTGTGAGTTTTTATAACCTTAAATAATTGGTTAGTCGTTTACATTTAAGTGGTTAGCTACGTTCATAACTCTGACACCCATATTAAATCACTGTTTGTGAATTATTCCAACCTTAAATAACTAGTTGGTCGTGTTCATCTAAGTGGTTAGCTACGTTCATAACTCCGACACCCATATTAAATCACTACTTGTGAGTTTTTCCAACCTTAAATAACTTGTTAGTCGTGTATATCTAAGTGGTTAGCTACATTCATAACTCCAACACCCATATTAAATCACTGCCTGTGAGTTTTGCCAACCTTAAATAACTGGTTAGTCGTGTACATCTAAGTGATTAGCTACGTTCATAACTTCGACACCCATATTAAATCACTGCCTGTGAGTTTTTCCAATCTTAAATAACTAGTTAGTTGTGTACATCTAAGTGGTTAGCTACGTTCATAACTCTGACACCCATATTAAATCACTGCCTGTGAGTTTTTACAACCTGAAATAACCGATCTAAGTGGTTAGCTACGTTCATAACTCCGACACCCATTTTAAATCACTACTTGTTAGTTTTTCCAACCTTAAATAACTGGTTAGTCGTGTACATCTAAGTAGTTAGCTACGTTCATAACTCCAACACACATATTAAATCACTGCATGTGAGTTATTCCAACCTTAAATAATTGGTTAGTCGTGTACATCTAAGTGGTTAGTTACGTTCATAACTCCGACACCCATATTAAATCACTGCTTGTGAGTTTTTCCAACCTTAAATAACTGGTTAGTCGTGTACATTTAAGTGGTTAGCTACGTTCATAACTCTGACACTCATATTAAATCATTGCCTGTGAGTTATTCCAACCTTAAATAACTGGTTAGTCATGTACATCTAAGTGGTTAGCTACGTTCATAATTCTGACACCCATATTAAATCAGTACTTGTCAATTATTTCATCCTTATCAAGGTGGTTAGTCATGTACATATAAGTGGTTAGCTACGTTCATAATAACGACACCAACGTCGCTAACCACTTTGATATACCCAACTAACCACTTAGATATTGACGAAATTACCCTTCCATATATAACAAAAACAAACATATTCTTTCTCTTTCAGTGGTGGGCCCACGTGACACGTAAGAGTGTCAAATAGGAGTTAGGTGAACAGTGGTGTCAAAATATCATTTTTCTAAATAGGAACATAAATTTTTATTTGTGGAATTTTCCTTTTAACATATGACATATCTAACACGATTTTATCATAGAACAAACCATTACATCATGGGTTAATATTCACGAACCTAGGATTCTCAAAATATATATATATATATATATATATATATATATATATATATATATATATATATATATAACTATTAAATAATGTCATTTATATAAGATATTAATGTATGTATTATGTTATTTACGTGATTTCATTAAACATATTACACGAAACTAATAAATACATTAATATTTTAATTTAACATAAATTAACATAATTTATGTATTTAATTATATTTGTATTATATTAAGTACTGCATGAATTTAATATATTGTATAATTAATATTAGAAAAAAAATTAGCGTTGGCTAAACACATAATAAAACATAAAAGAAAACATAGTTCTAGCAATTAAGGAAAGTCGATGACAAAAGGTAACTAGTGTGTCAAAAATTTCATGCTAGATATGTGAGAACTACTTAATTTAACACCGGTCTTTTGATTGGACATTGGATAGGATGCAATTAGCGTCATTCCAATCTACTCTATATGGATTCAAAAGATATAAATAATTTTAATACAGTGTGAGTTTATTCCACTCCATATGGATGGAAAGGATTAAAGTAATTTTAATATAGTGTAAGTCTAACCAATGCTAACTAAAAAAAAAAAAAAAACAAAAAATGTCCCAAAGTCGACTTTATACAAAATTTTAATTAAAATATTTGAAGTTTACAATTGGCTTGGTCGGTCCTAATGACAATAGTTTAAAAAAAAAAAGTTTATTGTAAAAAACTTTTACTTTCGATAAAATAAATATAAATTAAAAAACTAAGAAAACAGTTGTAAGAGATCAAAGAGATATGTATAGGAAGAGATGTATATAAATAAATTGCTACATTCTTTAAAATAATAAGGATAAAAAGAATAATTCAATTATTAATAATAAATGAAATGTGGTTTCTCTTGTTCTCGTGCTGCATGATGTGAAATTCAAATAAGTTTTAGCTTTTAAGATGGTGAACAATCATTTCGTGATGTGATGTATCTTTGATGCTATTAGGGAATAATATAAAACAAAGTGATCTAGCAAATAGGTCTATTAGCTCATGTGGCATGTTTAGAAATTCAAATAATGTGCAAAAGATAAAGGAAAAATATATTCTTTAACCTTGAATTCACCGTGTTGGTAATGTTGATTCCGAGTTCTGTGGAAGTTGGCAAAGAAGAGATTTAGTAAGAAAATGGAGAAGTATTTGATTTGATTATTTGTATATGAGATGGTTGATAAACATGTTCATTTGGTGATTATTTTTTATTAGATTTTATAACACTATAAGAAAAATCGCATTTACATACACAAGTCATAAATACAACACCAACATCAACTTTGCAATCATATACTCATTGTTATTATTCTTATTATGACTCTTGTTATTATTAATTTTCTCAATATTAGTAAGTATAATATAGTTACCCATGTTGGACCCGTATCTTGACACTCATTTTTGAGGGATCTAGAGGTTTCATAAATGCGGTTGTGACATACCAATGGAAAGAGGGTAAACATTGCTTTAAAATGCAATCCTCAACTCCTCCTAAAGGTTCCTAGATCTCTTGGAATCTGCTCTCAAAGTTGGATACTCGATGGGAGAGAGCTTGTCGGGCTGGTTTTCCAGCGAGTCTCCGACGACGGTGAAACGCCGCGCCATTGGTTGGTGAATGTTCCTCCCCTCCTCCTCATCTCAATGGAGGAGAAAGGAGGTTTATGGTGGAGGTGGGAGGCACAGTGGTGCTTGGTAGAGGTGTTTCATGGTGGTTTTTAAACTGTGGTTATGAGCATAGAGGCGCTGTGGTGGTAGTGGTGAGGCAGTTTTGATCGTTGGTACGTTGTGAGGGTGTAATAGAGGGGAGAGCATAGGTGGAGACGTCTTGGGGTACATGATGGGGCATTTTGGAGGCACATGCAGCAACGGTGGTGACTAGCTTTGCGTGTTTAAGAGTTACATGTTGGCAGCGTAGGAGGTACATTTGTGGTGGGGCGTGTGGAGTGCCATGGCAAGGGTTAGTGGTTATGGGAGAGGAAGGGTGTATAGGTGAGTGGGCTAATGGTGAAGGGTGTGGCCAATGTGGTTATATGAGGAAGTAGGAGTAGTTGAATAACATGAAGGTGAGGTTGCTAGGAAATACAGTTTCGTTAGGGGCTTGCATGATGTTATTGGGTGTGGCTACAGAATGGTGCCAAGTGAAAGTGCATGGGGAGCTGGTTTTGAGACTTGGTAGAGCTTGTCATGGGGCATTTTTTAGGAGAGATAGCAACGATGTTTTGCGAGGTGATATGTGGTGTGAAATATTAACGAAATGAGGGGTAGCCGTAGATGCATGGAGGTTTTTTACGTGTTGTGGAGGTGTTTGGCTTGAAGGTTTGGAGAGAAAAAAGGGTTGAGTGGAATGGGTCTCGTGGGTGAGAGTTTGGCAGAGACATGAAGCATGTTATAGAACCAAACGAAACTAGAAGAAAAAAAAAACAAAGGATAAAATGTTAACCATCCTGGATCGCTAAGCTTTGGAAAGCAACCCCTGGATCTTGTTAGTTTCAAGTTTATTCCTCATGGTTTTAATGAATGTTCTGATTCAACAACCTTTTTGTTTGGCTTTGGTTTGATTATGTAAAATTGAACATGTCATGCAGATATAAAAGTAAACAGTTCATGCACTATATAAATGGATGACGATGTATACTGAAAATATTTTAGCAGAAGTTATATCAAAAGAACCAAAACAGACATATATAAGACAATAACCTTTTAGGGGCTTCTTTCTTTACCATGACACTTGCTTGCTCCTTCTCTTGTTACTTGTAAGCCTTCCTCTTTCCTCCCCCTCTTCCTTTTTTCAAACGAAAGACCTATATTGAGAACCCACAGCGGAGCCCCTTCGGTCTTTTCCCAATCTCCCCAAAAGAGGGGTAAGCCTATAGCTATATTGTGAGAAAACTCCCGCCCTTAGGTTGTGCACCCATTTCCTATAAGAAGAGAGTTGTGTCTCGGTGCTGGAGCATTGACTTAGTCATACCCATTTGCAGGGACAAAACAAACTTGTCAAGAAAAGGTAACGTTGGCTGCAACAGGAAGCACGACAGGGGCAGTCTTGCTAGGATTGGGTAATTCTGGTTGCGGAAGCAATGCAGAGGGGTCGCCAGGAGAAGCACTGTGGAGAATCTTTGAGATTTTAAGTGTGCTTAAAGAAATTGAGAGGTGCCAAGAATGAGGAGTAGCCCAAAGGGGTGTGGCCCAAGAGAAAAAGGGAAGAAAAGGGGACTGCTCATCTTGGACCCAATTTGTCTATATATTATAAAAATATTAAAATTAAATAAAAATACTCTTTCTTTCTTTTCTTTTTAAAAAAAATAAAAAAGAAAATGAAAGTAAAAGAGAAAAATAATAAAATAAAACCAATACATATATTATTTTTTGAAAATAAGATAAAGTAATCATAAAATTAAAATTTACTAAATGATTGGTATTTTTCAATTGGGTGGTGATATTTTGACACAACTATTCATCTTTGACACTATTTAACACTAATATATATTATTATTTTATTCATATATAATATTTTATTAATAAAATGTAGTGTCAAATAGGAGTATAAGTGAATAATGGTGTCAAACTAGCATTTTCCTTTTCAATTTTTTTGAAAAAAAGATTAGAAACCTTTATTTTTTTGAAACAAAATTTATTTCCCAGGACGAAATTGGGTGTTGGCATCTGCTGCAACCGAAATCGTGGCAAGATGCCGATTCCCGACAATCCGAAAAAAAATATAAAATAAGTTTAAAAATTTAGAAAAAAGGAGTTGCCACCATAGTTTTTATGGAAAACTATGGAAAACCAACAAAATAAGGATAAGGCTAGTTTGTGAAAATCAGATCTAAGTCCGGAAGTCAGTTACGTGTGGGGAAGGTATTAGCATCCCCACAACACCCGCCCTGAGACGGTACTTTAATTAAACAAGTAAAATGAGTGTGATTTGTGAAATGTTTATTTTTCCAAAAGAAGAAACAAAAGTGCAAATGAAAACAAACAAAAATATATTTTTGATTTTTAGTTTTATGTCACAATATTGATGTTGTGCAAACATAGAAAAATGTGTCATTGAATGTGTTTGACACTGTGATGATTATCAAAGGTTAAAACTAAGGATACAAACAAGGCTCGATCCGATGTAGTAGAAATATGTCATTGCAAAGAGCTAGAGTTGAAAGACATTGATCGAGACAAACTTATCAAACCAAAGACAACATATGCATTCATGAAATCCCAAATACTTTTAAGTGGGTTAAAGAACTTAAGTTTCTAGATGGATGCACTTCCAATTTGGGTAAATGTGTGGATCTTAGTCAAGAAAAGTTACATGAGATGAAAAGTCATGATTGTCATGTCTTCAAGCAACGATTGCTTCCAATTGCATTTGACTCATTGGCAAAATCAATTTGGAAAGTTCTTGTTGAACTTAGGCTTTTTTTTAGAGAATTAAGTTCCACAACACTAAATGTTGAACACCTAAGAGTTATGGAAGAAAATATACATGTGTTATAGTACAAATTGGAAAAAATATTCCCACCAAGCTTCTTTTATTCAATGGAACATCTTTCAATTCATCTACCTTATGAGGCAAAACTTGGTGGACCAGTCCAATGTATCCATTTGAGAGGTATAAAATTACTAAATGCTTTTACACAATTTGTTCTTTATTTATTCAATATTTCGAACGATGCATGTCTATATTTTTTTTAGGTTCTTACACTCACTAAAAAGAAAGTAAAAGATAAAGCAATAGTGGAAGGTTTTATTTGTGAAGCTTACTTAGTGAAGGAAACATCTATATTTGCCTTATTTTATTATCCTGATCATGTTGAAACAAAGGACTAGTATTCCTCGTAATCTTGAAGTAGGCAAAGGTTCCTCACGTACTCTACCTATTTCAATTTTAAATTACCTGGGAAGAGAAATTGGAAAATACATGACATATTATCTTAACCAAAAGAGACTTTGATGCTACCCAATTATATGTTCTTCAAAATTGTAAAAAGGTTCAAGCATACTTTGAGTAGGATGATGTTCACCCATTTTACATAAAGAAAATTATGTTAATTTGTGTGGTTTAAGTAGTTGGTTTCTTCTGTGCAATATTTATGTTGAATATTTAAGAGAGATTATTCCTACTGCTTCTAAAGCTAAAATTGACCAAGACATATAATCCTATTTTACTACATGGTTGAAACATTCGACAAACTTAGACCCATTTGGAAGGAGGTCTGACTTGAGCTTCGAGATAGATGGTTTGGAGAGTTTAAGATAGTTTGAATTATGGTTATATTTAAAATGTTATTTTATTATTCTACTATGTTTCTTTCCTACTAATTTTTCATGCAAAAGGAGTATACAGGATCTAGAATAAGAACAACTCATTAGAACCATTTTTGATACAAAAGGTTCTCATAACTTAAAAAATACAATGAACAAAGTTATAAATGGTCAATATAGGGGGGACTTGGAATCCACCACCTATTCAAGAAACCTTGAACCAAGATTGGGATTCTACAGAATTCCAAAATAAGAGTGCCATTACTAACACAAATCGAGTTATTCATAAGGGAGCCTTAGCTTACTATTATGGTTTCGTATCTACTACAACTCAGTGTTTACAAAATGATAATCTTATTTTTTTATGTTTATATATATTTAATTTAAATATGGTATATTGAACTTAGGTATCTAATTTTATCTTTTCACTAACTTTGTGTAGACTAAGAAGCTTGAATGAACTAACTGCTTGGGATATTGCAAAGATAACAAAAAAAATTAAAGACTAGACAGTGGGTCAATGATAATAGAAATATAAGTAATGTCGGGAAGAAGCCCGATAACATCTAATGGTTGAAGGCTCATCATTGCAAAACTCTCTCATTGCTTCCATTGATGACAATATGTGAGATTATTCAAAAGCTAAGAAAAAACATGCCAAGGAGCGAACACTTGAAAAAAAGATGAAGCAATTGATGAAAGATTACGACCATATGAAACTCATCTTACAACACATTTATGTGAATATTTTGATTTCAGATCCTTCAAATCCTACTCTCAGTGGACACCATGCAGAAAACCACATTAGAGGTGATAATGTATAAGAGGATTAGTTGTATGATGAATTCTGTAATACATTAGACTCTTTTTAACTTGTTTACAATACTTTTCATTATTTAATATGTTTTACTTTTCATTTGTATATTGTTGTTTTCTATATTATGTATTAAAGTTCATTGTTAATCAACATGATTGAATTTGTATTGAAGTTTATTGTTGATTGGCATGATTGAATTTTGATTATTTATAATTAGGTATGAAATCGTTTATAAACAAACCAAAATAAAATTTTAAAAGTAGGTAATAGTGTTCTCAAATTAGCCACCGATTTAGTCATCAAAATTTAGGTCACTTTAGACACCAAATTTTATTTCATTTTAATCACCAAATTGTCACGTATAATTTAGCCATCGAAAACCATTTCATTTCAACCACTAATTGAGCAATCCAAATTTTTTTCATTTTAATCTCTAATTAACTATCAAAATTTATTTCATTTTAACTATCAAAATTTATTTCATTTTAGATACTGATTTAATAAAAAAAATTATTTTATTTAGTCACCGATTTTTGATGACTAAATTGATAAAAAAAATATTAAGATCAAATAGTTTGTCATCACTTTAGTGACTATTTTTCAGTTGCTAAATCAATGTTTAATAACTAAAATTTTCGATGCTACTCATTTTTAATTGTTATTTTATTTGTTAGTGTATTTAGCGATTAAATTCAAGGATAGCTTACACAGTATTTTCGTGATGTATGACGGTTTTTAACCGTTAGATAATTTCTACAATAAAAAATATTATGTTTTTTTATAATGAATATATTTTAGAACATTACGAATAAAGATTTTAATATTAATTATAATATATAAAATTAATTCATATATTAATATATTTCACAAATAAATAAATACATAAATTATGGTTGTTTATGTTACTATGTCAATGTATATATTAATTTTGTGAATTAAAGTTTCATTATATTAATTATATAATACATTAAATTAATATATTAATATATTTCACAAATAATTAAATACATAAATTATGGTTATTTATTACATTAATATATTTAATGATATCACATAGAAATAATATAATGCATATATTAATATATTTCATAAATGACATTATGTAATAGTTAAAAACACGTTTTTATTAATTTTTTTTATCTTGAATATGTTTAGACAACCAATTCAAAAGGAAAGCTTTTAAAAAATTAATTAATGTTAATCTCTTTTCATTTCCTATTTATCTCCTCTTTTGCATCTATATAAAGCAGATATTCATAGAGTTTTCTCAACTAAGTTATCTAAATTTCACCAAAAAAAAAAAAAGTAATATTTCTCTGAATATTTAAAATTTGGGCAAATCACCAGCAACATGGGCAATGATGAAGACGACGAAAACACAGACATATGTGTGTTTCTAAGTGTGATAAGATTGATCTCACAATCAAATTAAGGAAGTACCAAAGGTAGCTTTTGATTAATTAGATTAGTATATTTTGGAAATTCTTACATATATTTGGGTTTTCTCTTTTTGTTTAGTAGTTTGTATTTAATTATCAAACTGAAAAAACCATTTCGTTTTCAGGAAGCTCGTCTGTGATTATGCAAATGGAACACACGTTCGACAAACAATCTCAGCACTGACCATCTGGACGTAGCTTAAGAGTAAGAAAAAACAACAATCTTAGCTATGGCCATCTAGCCAGCTTTTAAGAGGAAGAAAACAAGACTTACTGTAAGTTTTAAAGGAAAGTGGAATAGTCCAGCAAAGACTAAGAAGGAATATATCAAAGCTTGTGGTCAAAGTGATATTTACAACATAAACATTAGAATGATATATGCATTATCTTTTATAACACACTATGAAAAAATTTAATTGTGAATTGCAAATTGCAAATTGTAACGGTTAATGCATTATCTTCCAATAAGGTGCAGAATTGGAACAAGTTGCTCTATCTTTATAACACACTATAATTTTTTATGTTAACCTCTCAAGTTGGCATCTTAAAACCATTTTCTATCAGATAAATATTGATGTATAATAGTTATATTATTGTCTCATTTTAATAAAATGAAATACTTTGTACAAAGTTTTATATGTTGCTCAATTTACCTTTTTTTAATGTGAAACTTCCTATTACCTTAACATCAATAAATTTTGAATAAATTTATATAGAAGGGATAATATGACATAATTTTTAATTCAAAACCATAAAACAATAACTTTGTGGGTCATTTTATTTATATTTAATTCATTTTACTCATTTATTAATAACCCAAGTCATTTATGTTGGTTATTGTATGGGACGGTAACCTACGATTGTTAATATTAAGGATTGAATCGTTGAATCGTCCATTTTCTTATTCACAGAAGAATTTTTTGAAAATAATAAAATTTTAGTTATCTATATAATATATTGATTTTCATATAGAAGAATTCACTTGTGTACTATTTGTTTGAATGATAAGCAGGAACTATGCAAATTTTTTACTAAAATAATAATATATTTGGTTTCTGCGAATGGTAGAAAATATAAAGGCATTGATTATCTACAAATGAATATTTAATTTTAAATTCAAAGTTATTTACATATTTTTTAGTAACTAGAAAAGTTACCTATGTATAAATCCATAAATTGGTTGCATAAAACATCTCTTTAAGTTACCCGTAGATTTATCTTAGGTTACTTAGTTATGGATAAATCCTTACGCAACTTACGTATAAATTTTAGAATATATAGGTAATTCTTATCTATGAATTTCTTATTTACAAGAATTGTCACAAAAACCACATGCTAAATAGGATAGACTTTGGTGTCGCGAACCTACAAAATTTTACTGGCTTATACAACAACCACATGAAAGCACAGAAATGTGTTCTCATTCCTTGCAAAATATGAATAAAACAGGGAAGGCAACTTTAATATGTCTATCATTTTATTGTTTATATAAACAGAACTTTTGAAAGACTCCAAATATTTCTTTATTTATTCATATCTTATTACTAATAAAAAAATATATTAATAAAATTAAAGATTTGATAAAAAAATAAGAATACTATGTTAATTATTTTATTAAATTTCAAATATAAAAGCTAAGATTTACTCGTGAAGCCAATATAAATCAAGAATAATCCTAAATAAACCAAAATGAATAAAATATTTTCTATTTGATCTCAAGAAACTACACAATTACCTAAACATTCTTCACTGATTTATTGTTTACTGTTATGCTTATCCTTTTCTAGCTTTATTACTTAAAAAACTTATCATTTATTATAACTTATACTAATTATAACTAAGTTGGTGTACTTTTTACATTCAAAGAAATACTTTTATGCTTTGTTTTTTACCAATAAGATTTTTTTGGACATTCCAAATAAACTTAGATATACTTTTATGTTTTGTTTTTTACGAATAAGATTTCTTTTGGCATTTCAAAATAAACTTAGATTCTATTTTAATTACACCAAACATTTCAATGCAATATTTCATCTCAAAAGCAATATTTCCTAGTTTACATTTTCTTGACTATCCTATACATAATATAACCCAATGTGTAACAGCCGAAAATTTTTATAACATTTACCATTCAACTCTTATAGATAAACAAAGTATAATTTCAAACCATAAAATATTTAATACATAAAAAGATAAAGAAAAGAAGGAAAGAAGAAGAGGAGAAAAGAAAAAAAAAATTAGCTTGAGCGAGAATAATTTCGCCCGAGCGAAAATCCACGCGAGAAATTTATCGCTTGAGCGAAAATAGTGCAGAGAACACTCTTGCTCCAGGGTCATTTTCGCCTGAGCGAAACTACTGTTGCTTGGGTGAGAATACCTCCTCTCCTGGGCAAAAGATTTCTCGCCTGAGAGAAAACACTCCAGAGATTTCCAGAGTGAACTTTTCTACAAAATTTGCTTGAGCAAGATTCTTCTGCTTAAGCCAGGCAATCTGAAGATGATTTCTCAACTAAACTAATAACTTTTGTCTGCTATCAAGTGTTAACATGCATTTAAGGTTCAAAGTACTACATAAAGTGTTCAGATACATCAAACTTATGTATAACTATCCACATGACAAAAAGGAAGACCATTCCAAGATCATAAAGTATTTAACTACATCAAAACATATACACAAGTATATACAAGACAAAAGAAAAATCAGTTTAAGGGCATATCATCTTTAAGGTGCTCCAAAATCTGTATCTGCACCTGCTCGTGTACATAGTGCAGTCATCGCAGTTCATACAATAACATGAAAAAGCAAGGGTAAGATAGTGAAATTGAAATTTTATAACATACTAAATACATGCAAAAAGAACAAAGTATATCAGTCATAAGAATTTCCTTAAAGTCTGGCATATCAAAGTTTCAATACTAGTTTTTCTTTTTCATTTCAAGTACTCATGTCAACATCATACATAAAGGTCTCACATGGACCACATCAATATGTATAGGTTATACATATATCTATCGTCTTTCGGAAGACTCATTAAGTATGCTCCTACAGAGACTAACATCTAATCCAATACCCAAGACTTAGATTTAGTAAATCTAAGAGAAAGGACAAATCCAATACCCAAGACTTAGATTGTCATTGAATCTAAGAAAAAGGATCAGAGTAACTTCAAACATCCAATACCAACTGTCTACCAGCAGTCCCGGTGTGTATGAACTCCCTAATCAGCTTCTCACCACTTGATATATTAGTCTATGTGACTTAGATCATCAGTGAAGCTTGAGGATCTCTGTTAAACATAAATATGTTATACTTAATGTATTCAAACAAGCATAACTCATACATTATCCCAAATGTATGGTATGAACTTCATCTTTCAATCATTGAGATCAAACATACATCTAGGAAATTCATCAAACTCATTTTCTAAATCAAAACAATTCACGTTCATGCAAAAACAATTTATACAAAGAAGCTTTGAAATTGGAGACCACGTCACCCACACATTGAGATATTCTAACATAAAGCTCTATTTGAGTTAAAAACTAGCTTTCCTTACCTCAAACAACGATCTCCTATCAATTCCTCAGATCAGACAATAATACCAGTCCAACTTTAGGGATCTAGGACAAGTTATTCAAATAACACAAACTTTTAATATAACCTTAATCAAGTTGATAAGAACATTTTTCTCAACTATTCCCACCAATATTGATGACAAAAACTTAACGAAAAACAGAAAACAAAGAATCTTTAGAGAAAAATATGAACTTACTCTATTTGAGTTTCTGATTGTTTTGAAATCATCCTAGGATCCTAAACTACTGTAGGTTTTGATCAAATTCTGGAACAGAGAAATTATAGAGAGTGAAAATCAAGAGAGAAGGAGGAGAAAACCATGGAGGATGGAAGGTAGGAGAGAGGGAAAGTGAAAAATGGGTGCTTCTTTTTTCTTTGTTCTTGTCTTTACTTTTGGGGGTTGATCTTATCTTACGGGGGTTACAAAATGCAACTCTATACAAACATATACATTTTCTTCACTAATGTATGAGCATGATTATAAACTAACATAGAAAAACATAGAGAGGGGAAGAAGCAATGTGGTTGGCAAGAGAGGGGAAGGTCCAAGGTATGGCCATGTGAAATAGCAACGGGGAGTGCTTTCCAGCTTAGACGCTACCATCATTTAAAATCAACAATTTGCATGCTCCAGTCATCTTCTTACAACCAATTTTGAAGCTATTCTATAGCTTCCAAAATTATTTCTGTGTAAAAAGGACTCATTTGCTTTATTAAAAGCCTTCTTAACTGGAAATTGTTCTTCCTAGTTTCTCCTGAGACACCTCGAGGATTCTATGTGTAAAGACTAAATGAAAGATTTTGTTGTTGTATTCCACACTTATGCATCAACGGTGGATCCCATCTCCAAATGCCTATGATGCAGAAAAGTGTTGCTAATATTGTTGCTTTGATGCGTAGTTGTATTGTAGAGCATGTGATGGACATCCATGTCTATTTGCATTAGCCATGCACCTACCGAGAAATTTTGCATCCGCAGAATCTTGTTTGACTATATACTTAGACAGTGTCCTTCAAGGAAAATTAGTTAACAATGTAAATGCAATTGGCTCTAAAAAGGAAGTGTTTGATTCAAGTCAGATTTCAAATTGTGGAGTATAAACCATTTAAAAAGAATATTAGATATAGAATAAGAAAATTTATACTGATTTACTTAAAAATTTAATTATATATCAATTTAGAATATAATGGTATAAGTGACTAAATCTTGATAGTTAATTTTATATACTAATTATCTTGACTTAATTATTCACTAAATTTAATCATTATTTTTATTTTATAGTTATTTAACTATTAAAACTTAATTTAGTGATTATTTTGATTATAATTAGTAACTATTTTATTTAGTAGTTAAAAATTAGTTTTTTAATAACAATTTATTTATAGTAAAAAGCTGCACAATATATTTAGAATGTTTCTGTTCTAGAAGAGATTTAAGTTTCATTTTTTTTATAACTATTATTCGGTATGACATGATTCAAGGTACAATTCTATCTTTGTGATTGGTTAATTAATTAAGTCTTAGTAGTTGTTTGGTTTAGGGCTTAAATGATACTATTTGTTTCACAAGACCATTTTAGCATTTTAGTTTTTGTTTTTGGGAATTTAAATTTTTGACAGATGATTATCCTACTCCTGTTTTCAGCATCCAACCATTGTTTCCTGTAATATTATATCTTAGCTGCATAATGTTGTACTTAGTTGCTATAAGTCTTCACCTCTTTCGGTCAATCTTGCACCAGTACTACAACTCTCTCTGCACACTATATTTCAAAGAAATATTTTCTTGCATTTTTTTAACGAAGAACCGACTACTAAATTTGTATATAATGAAAGTTAGGTATTCAATTTTTCTTAATTGACAAAATAGCTAAATTATTGAATAGTTTTTAGGCATGTATGAATACTAATTTTTATTTTGCCAAGCTTTTCTCCTCTGTAGTTCAATAACTAGAATACTTATGAATAATTAGTAATATTCTGTGAGATATTTATGATGTTATAGTAGAAGCAAAACATCCATTCAATTTAATAATCAATTATTAGTTATTAACTCGATTTCTAATTAAAAGTTATTTAGAGACCCTGTGATGCAGCTAATTCTTTGAATTTCAAATACTTTTATCTCTTTCAAATATCATGCTGTCACAAAAACTAAAAATATAGGTCATGCCTATTTCAACATTTCTGCATCTTAAAAATGTTAGTGCTGAAAAAAAAAATAATAATCTTTAATAATTTACAAAGAAAATAGGACAGATTAAAATTTTATTTTCCTGTCTATTTTTCAGTTAGTGATTTATGTTTCAAAAAATTAGTTGGTAGTAGGAGATAATAGATTTATGATAGAGATGTGTTTTAATGACAAGTACTATTTTCCAATGCATAGACATTTGGCACCCGTATTTAACTGCAAAAATCAGCCTAAGAAACATAATTCAATAAAAAAAAAATCCAAGCAAATGCGTGGGCGTGGCCACGCTACCGAAAGCATAATTAAATATTTTTATTACTCATTAGGCATAATCCTTAACCATCAAACTAAAAGAGTTTTTTTTTTCATGTTACGATTATTATTATACTTATTAAATAAATATACTTAGTGCGTGAGTCTGGTCCCCCCGCTTGGTTTTATTTTTTTAAATTTTCTTTTATGTTTTTCGTGGGTCTAACCCAAACTACTTGTAATTAATTAATTATAAATAATATTTTGGTGCGTGGGTTTGGTCTACGCTTGGTTTTATTTCTTAACTTTTAAATTATCTTTTACGTTTGCGTGGGTCTAGCCCACGCTACTTGCTGCTTGCAATTTATTAATGCGTGGGTCTCACCCCCACTTGGTTTTATTTATTTATTTTTAATTTTCTTTTGCGTTTGGCGTGGGTCTAGCCCACGCTACTTGCAATTAATTAATTGCAAATAATATTTTGGTGCATGGGTCTGATCTCCGCTTGGATTTATTTTTTTTTTTTTGAATTTTCTTTTGCGTTTTGTATGGGTGTAGCCCACGCTACTTGCAATAATTAATTGCAAATAATATTTTGGTGCTCTGGCCTCCGTTTGGTTTTATTTTTTATTTTTTAATTTTCTATCCATGTTGCATGGCCATTAACCCACGCATCTTTTTGGCAGCCATTTTACTATTTTCTTATAGTGAATTATCACAATAATTAAGTGAAAATCAATGCTAATGGTATAAAATTTCCCACTTGTAATAAATTTGTTTCCCTCATTAATATTATAATTTTTACCTAACATTGCATGGCTGTCATGTCAAATAAGATAAGAATTGTATTTCTTAGATTGTCATGAATAGCCCTTCCTTTTTCTGCAAAACAAAAGACAAGTCCTCAGCGGGAACCAAATCAACTTACCAAGTAAAGCTTCATAGTTCCATTAATCTTTCCAAACATTGAAATTCATTTTAAAAAAATTATTCTTAATGACTCTTATTTTCTCTCATATGTTAGCATACTGATTTAATTGTTCAATGTTTATTTATCTATAGGTGAATCTCTATTTAGTGTAGGACAACTTTTTAATATATTTTTCAACATAAATCGATTCTGACAATAGAGACTACGTTAGTGTAGCAAGATTCCAAACTAAATACATGTGTACCAGGATTTTAGTCACTTATACAATTAGACTCTAAACTAGTCTCTAACTTAATTAGATACCAATTTAAAATCTAATAGTATAAGTAACTAAAACCTTGGCAGCTAATGTTAGATACAAATTATTTTGACTTAATTGGTTACAAAATTTAACCATTACTTTTTTTGTAATTATTCAATAACCAAAACCTAATTTGATGATTATTCTGGTCACAATTAACAATCATTTTATTTGGTAGCTAAAAATTGATCTCTAAATATTTTTCTTGTAATGAAAGTTGATATTTTTAATTTCTATTTAGATTGTTTTAAATTGAAATAGCCAAACAGAAACATAGACATTAAAGAAGTGATTAAATTATAGAATGTCTTGTTAGCAAGTAACTTAAAGATACCACATAAAGAATATTTTATATTTACTTATTTACATACTATAATTTAAATGTTATCTATTTTTTACAATTATCTTGGTTTGAACAAACTATCATTCCAATGGGTAAATTTTGGATAAACATGCCTAGAAATATACTTGGATATATGGAAGGCTTGGATAAATTTTTTGACTTTGCATTTGCTAATAATGGTGCAAGAAAAAAGATAATATGCCATGTCAGAATTGCAACTTTACCAAATGGCAATGTCATGAAGAAGTGTACAAGCACTTGATTGTTAATCCATTTTCGATTGGATATAAAGTGTGACTTCTATATAGGCAGAGAATAGGAATAAATGTGATAAATGAAACATATGTAATGCCGCAAGAAGATAATGAAAAAGTTCTTGGTCATAATTCGATGTGTGACATGATTAATGAGACATTTGGGTATCATCAATATAACAATGATGTGGTGAATGATAGGGAAATGGGTGCAGAGTCAATCCATGCTATGAATGACGATATTGGAGATTTTGTTGAGTTAATGCAAAATGATCAAGAAAGTTTATATGAAGTGTGTGATAAATATTCTAAACCTTCTTTCTTGGTCAAGTTGTATCATATCAAATGTCTATGCAAGATAAGTGATAAGGTAATGTCCATTGTACTAGAGTTGTTAGCTGATGCCTCTTAACATGCTAAAATTTCGTATCCATCCTATAAGGCGGTGAAAACCATAAACAAGCTTCGTCTTAATTACATCAAACTTGATACTTGTCTAAATGATTGCGTGTTGTACATAGAAGAATACAGGAATAGGGATTTTTGTAAGAAGTGTAGAACATATAAATGGAAAGCATAAAGAAAAGGTATAATTGGTTGTGCTACAGGTAATAAACAAAAATATTCTTGTAAAGGTTTTACAGTTTTTCCTTTGAAGCCACATTTATAAAGGATGTTTATGTCTTCTAAAATAATTGAGCATATGTTATGGCATTCTTCAGCAAGTTGAGATGAAGGCATCTTAAAGCATCTAAGTGATTCTGAAGTGTGGAAGACATTTGATTGTAAACATCAACATAGTTTTGAACTTGTTCAGGAATCCTGATGCATAAAAAAAAAGGTTCTTTTAGCAACTTTGGACAAATATAGTTTTCCGTACTAATTAACCCCTCTACAAATATAGTAATGCTTCTGAAATAAAAACTTAGTAATTGGAAATGTAACGAAAATCAAAAAGCCATTAAATAAAATAAACAAAATTAAAGAATCTTATTTAAAGAGAATAAACAGTTTCAGAAGTTTATAAAATAGTCTTACACTTATGTACCGAGTAGTTTGTTGTTGGGGTCTTGTATTAGTCGGTACGGATGTAGTAGCTTGCTCAAGTTGAATTTGCCTGGGTTCATTTGACCTAGACCGTGAATTCGGAACATTGTAATCAACGTTTGAAATCACCATTGCTTGAGCCAAGGATAGAAAATAAGAGAAGTTGTGTATTGCTGAAAGCTGAAATGGAATAACCATATGTAAAATATAAAAAAATGAAAACATTAAATATATGTAAAATTAGCTAAAACTTCAAATCTAATTAATCAAAAATATATACAAGACCTTTGGTACTTCCTTGATTTGATTCTAAGATTCATCCGCTTTTGAAAAATATATATCTGCGTCTTCTTCCTCTTCATCTTTGCCTATACTATTGGCCAGTTATTCAAAATCTAAATATTAATATATGTCTAGAAACATTACTTTTTCAGTTGGTGAAGTTTCGATAACTTAGTTGAGAAAACTCTATGAATGTGTGCTTTATATAGATGCAAAGAGGAGATGAGTAGCTTTGTGAAAAGGGATTAACATCAATTACTTTTTTAGTAATTTTTCCCTTTTGAATTGATTATGTACATATTTTTAAAATAACACAATTAATTAATGCAAGTATTTAATTATTAATCAATGTCATTTATGTAATATTTTAATATATGTATTCTATTATTGGTAATATTATAAAATATATGGTACGAAATTAATATATATATTTAATATCTTAATTTAACATAAATAACCATAATTTATATTTAATTATTTGTGTAATATATTAATTATGCATTAATTTAATGTATCATATAATTAATATTTAAAAACTTTACTTGTAACATTTAAAACAGATGTACATGTGAAAATTTATTACTCTATATTTTCTTTTACTACATATATAAAATAATACGCAAAATATTCTAATTTTAGAGCATAATTCAGATTAAATATAAATATAAAGTATATATAAAATGAGAAAATATCTACTATACATTATTTAAGTAAATTATAATTTAATATTCATTTTTATTATAATAATTAAAAGATTTTGCTTAACATTTAAGGATCACTAAAATAATCACTAAAAAAAATATTAAGCGTCAGTCAAAATTCAACGTTAGAGATCCAAAATTAACATTGTGTGTCGGTATAACATTTGTTTTATAATAAACGTTAATACGGTGGACGTTAGTTAAACAAAAGATATAAATTGTGATTTGTGATGGTCAAGTCGACACAAAACACGTTCTAAAATAAAATTATATTTAAGATTGTGTGGCCAGGCTACCGTCAAAATAGTTGCATTTAATGATAATCAAACTGTCGCATGATGCTTTCTAGCCGTCACTATATCTATCACTATTAGCAATATAAAAAAAATGAGTGGGTTTGACTATTCTAAAGCTATTTGTCGTTATTTTTACATTTAGATTTTAGAGATATTTTGTATGACAATACGTTTGAGGTTTTTAATAATCATAAAAATTTTAAAAGAATTTTAAATGTATGTTTAATTAAAAAGAATTAAATAAGATAGAGAATGTAAATAAAATTTTACAGTTTAAATTATATTATTAAAAATACTTTTAGGTTGATCTCAAAAAGGAAGGCCGGTAAAACGTTTTTATTTGAGTAAGCAATAAAAACATTTTGACAAAATGAGAATTTTTAAGAATTTTCAAGATTAATAATACAATTAATTCAAATATGAATAAATTGATTTATTTTCTAATAAAATTAAGAAAAATACGTCTTTCAAGCCAAGTGATTTAGAATAGTTATGCAAAACCAACACATAGTTAGAATTAAGCTAATACACGAACCAGTTAAATAGAATATGTAAAACAATAATTTAATTGATGAATCGAAGCCATGCAAGAAACAATTTAATCATTAACATATATAAGGCAATGAACATTTTAACAATTACATTATTCAAGGTTTTATAGAATGCACAATTTGATAACAAACAATTGAGATAAAAAAGAAACTAGAATCAAATATGTAGAGAAATCAAGTTCAATTACAAGATCAAAGGAAAAATAATCTCTATATATGCTAACCAAGAAACAATTTACAATTATACAGAAAAGTTCTTAGAGCTAAATAATGATTAAAACAGTTTTTAAAACAAACAGGTTAGAGATAATACACAAACGGAATCACATGTAAATTTGGCACAGGTTTCGTTCAAAGATTCAAAAACATAAATGCTATGTAAGGCCAGAATAAAGGATCTATGAATAAACAAAAGTAACAGATATGGTTTTGATAAACACAATTTTATAAAATCTGTAAAACCATAATTGAAATAAAAGCTTTGATCAGAGCACGTTTCCAGTTAAAAGAAAAATTTTATAAAACAACTTTGATGAAACAATAAGCACAGAGTGAATTAAACACATAAACACACATCCTTACAAATTAAAAACAACAACACAGAATCAAATTTAATGGCACAATGAAGAATTAAGTATAGAGAGAAGAGTATGAGAAGAACACACAAGTAATTATACTGGTTCACCCTTTCTCAAGGGCTACATCCAATCTTTCTTACAACCCTAGCAAAAAAAAATTTCACTAACAACACTCAATTGTACACAATTACAATCAATAACCCTTCTTACACTCTACAATATCACAAATCACTTCTGAATAACAGCACCAACACCCGCAGCCCCAAATATTCAGAATACAACAATGTTAAACCCTATAACATCACCAATAACCAATTGAATAAATTATTACAATTATACAAAACAAAAACGTAACACTTGAATCATACAAGTTCAAGAATTGAGTTGTAGAAATCCCATGATTTTAAGTGAAGGAAATCTAGCACAAGGCCTCGAAGAACACTAATGACACAGTACATATTCAAAGTATTTTAATTCTTTAAGAACACTTCTTTAAATATTGAAAAAACAAGCAATTTTTTTTCTCATAAAATTCTTGTCAATCTTGTTCGTATTTCTCTTCTCTATTTCCTTTCTTAATTCGCTCTAAAAAGTCCAAATACTTAAAACATGAAATACCCAAACTATTTTTCAAAAAAATAGTAAACAAATATGTTGTATAGCTTGAATAAATTGATTCCACATAAATGGAATCAATTTATTTCCAGTTAAAAACTGAATTTTCAAATGATTTATCTCAAAAATGTTTTTGCTCAGTTTTATTACTTTGGTTTAACTATGTTTCAACTATGTCAGTGATTTTCTTCTCAGTTGTGCTTAGGTTTACCTTCACCTTCAATCATACTCACTCACACCCACTAAGACAAAGCCTAAGTCTTCATTTGCAACTTTCATGCTTTGCTTTACCTTTGTCCAATTGCTTGACTTCATCAAATATTGAATCCTTTGAGATTCTTAACAATTACCACATAGGAAAATCAATCTTAGTGGCATTTGCTTTAAGCAAAAAATCCTTAAATATCTATTCATTAATAATTTAAGATATGAGCTTGCTCGAAAAATTTAGAGACATAAATTTGTCAATTATAATAAATCATGATAGAATGAAATTAAACTCAATTCAGATTACAAGTTACTTACAAAGGCAAATCAATGAGGTTCAACTGATGAATTCATTCAAAAGAAAAAGGGGTTGATTGGACAAAAGAATGGATAAATTTTGGACATAAATAGGGGAGGCATTTTGAGATTTAATGGTAGGATATGAGTACCTAAAGATATAGAAATTAAGAAGATGATTTTAAAAGATGTACATAAGAACAAATTGGCTTAGGATGAGGAAGGAAGTAGCACAATATGTAGCAACATGTTCATTTTGTCAAAAAGCTAAGATAAAACACCAGCAAGAATGCTACAATCCTTTAATATACCTAAATGGTAATGGAATATTATAGCAATGGATTTTATAGTCAGGATAATTCAAAAATTTGATCTCATACGAGTTATTATCGATAAGTTAAAATATCATGTTCACTTCTTACCCATTAACATTAGGTATTTATTGGAAAAATTGACTGAATTATATGAAAGGTAAATTGTACGGTTTTTGTGGCGTTATTTCCAGTATAGTGTCAGATAGGGATCCTAGGTTTACTTCAAAATTATAGGGGATTTTACACCAAATCGTAAAGACTAAGCTTTATCTTAGGTAAGCTTATCACCCTCAAACAAATGGACAGTCATAAATGATCACCCATTCCATGGAAATTGTTGAGAGCATGTGTAATTTGTACATGAGGTGGTTCATAAACATGTCCACTAGTGGATTTTTTTGGCTGGATTTCCTTAAATATGTCCTTTTAGATATAGGGTTGATTTACCTGCTTTTAGGTTTATTTTGTATTTCTTGTTCACATGAGTATGGGCTTAACTGAGATGTCTTAATATCATAATAATGCTTAGGAGATCATAGCTTTTATAACAAAAATGGTAGAATGGATACAAAATCAAATTAAACCTCAAATGCAAATAAAAATAGCAATGAAAAAGCATGATTAACACTTTAAGTTTACATAACAAGGTGAAATGTTAAGATATGCTTGTGTTAAGTGTAATTGTAAAGTTTTCAAATATGTGGATCAAGTTGGATACGATCTTTATGAACAGGTTTCAACATCCAATTTCGTTCAGGTAAAAAGAAAAAATTCTAATCACTTCACCAAAAAAGTGAAAACAAAAATATCTTTTAGTTTAAATTTTATTGCTTGTTCAGATTTGTTATTTTTCTCTTATTTTGATAAAAAATGTATAAAAAAATATAACTTCATTTTTATGATTGTCTTTATGTTTTTATCTTCTTTTTAAAAAAATGGCATCTGCTGCTTACACCCCTTTTTTTCCCTTATCCGCACCCTCACTTTTCTTTTATAACCTTTTTCTTTCTTTGCACACAACCTTCCTCTCTTTTGGACCGAGCCAATTTTCTTCCCCACCCGTCATTTTTCTCTTCACACACTCCCACACTCTAACTTGGGCCAGAATCTAGATTCACCTCTTACACCCCCTACACTCTTTTTGCACCCCACTCCTTTACTTATACCAATGGGCCAGATGTTCATACACCCTTTTGCTTTCTAAGCACACCCCCAAATCTCTTGATTCTCTCCACTAGTAGAAAACTAGGCTTTAACGTCCCCGTATTAAGACGGTTAAATCAGCAAACGACGTTGTCAAAAACGCGGTAGCATTTTTGTAAATAAATGAACATAACCACGTCGGTTCAAGTAAACAACCGTCATTGATGTATTTATAAAAAAGAAAAAACCAAATTTTGAAATTTTTAAAGAGGCGCTTGATTCCCACGTCGGTTAGGAGCTACAACCGACGTGGGATTTTTGCTCACTACGTTAGTTGTGTACTAGAAACTGACGTAGTACACCTAGTGAAAAAATTGGGGGAAATTGACTGAAATTAGGGCACCATCCACGTCGGTTCTGGGCTTCTAACCGATGTGGCTGGTGCATCAGATTTTTTTATTTACTTTCAGTGCATGCACCAAGTCGGTTAGGAGTCCAGAACCGACGTGGTGCGTCTATTTTATTTCCAATGCGTGCATTCACCCTAGCATTGTTCCGGCTTCTTCTATTTCACTTTTCGACCTCCATTTGCACCTCATTCTACTCCATTTTACTTCCTGTTGTTCGTGACGTCGAGAGCTTCGATTTGAACGGTTCTATTTTCGATTTCAAGTCTGTTCGAGCTCTGTTTCCTTTGAAGCTGTGCACTCATTCTTTCTCTTCCATTTTCATTTGCTTTTACTGATATTGTTATTGTATTGAGCATTTGTTTGTGCTTTGTGGTTTTGGTAGGGTTCGTTTGGCCGATTTGGGTTCGTTTGTGTTGTTGGTTTTGGCATCACCACTGCGGGTTCGGTTTTGGCATCACCACTGCCCTACAAGAGGTGTGTTTTTATTTTTTTTGAAATGGAAGAGGAATATGTATTGAATGTTTATCTATATCATTAGAATGCTTGTTCGAATTAGAATGTTTTGGGAGAATGTTTGATGTATGTTTTTGGAGAATGTTTAACTATATGTTGAATGTTTGATCTATGTTTTATATTTTATTTGAGCATTGTTCTATGATTGAAATGCTTGTATGATTACAATGCCTAAATGGTCTTTGTGTATAATTTAATATAGGAGAAACGCGTTTGGGTACTGAGTCCGGGGATGTTCGATCCCCGACAATTTTTATTTAATCTTACTCATTGAGTTTTGTATCTGAAAACTTTTCACTACTCGTAGTGATGGATCGAAGTTGAATAAATACAAGTCGAATAAGTGATGTTTATGAGAAAGGTGTTGAAGATTTTTTGGAATTTGCTAAACGTAGTGGAACAGCAATAAATGGAAGATATTATTGTCCGTGTGTGAAGTGTGTGAATTTAAAAAGACTAGATATTGAGTTTATACGAGAGCATGTTCTTTGTGATGGTTTCTTGAAGAAGTATACAACGTGGACTTGGCATGGTGAAGTTCTAGACTTACCATATGCATCTGAGCAAGATCAATGTGAACATTCTATCGGTGTAAATTATTTGTTAGAGATCCTCCTCAATTAGTGGCGATTGGGAGAGTGTTTTCCATATCTTTGACGCTCCATACAATGCCACTTGGAGATGATTTTGCAAGAGTGGTCGTCGAAGAAGTTAGAGAGGCAGATGCCGAGGTGCCTGTGCCCACATCAGGGGTTAGACTTGTGGGAGAGGCACTTGGTACATTTATTGCATGGCCTACACATCTCTTACAGGCCATTTCTAAAAGGAATCAGGTATTATGATTTCTCTTAATCTTATCTAAATTCACAGTTACTGTTAATTAATACATTTTGTTTATGTGTCAGGAGCAGGGGAGTAAAAGCAGATCACCTAGGTCTCCACCAGCTGAGTTAGAAGTGAATCTAATTCAAGAGTTGACTCGTATACTGCACGAGTTATTTGCTCAACCAGCTCAAATTCCTTGGTAGCCATCTATCTTTGAGATTGATGGTGTCCCACTGTATATAACGATGCAAGACATCGTGGAACTAATTAGTGGGTCACAGATGTTAAATATTAATATAATTCAGTTGTGGATGATGTAAGTTGCATAAAAAGCCAACGATAGATATGAAACAAATTGTACAAAGGTATCATTTAATTAACTTTAAGTAATGTATATCACTCTTTTATGTACAAATAGGCAATTTACTAAACAACTTGGATTTTAGTGCAATGAATGTTTGTAAGGTTTTTGGTGGAAGATCTTCATCCACAACCCAAAGCCTCCGGTGGATCCATGCTAAGGTAATTAACTCTAAATTTAATTATCTTTACTAAAATTAGTTGTATTCAAATTTATGATCATTGAACTTTAATTACAGTGCAATAAACAAAGAGGAAGTTGAGAATGTGGAAATTACATTATGCATTGGATGAGAACTATAACAAGAGCTGCAGTCATGGATTCTTGGGAGCATGTAAGTTTTTCACTTATAAGTTTATAAATACGTCAAATGTTTGTTAATTTAGAAGTTCTAACACTAAACTTTGCACATTTATTTCAGGTTTTTATGGATATAGAGCCCTTGGCCAAGAGCGACATAGAAGAAATTCAAAAAGAATGGGCAAAGTATTTTTTTAAAGTTAGAAGTACATCTTAGTATATATTAGTAGTTCTTAGTGTATTACGAGTAAATTTTAGTGTACATTGGTGTATATATTAATTAAGAACTACAATTGTTACATCATTTTGTGAATTGGAAAGAATTCTGGCTGGTTTCTGATTTGTTGCAGGGAGGTTAGTAGCTAATTAAACTCTATACTATAAAAAAACACACACACACAACGTCGGTTAAGGTCAAAACCGACGTGGGTGTGCAACCAAAATTCATATCAGACAAAGCACCACATCGGTTGGAACCAAAACCAACGTGGTGAAGAGACACACAACGTCGGTTAGTTCCCTCACAACCGACATTGTGTGTCTCTGTACCACGTCCGTTTTGGTTCCAACCGACGTGGTGCTTTGTCTGATATGAATTTTGGTTGCACACCCACATTGGTTCTGTGGTGTTAGCCGACGTGAATGTGCTCTACATCACGTCGGTTGTTTAACCGACGTCTGATTCAACGTCTCCTGCTTCAATGTCGGTTCGGAAACCGACGACAAAAGCCTCTCAAAACCGACGATGAAGGCCTTTTTTCTACTAGTGCTCGTACATTCCCCTCCTACTCCACTACCCTCCACACACTAAAAAAGCAATGTTCCCCCTCCACCGTGACTGCCCTGACAAAAGCTGGTGTGTCCTCAACAAATAACCACATGGCTTGTGTCGTTCACCCCTCACTCACAAAAAGAAAAAGATAATATACCTGCCATTTTCCATACACTCTCACGTAGACACTCACACTACCATTTTCCTCCTCATGTCGCCAACTTTCTTCACTCACCATATACATAGTACACACTCACTCACACCATTTTCTTTTTCTTACACACATTCAGCTGCACCTTCACTTTTCTTGGGGTAGCCACTCACTCACGGCTCCCTCTCCCTTTTCTAGTTTGCACTTTACCCTCACGCATACTCTCATAGCAACATCCCCTCACTTTGCTCACTACACTTACTCTTTCACGCTCACGACCCACTTTCTCATGGCGCTCACACAAAATTGCCCACCCTCGCTCTCTAACACTACTTCACAATACACATACTCTCTTCACTCATATACACATAATCACACACATCACAGGGGAAACCTGACTAAAAAGGTGAGGCACGAAAGAAAAAGATTATGCTTTTGGAGGCAAGTTTTTTTTTTTTTTTTTTTGCCTTTTT
>Ga0209700_103312_pt1 | contig 31097 bp, 17 predicted proteins | sample SiratroredBW_FD_187528 | JGI IMG/M metagenome (GOLD analysis project Ga0209700, IMG submission 187528) | Root nodule microbial communities of legume samples collected from California, USA - Siratro red BW (SPAdes) (version 2) | ecosystem: Host-associated > Plants > Roots > Nodule | place: USA...
CTGCACTGAGCTCTGAACTGAGCTCTGATACCAGTTTGTTAAAACTGGATCTGTGTGTTGGGGGCTTCTGTGTGTGTTGGAGCTTCTTTGAATGGGAAGTGAGTGTAGAAGAAAAGAGCAAAGTGGTGGAAGAAGAATGAGAGAGTGGTTGATATATTATGCAGAGGAGCGTCAGTTACATTATATAGAGGGTCATAATAACATAGATGTTGGGAAGTATCACATCAACTATCCCAATTGGGATGCGGATATAGTTCTAACAGCCCGTCCACAAGATAAAATAAATTGAAGTGATTATTCTAGTAAGAACTTGATTTTTACTTCCTTTGGAAATTGTAAGCCCCTTCAAGAGTAAATGTTTCTGTTGTAGTGATATATAGATTTCATCTTAAAACAAATTGTCATTAAGAAAAGTTGTTCAACATAACATTCTTGGCTCCCACTCAATGATAATAAGTGGGTGTTTAGCATAAGTTAAGGAGGTTTATTTGAGGTTATGAAAATGGCTCGTGGTTTTCATTAGTTGTAGTCAGCCCACTGTAATAAGAGCTCATTGATTTATTCTAGTAAGTTTCATAGCGTGGGGTAACTTATCAAAATAGCTGTGATTGGTCTAAGGACTAACTGAGGTTCAATTGGGAGACTTGTAGTTCGATCTTCCAGTGACGTGGTCTTATGGGAAGAAACATGGACTAACTCTGGAACAGCTGTCGTTATTGTGGAGCAAGAAACCTGCAACATTTGCAGGGATAGAATCAAAGGTGAGATAATTCTACTTTCCTTCTTTGCCTCTCACTTTGGATATACTCTAAAAATATTATTGCAATCTTCTTATCTAAAATAAATTTTTGGTTGTGTATTTTTCTTTTTTGAAAAGCCACATTATAAGGCACTTCAAATGTTTACTCATGAGATTGTGAAGTCAACATATATGTTCAGAAATATTCAGTTCAAATCTGACTAAATTTTCATTCATGTTTTAGGGGTCCATTGCCGTTGGAAACCATGCTGATATTGTAGTTTGGAAACCAGAAGTGGAGTTTGAGCTGAATGAACATTATCCTGTTTTCCTTAAACATCCTGTACGTCTTGATTTTTCTTTATCCTATTATTGAATTTATTCTGTCAATGACTTTCTTTGTTCTTAATTATAATTTAAACTTCAAGTTGTTATGTGGTAGCTTCTTGCTAAATTTTTCTGTTTGACAATTGCATTTGGGAAAAGTAGATGCTAGAGGAACCAAATTGTTGCTCCCACTACTTCAGTAAAAGAAAAAAGAAAGTTCCTCTAACTGCAGAAAAAAAGTTCAATCTTTCATAAAGATGTAGTACTGCCCACTTTATCAATACATGCTAATATTTTGGCTGTTTTTCTGAATCCCATGTGTTAAACAATGGCCTTTTTGGTATTTAGAGCCTCTCTGCTTATATGGGAAGAAGGTTATCCGGAAAAGTTTTGGAGACTTTTGTGAGAGGAAACCTTGTCTTTAAGAAAGGAAAGCATGCTCCTGCAGCCTGTGGTGTTCCTATTCTAGCTAAATGAATTAGTTAAATATTGGTGATCCCCATAACTTCCAAACCCATCTCAATTTCATTTGGTTCTTTAAGAGTTCCTGATGCTTAATATGATCCTTATTCGTGTTGTAGGAAGGTTTCTTTCAGATACTAGTTTCTTTGGGGCATAAATAAGAGATGGAAGTAGCTGATGGCATTGACCATTGACCTAGCATTCTCCTTCTCATTCACTTAGCATACCTTGTATTATTGCAGTTTGGATGTTTGGACAATGGCTTTAATGTCGTACTTGAATTATATGTAGACTATGATTTCAAAGATTCTAAAGTTTCTGTCTTCACATGTCATTGCATGACATGAATATGCTTGCTTCCTAGCTAAGAAAAATCATGAAACCTTTCATCTATTTCTAATCTCGCAATTAGATTTTCTTCTTTATAAGTACATGAGAGAGAGAGAGAGAAACACGAACAAAAACTAGCCACCTACTTAAAAAAATTCACACTGTGTATCTCTGATGGAATTATCTTTTTGGGTTGGATTCTCGAGCCAACACATGACCAAGAAACATATAAACATGTTTTAGAACATTTATCTCCTTTCCGAAATGAAACAGGACTTTGATTTAATAGGATACAAAAAATTTTTGGACCTATTTTGTGTAACCATTTCTTGATAATCTAAATGACTGAAAAACATTCTCGTAAAATTTAAAAAATGACCATGGAACAATAATATATTTATAGTTAGAAAAAAATTAACCAACAAAAGAAGAATCTATTAATATAATCTTGATATAACTTTATCGTTTAATCTTTAACTATCAGTACCAATAAACACCTTGATTTATTAGTGGTAATTTCCTGAGGCTTCGGGAATTGAATTTTGTTTGTTATAGTATAGTAAATTGCCAGAATCTTGAAGGACCGTCAATGATGCCAAATCAAGTTTATCCAATGCATAGATTTTACCAATTGAGTTTAAACTGAAACTGCCACTTTTACAGAATTTGACTGCTTAGCTAAATTGACGAGGAGAAGAAACACCTAGAAAACTCTTTCAGTCACGTAAATACTCTTTTCTAAATAGTCCAAAAGTTGCTAATGGATAAGCACGGCTGGATTGGTGTGGTACATATCAGTCCAAAAATATTGATTTTGGAACACTCCAAAGGCTTATAGACACGTAATTGGAGTGGACCATGCTTTCCGATAAGCACAATAGAGATTTCTAGTTATTATTGCACAGAAAATATATCTCAGATCTATATGATTGTAAATATTTAGTAGTACAATTTACAAATAAAATAGCTGTTTGGTCGGACAGTAATAATTGGTAATGACTGTTTACAAAGACTGCAAAAGAAAGACAGCAACAACCTTTGGTACCAGCTCTGCATGTAACTTTTATGTTGGTTATGTAGTATTACACGTATCACCACGGAATCTGACACCACCCTGTGAGTTTGACACATGTATAATCTCCAATGCCACTGTTTGTTAGCTTGTGAATTTTTTAATGGTTCCATTCCATCACAGAATAGTTGAACCTTAGTCCTATTAAACCAGATTTGAGACGAGAGCACAAGCTGAAGAACCGTAGAACTAACTAAACAAAAATGTTGGCGGTGTTTGCAAAAGCCATTGGAAAACCACCGGAGGAACTGAGGCTTCCGGCAATGGGATCCAACAATTCAAAGACCCCGCAAGAAATTGTGGAGAAATTTCAATCTGTGTGGCCGGATTCTGCAGTTTACAACCTTTCACACGGGAATTTTATGGCTCTGTCCCATGAAGACGAAAGTCCAACACACCCCAGGTACAGATATAAAGTTTATTTGATTGATTTATCTATTTTCATTTCTCAAGCACATGCATACACTGGCCAAGAAATGGCTATCTGTAAGAAAGATGTATCTAATAGTACAATAAGCTTGAAGTTGTTCTTAGCTTTGAATTCTCACCAGGCCTGGTATTCAATAAAAACTTAGCTACTATGTTTACTTTAATTAAGCATCTACAGGAATTCAAATTTTAAATTTTTTTCTGCCCTTTGAATTGGGATTCAATTGGATGTCTAGTTTTGTTCTAATCCATTGAAAGCCATCTCCTTGCAACTATTTCTCATTGTTTAGTTGGTTAAATATGTATTAGGTTGTTAAAGTGATTTTAGTCTCACCTCGAAGAATTGGTTCTAGTCCAAAATCAAGTGAGTTAGAGTAACTTTGTGTTTGAGTATTATTTGCATAGGATACAAATTTTATACTGTATAACATTTCACTTTAAAATTAATTTTAACCAAAACCAATTTATAAATATTCAACCAAACACGTTAATTTGTAGTTGTTGTAAATGAATCAGGTCTGTTGTTGTTTTGGATGATATCTTCTGCATTTTTGTGGGAGCTCTAGCAAACATTGCTGATCTTAGGCATTATTATGGGCTTCCAAGGCAAGCAACAGAAGCCATGATTGTGACTGAAGCATATAAGGTCCTAAGAGATCGAGCCCCCTACCCACCTGACCAAGTTGTTAAACATCTTGATGGAAAATTTGCATTCATCATCTTTGATGCCAGGACGCATACTCTTTTTATTGCCAGGGTGAGACACAAATGGTTTACCTTTTGTTTGTTCTTACTCTACAAATGTCCAGGAAATTAAGCCTCTTCTACATGGATAGTTTGATAGTGTTGTTTCTGACATAGTTCTTGCATGTTAGGATCGTGATGGAAGTGTGGAATTTCAATGGGGAATGGCAAGAGATGGATCCTTAATCTGTTCAGATGACCCCACAATCATCAAAGAGGGATGTGGACAAGCTTGTGCAAATTTTCCTCCCGGTTAGTTTAGCTTTTCTAACTTTCCATTCTCTGAATGCTCTCAGCTTTCAACTTTCTCAATTCAAATAAAAAAAATTTCACTCTTTTGAGACTCAAATATAAACACATCTAAACTCAGATATAATAAATCTTAACTAATTTTATCAAATTTAATGAAACAATCTCTGAAATACTCCTATATCAACAACTTTTCTTTCAAAATGGAGAGAGTATTCTCATTTGAAACAAATTTCATAAGATCAAACTCTTTCATCAATTAGTATGAAGGGCAGTTTATTAGGGAATGAAGTTCATTTCTTAAATGTGGTTAAGAAAATTAAATAAGGTTAACTAACATTTGCAATTAGTATTAATGGATTTCTCTTTCCAACATCATTGTTGCTCCCAAGTAGACAGATTGCATTGTGATTTTCATTTACTTCTTGGATTTGAATGCAGGGTGCATTTTCATCAACGGAAGTGGGTTGACAAACTTTGATCATCCACTGCACAAGGTTCGAGGTATTGTGCATGAAGATGACAGTGGAAATATCTTGAGTGTATATTTTCAGGTGGATTTGTACACAAAGATTCCCAGCATTCCTCGCACTGGAAGTGCAACTAATTGGGCTGATGCTGCTGCTGCTGAAGTCAACGGAGAATAATTTGATCACTACTAAAAAACAGTATAATCTATAATCTAATTCAAACTTGGTGTAATAATAACTAAAAAATGTCGTAGAAGTTCTGTTTGTATATGCATATCTAATGAAGGGGAAAAGAGCATTAGCCATTTCATCCCCAAGTAATAAGACTTACAGTTTAGACACTACAAAATCTTCTACTGTAGTTCCTAGCTAATGCGTGTTACTTCTATGTTAAAAAGGACTCTTCAATTCTTTTGGTATCTTTGTAAGCAACCCTCGTTTCTTTAATTTAGTCACATCTTTTCTTTCCATAAATCTGAGAAATGAACTATTTATCAAGAAACTAGACAATACATATTATTGTTTCAACAACAAATACTTTCTTATTACATATGGTTAAGGTTTCAGCTTGTACAGCATATACTATTACTTGAATATTATGAAAAGAACATTAACATGTTCAGACAATTATGTCAGCAACACACATGTTGTTACTCTTTGTTTTGGTATCCTTGGCTACAAGGTTTAGGTTCAAAGTTGATGAGTGTTACACCACAGAATCCACTCGGGGTGTGACAATGGAGAGGTTTACAAAGTAGAGGACCCTTTCCTCCATGTCCTAGATTGCCAGAGCCATGTCCATGCATACCAGCATCAGGGTTTGCACCTGAAGGTGGAGGGAACCCAGTGGCCTTAGAGCAGAATGCCACACAAAGAAAAAGCAAAAATACCATATATTTTGTCATTATTGATGTGGCCATTTTTAGGTGTCCTCCTGCTTGTGAGTGTCAAGTGTTTAAATACCAAAGGGTTGTAGTGAATTGCACGGTTTGAGGACTACAAAGTGGGGTATGAAGTTCAAGATTATGGGATATAAGAACCGGATATTGTGCATTGAACTACCTGTCATGGTACTTGTGTGACCAAGAAAACAATCATATATGTTTGATGTTTCTGTTTTCTACTGCCAAGGAATTTTTTCTAATATATTGTGGGTTTAAGTTTTTCTTTAGAGATTAAATGTGTTTTAGTTTCTGTGACTATGATAACTTTTAGTTTTCTTTTTAATTTTATTTATTACATGAATTTACTAATATTGTATTACTACTTGATTTAGTATGTTTGCTACTCCATGTAAATATGATATATTTTACTTTTAGTTTTTAAAAATAAAATATTGATGTTGAGTTTTATAAATGTATAAAAGTTTAAAGTAGACAAAATATATATTAGATACTCAGAAAATGATAGGAATCACTTAAAAATTTAAATTCACGCAAAAATGTAAAAAAAATATCATATTACGCTTTATTATAATTATTTTACTATTATTTCTATAAAATTTAATTGACAATGTCATGATTTGTTTTTCAGTCTTTTGTCTGTGTTATCTTTTTTTTTTCTTATTTTATGTATGTTCAAATTATTTTACTGTCAACTTTTCTATCCATTTACCTATTTCATCAATTTTATACCTGTTTACATAGTTTTTTTTTTTCATTTATTTGAACTATTTTATCACTTACTTTTTTTATCTGCTTCTGCAAGTAGTTTATTTTTAACTGTTTGAAATTATTTTTTCCTTTAATTTTTATTTACATGATAATTTAATTAATTCCGCTTCTTATAAGTATTTCTTTTTCCATTTGAAAGCTTCTTTTTTCATTATATGATTTCATTTTTGATTTTCTTCCTTGTATGATATTTTTTCTTAGACTTTGTTCCTAATCATTTGTATTTTAAAAGGATTCTTAGAGTACAAGTATGAATACAAAGTTCATGTTTGATATGGATGAATGGATTGAACATCAATCATAATAAATCAGTGTCTTAAATCTTTTTATGTTAATGTAATGTTAATTTTATTTATTTGTGTACTTGTCTGACTCTTATAATAATACATTTGTTTGATAAATATCAAAATTATTGTCTAAAAAATCTTTAGACTTAATACAAGGGATAAGTTTTAAAGATTTAAGTACAAATATATAAAGTATATACTATGTAAACTGTTGAATTGAGATGACATGTGTTTTAAATTAATGTTATCAAACTTTTTTCTATAATTAATTACCTCTTTTAAAACTTGATTTAAAAATATTTATTTTTTAAGTCTTTTTATAATTCTTTTAAAAAAATAGCTAATAAAATTTGATTTAATATATTATTCAAATCACTATATGTCGCATCAAAACTTGACTTCTATTCTTAAAACCCTCTTAAGGAAGTAGTTTGTTTCGAATAGATAACGTGTCAAAGAAGTTTTCAATATGGTGAGAACGTTTAACAAAAAATTGTTCATAGTTTTTTTTTTTTTTTTGCTTATAGTAATTAAATTAAGATTAAATATTCATTTAATTATAAATAGATGTTTATGGTAATTGGACGAGTTCAAGAAATAATTTAAAAAAAAATATAACACAGCAACTAGTGGTTTTGGAGATTTAAAAATATTACTAGTACAAGTAAAAAACTTATCAAATGTAGCTAATACATTAAAAATATTGACCTAACAAATAAATAAATTACACGAAATCCTTAGAATTTTCGAAATGCAAATAATGTTCATTCTTATAGATAGTACTTTGACTAGTACAATTTATTTTAAAAATATAATATATTTATTACATAAATGTGGTTTGATAAAAATAGAAGAATTTAAAATGATATGTATAATAAATATGAGAATTTATCATCATATAATTTTGAAATAATAATAAATAATGAATACAGTAATAATAATTATAATAATTTTTTCTAAATAAAATGAAATATATTATCATTATTTTGTTGTTTGAAAAATCCTTGTTCATTATTCAATGTGTTAGTATCTTAGAGCATCCTATTCAATTGATTTTTAGAACTTATGTAGTTGGAAATAAGGTGACATGAATTTATAACTTTAGAACTTCCAAATAAAGAATATTAGCCTTTGTAATAAATCCAACAAAACATTTGCCTATCAAAACCTAAATATTATATTGAAATGATGAATAATTGTACTGAAGGATATATTTTGTGTTTATCATATTTATTAGCTTGTTTTGTGTTTAGCATATTTATTAGCTTGAGTAAGGGATTCCAATAGACTTCTCACATTATTGTCAAAAAAAACCATGAAGATTGTGGTGACTAATAACACTTATTTTAGTTTGGTATATATATATATGAAATTTTTTATTAGTGGCCAGAATAATTTTTGTTTAAAAAGAAACGTTTACAAAATTAATTAAATTGAGTTTAAGATATTTTGACACTAGCACAAATAGATGACAACCACACAATCAGATGACAACTATACGTGGTGATGAGATGGAACAATAAAATATCTAGCAGTAGTGTAGTCCAACAACATAACAGGAAGTATTTAAAATTAAATTCAATTTAGGGTGTAGAATGTTGAGGTTCATTCACTTCCGCCCAAATTCTCTCTCTCAAGTGTCATCTCACATAACAAGTGTTGTTTTTAGTTTGTCACTGCCATATTCTCTCTTTTACATAACAATTATTGTTTTTGTCACCACAACTCTGTCTCCTTTTGCAAGTGAGATTTTTGTCTAGGACTCCGTCTCAATCTGCAAGTGTGTTTTTTGCTATATGAGCCTATCTCTAGTTATGTTTTGTGTGTGATGAGAGTTGTCATTTACAAATTTGATTCGTGGATTAATTTGTGAGCATGTGATATATTTTTATGTAGTGTTTTTAAGAATTGTATTTTTAGAAAATAACAATTATATCCTTAAAACACTGGATGTCATGTCCGCAGCTATTGACATAATATTGTATTATAAACACTTTTAGCAAATAAAATTTTCCAATTAAATTAAATAATTGTGATTGTATTTGACATGTTATTCTTCTTATCGGTCAACTTCAGAGTAAAAAATCATTTTTCTTTTTTCTTATGTTTTATGTATTATTCGAATGTCAAAATAAACATTATATTTAGCAAAAGAAGTTTGTTTGGAAAAAAATAAAAATAAACCATGTGCTTCATTTGGATATAGAATTGTGCACTCTAATAAATGAAAAAAAAAAAAAATAGATACTGATCATACTTCTACATGTTATGTGTTCAATTGTTATAGACAAACTTCTACATGTTATGTGTTCAATTGTTCTAGGCAAATTTTTACCGTGAACCACTTACTTTTGGATTGTACCAATGGAATTGAATTGACTATTGATTAAAATAATAAAAGTTATACATGGTTATGATAGTTCAAATAATTTAAAAAAAAAAATACATATACGATAATTGGTTTACTTTACATGTTATTATTTGTATTGACCAAACTTTGAGTTAAATTCATCTTTCTTTCCATTACTGCAATTCCATATCCATATTTGAACCATGACACTCAATTTCAATTAAATTGAATATATTAAATAAAGACTACATGTTACAATAAAATAGTCACATCATCTTCTAATTTTTAATGACATGTGTTATTGTTATGTTTTTTTTAAGTAAAATTTTCACTGTGAATAATATTCAATTTAAAAAATAATTGTGTCATACATAAAAAATGTCAAATGTTAAATCATTTAAAAAAATTACATAAATCTCTGAAAATGGGAAATGCAAAATAAATTTTGAAATAGCCTGAAGAGACAACTATAATATAATCTATTCTTTATTTAGTGAAGTTATATTTAATAATATACATGCATAATGTATTTGTACATTAGCAAGAGTTAAAATATTATGATTATAAATATTGAAGTAGAGATTGGAGAGCACTTTGTGTTGGTGTTCTTTTTCCCTTATTTTTCTCTCTTCTCTCACATCGCCTGAGTTTGGCCCCAAGGTTTGCTTTTCGTGTTGTTTCATTTCGTTTTGCGATTTACTCAATTCTCAGTTACTCACTCACTCCAATTTCTTTTTTTCTTCTTTGATTCGTTACTGATTCTCACAATTTACGTGACAAAACCTCATACTAACTTCGTTTTTTTCCTTTCCCTCATATTATTTTCTTCAGGCCTCTCATTTCTAATATTTTTGTTTTTCTTATTTTACAAATCTTTCATGCATGGATAACTGTATATATGGATCCCATAATTGTGATTGTGAAACCATTTTTCTTTTTTCAAGAAGAAATTAAAGAGGTTTTCTTTACTGATTTGAGTGCTTGGGACATTTATTCCTCATTGCAAAGCAAAGCATCTTTTAACATTTTTTTTTTCTTTTCAATTCTTGTTTATTAATTTAGGGACACAAATTTCACTCTTTCTCAGTGCTATTCGCAGGTTCATCCTCTCTACCAAACAAGGTTTTTTATGCTTGATTAGGGATGTGAATGGGTGATCATGTATTTGATTCCCCTGTTGCGTTCAATTTTGAAATGATTGATCAAATTTATGTTTATGGCATGTCTTTGATTTTCTGACAGGTTTATTGTACTGGGATGGAAGTCTCTGGGCAGAATATTGTGAAGTGTGATGAAGAGAAAGCATTGAAGTGGTTGCTTGATGCATTTGGCTCTGTGTTTTCTCTTGAAGAGATAGCTTCTGCTTATTGCAAGGCGAGCCGGAATGCTGACTTGGCTGGGGAAATTTTGTCTAAAATGAAGGGAAGTTCCTCAGTATCATCTTCAACCCTTGATTCATCCAATACAGATGTCAGGACCGAAGGGTCTTCTGAGCCATCAGATGGGTTTTCCCTTGGGAATTCATTCCAAGAAAGGAAAACTTCAGGGCCCAAAGTTCGCCCTGTTTCTGCTGGTACTGTTTCAAGCATTATTGGCAAGAACTATGTTAGACCTGCTCCATCAGCAAATGGGTCTTTTGAGACGACGAAACCAACTAAGTTGGATGCAAAGTCGCTGCCAATGACCGGAATCTGGCGTGAAAAAAACAAGCCAGATGTTTCGAGTTCGAAGCATGATCGGCTTCACCAGGATATGGAAGATTTCTTATTTAAAATGCTTGGAGAAGGCTTTCAGCTTGACAGAACTATGATTCGGCAAGTTCTTGGTATGAAATTTTCACATACTTTTGCTGTTTTAAAATGAAATTGAAGCCGGTGTCTCTCTTATCGTATGATATTTCCTTAGTGCATTTTGTATTTACAACCTCCTTTTGTCTAAAATTTATATGGGATTTCCTGTCTTCGGCTCTACTGATCATTTCGTTTCATTGTAGAAAACTCAATTTTACTACTTCCTAACCAATCTTTTATTTAACCTATCCATTATCCCACACCATATTTGTTTGAATCTCTGTTCTAAATCCCATATAGTGGCATAATTAGCAGCTTTATAACATATTTTATATGCATATCAATTCTCAAAAAATGATGAAATAAAATTACACAAAATCTATGGCATTCGCAATTAACAAAGTCATTGGTAGTGTAAGCAAAACATTCACACAAAAACCAACAAATGTAACTTATAAGTTTCCTTGATACAAATCATTAACTACCTTTTAAATCCAAGTTTTCCTATTAAAGCTGTAGATTTCATATTTGGGAATTGAATCCCAAAAATGTCCTAACCTCTATATTCAGAGGGTTTTTTGGAATCAGCACAATGCTGCTATCCCTGCCCCTGAAGCTGCCTATGGTCGCTATGGCTCAATAGTGGTGATATATATAGCACACGATTTAAAAAGTTAGTTTGAATCATTATTGTTTTTTTGTACTGATATTTCACTTTTTTGGTTTAAATTTTTACAATGATTAGCTAACCTTGTCTCAGAAAATTTCCTCAAGTATTACCCAACTGAAGGTACTTGTTTTGAAAGACAAAATTAATTTAATGGCCCATTTTTTGACAGACTTGTGCTAGCAACACACCGTATTTGATTGAAATTTAATAAAAAAAACTAAAAAATCAGGAGAGTCAGCATATGAGAAGTGGAGTCTACCAATATTTCTGATTTCTAATAAATTCTCTGGTAGTGAACTGCGCTGCTAGAATTTATCTTCATTATATTATTATGTATAACATGATTATGATGGGTTACGTATGTATGTTGTTTTAATAGTTTGATGTTGTCCAGTATTGACTATGTGGCATACCTACAAAACAAAATAGACTGTAGGTTGATCTGATGCAAGCCTTTGATGCTTTCTACCTGGACTTGGCCTAACCAATTTAATGCTCAAATTTCTATCTTGGGTGCATATGTTCTTATGTAAATAAATCTGATGTTAGTTTGTTTTATCAATTCTTACTATTGGTTATCAAGCATATTGATTTAAATATTTACTGAATTCTTCAATCTACCAAGTACCGGCTACTAATGTGTATACCTGATTTATTAACTATTAATTTTATGACCAAGCCAAGCAACACATGGGCTGAACTACGTCATTGTTACCATTATTTCTTTAGTTTGTATTAAAAGCTGACTGATTTTATTGCAAATATGCAGATACTTGTGGGTATGATATTCAGAAGGTACCTAAAAAATCTTCTTATGCTGCTATTATTGATATTTCTTTACTTTGTTTTTCCCACTTTTTTGGGGGTTTATATCGGAATCTACATTTTCTTTTTCCATCCATAATCTCATGTAGTGTTCAAACATTGTAAATTTGACAAGGATATCATTCACTTTTTTCTGGTTTAAAAAGTAAAATAACATGGAGATTAATAATCATGATTTTTTTATTCAGAATACCCAAGTCTTGTGTTTTCTTGCATCACTTGTTACCTATGCCTAATAAATATATATTGCAATCATTCAGAGCTTGGTGAAACTACTAGATCAATCGAATATGGCTTCAGGCAAAAGGAAAGCTGTTGGTGGTGATTCTGCTGGTACAGTAAGTATACCCGCCAAGATTATTTATTTATGTTGAAGCTCAGTCTGGATTATGTATTCCATTTTCATTATGTTTGGTTGTAGATATTATAATTTGTAAATTTTGAAATTCCTTTGCAATGGGCTCAAGATTTTGAAATCCTGATGATCATATAGATTCTTAGATTGCTATTGAAGCTAACTGCACTTTTACAGTTTACAGATATGAAACCAAAATCTGAAGTGCCTTCTTCTGAAAGAAAGCCTCAGGATTTAAATAATACCAGAAGGTATTATTTTTCTTTTTTTGCCTGTTAATATCTACTACTTTTCATCATCTTATTTGCCTTTAAAAATCACTAGACAAGGGAGTTCTACTTCATCTTTTGTTTCAATTTAAGTCATGCTCGAACAGCATAGTGAATTCATTTTCATGATATTTTGGGTCTTAATTTCTATTTTCTTTGGGATACAGAGATAGAAACATACCTCCAACTAAAGGAACGGAGTTACATCAACAACAAAAACAAAAGCAAAAACATGACCTTCAGAAAGAAGTATTGTCTTCTTTGTTTAATTATCAAGGGCATTCTGATGTGGAAGAGGCTCCTAAAAGAATTGTTAAGGATGTGAATATGAAATCACGATTCGGGCATGTGGTTTTTGAACCTCCCAAAGACTCCCCGGAAGAATTCAACATTGACATGGACTTCTCACAACCAGAAGATATAGACGGTACTTCATGTTATTCTGGAAAAATGTATTCCTATTTTCTTTTATTTGTCATAAGTTCTCTTATTTATCTACGTGACTTTTGTAAAAGCAGATTTGTGTCTAAATTTTATTTTATCACAATATATATCCTGTACAAGAGTAAAGACATTTTTCATTTTCAGAAAATGTATTTTTATGATGCTATTGCTATACCTTGCATGTGCTTCCTAAGCCAAAGGATTATCGCCTCGTAATCAGTTGATTCATCTGCTTCTCTCGCTGTGGGCCAAGTATTGGAATGCTGGAAGAATTTGTGATACAGTCCTAGAATCAAAATCCGTTGACCATTTATTTCTTAGTTCTTGTGACATAATATATATATATATATATTATATTTTATCTTGTTCTGAAGTTGTGTTCTACTTTATATGAAGATTGAGTGCTGTGTATATGACAGATCCAGAGGACGAGGAAGAGTACAAGAATGTGCGTCGAGCTGTGAAGGAGTACCGAGTGGCAATGAGTGAATATTATAAAGCAGTATGTTGCATTTTCTGTTTGGGTTATATTGTCCCACATTTTATCATTGGATTAGATAATTACTTGGTAGATTAACCAGGTGCGGGTTTTTTGTGATGGACACTGTAAAGACTAATGGGTCATTTGTTACATCAGGCAGTTGATGCATTTGCAAATGGGGATCAAATGAAAGCAGAAAAACTGTTAGAACAGGTAAGGTTTTTGATAGAATTGTTGAACCCAGCAATAAGTTCCTTTATAAGGACTTATGTAGAGAGTTCTTTCATGACTTCTAAATATTTGTTTCATTTATATGTAGTGCTGCGTCTTGCATTCAGCTGTTTCTTCAAAACTAACGCTGATAATAAAAGAGGCTCTTTAGAGTTGTGTATGATTAGTTGCCATTATTTCAGAAGTACATTTTTCAAATCAGAAAAGTTACTATATTTGGTTTATGTTTAAATATCGCGCTTCCAATTGTCTTATTTGTCTACGATAATGGAAACCAGTTATAATTTATTATCCTAGTTTCTCCAAAATTTGGTCATTCATTGATGCATGCTAGGTGATGATGGCAGGGACAGTTTTTTCTGAGCAAGGCTCACGATGCTGATGAACAGTCTAACAAAATTATTCTGGAAACCAGGTTAATCTCCTCTGCTCTTCAATTTGCATTGTTTCATTCCTTTTTTATACTTCGTTAAGGTGATCATTTGTATGTTATGCAGTACCATATTTATTTTGTTATATTTGTTGGCAGCAATGATGAAGCAGAAGAATTGGTGCTTGACTTACGTGAGCAGGGTTCAAGTGAGGCTGTAAGACTACTGAAGTGTCACCTTTCTTCTTTTTGTGGCATTCCATGTAAGCTACCACATCGTACTGCTGATGAGTATAATTCATGGATCCTTTTAAATTTTCCTCCCTTTTCTCTGTGGTAATTTCAATATTTGCTTATCTAATCAGCATACGAGTACCTCAAGGTTATAGTTGATGCAAATGATAAAGATAACCCTAAATCTAAAGGGTCTCGCAGAAGACTACGGGTATTAAAACTATTAGAGCAGGAATCTATAGCATGGGTTGAAGGAGACACTGCTGAGACAATGCTGATCCGCTTGTCTAACATAGAGCGCAAGAGTTTGAGTTTTGTCAAAACAGAATGATTCGCCAGCTTTATTTATACCACCATCCAATGTCCACAATGTGTCATTAATTCATTGTTGATCAAACTTGGCATTAGGGTCGTGGTTTGTGGGAGTGTGTTGCCATAGTTTGCATCAAATTTTCTTCATGCTACTTTTCAAAACATTGATTGTATTTGCATGAAAGTAGGAAAATTCGAATTTTAACCCGTGGTACCTCTATGTTATAGTCCCATTTATTTACTTTAAGAAAATTGCTCTGGTATATGAAAATCACATATTTTCTAATCTTTAAATAAATATTCACTTCTATTATTTTATTAATGAAGCAACACTTAATTTTTGTTTTTAATTCATATCTATACTTTTACGTAAAACTGTATTAAGATATGTAAATATATTAATAAGTTAACAAATTTAATACTATATTTTATAATAACTTATTTATTCCTATATTAAAAAATGTTTTTCAGCAAAATATCTTTTTGCTTTTTATAAGAATTTATATATAATTTTTTACTTTGGAAATATAAAATAATTTTGGGACCAGTATGCCAGAAAACTGATCAGTCCAACTTGTAAAGAATTGCCAAAAAAATCAGTTCACAGTGAGTCAAATAAAAGTATAATGTTATTTTAAGTGTATCTTAAAGAAACCTAAATTATTTTATTTTTTTACTTTAAATTAAAACTTTTTATTGTCAAATAATGTCATTTTTTATTGCTGAAATGGAGACTTGAATATTATAGTATATTTCACTTTTGTTTCCATAATTTATCATTAATTGAAAATTGAACAAGAAAGAGTAATGGTTTCTTTTATTTGTATTTTTAATTTATTTCTTACATTACCATTATCATATAAATCTCTCTCCAATAACTCAATATAAAAATATTTGAATTCATCTTTTACAATAACTCTTATTATAAAGATATTTGAATTGTATATATAATAATATTTAATTTTACTTTTAAAAAAACATAATTTTTCTATAATAACTCATATCATATAAAAGATATTTGAATTGTATATATAATAATATTTAATTTTACTTTAAAAAAAAACATGTATTGAATAAGATTTACAAATCTACATCGGTGACATGACTAAATCACATAAAAACACCCATGCCTTAAAATCAAGGAGTTTTTTCCTCCATGTTTTGGGGAATATCATCTAGTGAGAACAAAGGAGTTCCTGAAATTCTTTGTGGTGGAGTGTTTATTTATGGTGCATGTAATCCAGAGGTAGAGGCTTCAGGACTTTCTCCATTGGATGCCATGAAGATTTTTGACAGATCTGCATATTCTTCCTCTGTGTCTTCTTCTTCTGATGGAGTTTGTTCTGAGGTATTAGAGTCGCTGTCATTTGTGATGACAAAGACCTCATCCTTGGATGATGTTTCTTCTTGTAGTTTTTCCTCAGCAACTTGCTTTTCAAGAGGTTTTTTCAGCATAACTTCTTTGCTTTTACTTCCAAAAAAGGTAGTTTCTTCTGGAAGAGTTGGTGGTAAGAAAGGTGGTTTTACAGAATGTTGTACAACTGTATGTGTGAGAAGTTTTTATGGAGAGATGGGGAATGGTGAATATGTATTCTCAGGAGGAGGTTTTGCAATTTTCTTGACGTATTCTTCTATCTCAGAGACTTGTTTTCTGAGTTTTTGTAATTCTCTCTCCTTTCTGGTGTTTTCATGGAAGTTGTATTCAGTAACTTCCTTCATCCCTTCTTCCAGAGTTTCAATCTTTTGCTTTGTTTCAGCATAAGATTTCTGGATTCTCTCTGACATTTGATTTAGTTGATACTAAAAAGATTCTGTCATTTTGTCTACCTTTCTTTCAATAACCTTTAAAAGGCTATTTTGAGATAAAGAATTGGATGTTTGCCAATTCAATACTTCTTCTGCCTGGCTTAGTGGTTTGTATGATCCTTCTGGAAGGATTTCTGTGGATTGGACAAATGGTTTGGAAGAGATTCCTTTTTCTGGATCACTTTTCCTTTCCAGAGTGGGAAAATCTTCATCTTTGAACATGAAGCATGAGATTTCTGGTTTCTTTTGTTTCGGTTTAAACAGATTGGAACAATTTTTTGGTGGTGGCCAGGTAATAAGGTTTGGATCCGCCGGTGGTGGTGGATATCCTTCTTTTCTGAGGACTTTGAGTCCTTCTTCATAGATAGGCAAAGGTTCTGCCTTTTTCTTGGTACCAATCCAGGGACCATTATCAGGGTCACTTTTCCTTGTTGGCTTCGGTGGTGGCTTACATCTTTTCTTTTTTCTGGGATCGTCTTCATCATCAGAGTCAAGATCTGATTCAGAATCAGAATCATGATTACAATGCGGGTCACATCTGGATGAGTCTACGTCCCATAGAAAATGTCCATTCAATTTGTCAGAAAAGATGGCTTTTCCATTATTTTGGAAAGAGTGTACTGGAATTTTTCTTTCTCTGTCTCCAAGTGTGATCATCATGGTGTGAAAGACAGGAGGAGGGTTGCTGGTTTCTCCTTCTTCTTTCCATTTGAAGGTAGTTTTGACACTACCGTCAACAGAGTTTCTTCTGAAAGTAGCTTCTGTTGCTACTATCTGTTTTTCTTTCTTCTTGAAGTTCTCATAGTTGCTTATCCACTCAGTGGGAATAAGGCTTCTGAGTTCTTCTCTTGGTATCTGTCTAGGAACCTGAACAATAGTTGATGTTTCCTGGTCATCTGCAGCTATGACCATGAGGGCATTTCCTTCAAAGTTTCTTTCTCCAGGGAGATCAAAACAATGATCTTGGATCCTGTAGATTATCTGGTGGTGTAAGGTGGCTGATAGTGCCGCCTCATCTTGTGGTGCTCCTACGAGCTGGACTTGTACCTTGAATCTATTTGGAAGAGTTGGATCTTTCAATTGAACATTGAAATTTGGGAAAATAGTCAAGACAGCACTTCCTGCGTTGAGTGTTGTCAAAACTGTTCCTATTACAGCTTGTTCATACTTTTGATATGTAGAGTCTAGCAGCGTGACTCTAGCTGTAACTGGTAATCCTTTTCTGCCATGAAGGGTTAACATCAATCTGACAGCTCCGAGATGGAGGGCTACGTAGTCATGGGCTCTCCATTGTTTTATCAGCTCTTTGCTGATTTCCAGATCTACGTACTGTTCTACACTGGTAGCATGCAGGGCTACCTGATCCATGCGAGAGCTTTGTATGTACTCTCTGCATCCTTTTTTGGGGGTAGAGATCAGTTTTCTTATGGAAGAGATCCATACAAAATCTGATCTGTTTCGCTTGAAAACATTGTACGGACTCAGAAGAGGGGGTAAGGAGTGTTCTATTTGAGATTCCTCTGGAATATGCTGGTATTCTATCAGGTTTTCGATTTTTGAGGAAATGGTCTTTTTACAAGAGTCTGGAATGGTGATTTTAGATGAAAGGGTTATAGGAGGGCTGGATGATGTAGAAGGTTGTTCCATGGTTTATGAAAGCCTCTCTCTCTCTACTCACTTTCGAAATATAATATATAATGCACCCAGATTTCAGAAAGAAACATATTTTTTCTTGGCTATCATTTAGGCTCTGATACCACTCGGGGGTCTCTCCATTTATATATACTATTCATAGTATTCTTGTGTTACTTCTTCGGCCACTTGCCTACTTTTTCACACCCTTACCATGAATAATACACATAAAAGGAAAGAAGGTCCCAGCAGAACTTGTTCAGACATGTTTTTGATACACAGGATCCTCATAAGAGGCAAGTGTAGAGCATACACAGTGTCTAAGAATGCCATACCCAGTGTTATGTACGTGGCGTTGTTAAACCAGAAGTGTAAAGAACTGAACGATCTCTCGATCTTTCAACAGTTCTTTCTTTGAGCCAGTAGCTCGCAACCTCGGGTATTCCAGCCTATATACAAACACCTTAAGATAATTCCTTCTTTCAATCTTGATGCATTATATCCATAAAACTAAAGCTTTTGAGAGAGAGGAGAGAAGGGAGAGTTTAGAGACTCATGATATGAGAAACTGGTTTTTATTATTCTAGATTGCTTCGTGATTCTTTCATACAAACTAGAACTCCTTATATAGCCAAGGGAGTTCACAAACAAACAAAAGAGTAATAATACATCCGGAACACACTTATTACAAAAAGACATCATGAAAGACATAAAGCTTGAACAGTATTTTACAAGGACGCTTTATTCTTTTTCTACAGTGATTTTTGTCTGTCCTTTGATGCCTTTTGGATGAGAACGAATCTCATTCTGACTCAGCTGACTCTTCTTTTGAGAGAGTAGGCCAGGGAGGCCATGTGCGTGAGTCAGGCCATGGGTCAGGCCATGGGTCTTGATAATCTTCCCAGATAACATGGTCTACTGGATAATGTTCTTCTGTCTTCTCATTTGTGGATGGTTTGTCTTTTTGCCAGTTCTGCCAAAGCAAATTTGATTCTAAAATGGGTGTGTCGTTTGGAGGGAGTTTTGTTAAATGAACTTTTTTGATTTCTTCATTCCAAACGTTTGGAGGTACTTCCCAATCTGGTGAACATATGAGATCAAGGTTCTTCAATTTGTTACAGCTGGATGATACTGGATCCTGAGTGATTTTAAATCCATTTATTTCATGAAGATGAATTGTCAGTTCTTCCTTCCCAAATGGAGGGTTTATTGGTTTCATGAAAATTCTCAGATTTGGAAAGGTGGCATATGACAGGGCTTGATTTTGTGTGTATAGATGTCTATTTGAATGTCTGAAATAGGGCCTGTGAATAGTAAAGATGGAAACAAACTGGTTGACTTCTTCTTTTTCTAATTTCCAGACATTGAACTTAGATATCTCTCTATGGACTTGTTCCTTCCACCAAGTTATGGGGGAAACCATGAAAGGAATTTCCAGAGTAAAGTGTTTTGAGTATAATCTTCTGCCAGATATTCAATCATTCTGAGAATGGGAAATATTATTGGATACTTAAATAATGTTGTGACACCATAAGTACCACATGTTTGTCTCTGTAAATATTTTATCCATCAAAATTGGAAAGATATTTAGATATGGTGCAGAAGGGTTAAACCAGGTGGGTTTAGGTTTAATATGGTGATCTTGGATGGTTGTGGCAAGGTAATGGAACATATGTGATTGTGCAAAGGATTTTATGGTAGTGGGTGTGATTGGTTGAATTCTGGTTAATTCAGGTGGGAATTCATGGATGTTTTGGTGCGATGAGGAAGATATTCATGAGTATCAGAGAAAATGGTTATTGAGAGTGTTTTTTCTTTCATTGGATTCTGGTGATTGGTTGGACTCTCTTTTGGTCTAGATAAGAAATCAGGAATGACATTTTGGTTCCCTTTGATGTGTTTCACTGAAAAATCACATCGAGAAAACCATTCTTCAACCTGAGGATTTGAGGACTTGGAGGGATTTTGTTCTTTAACTCAAGCATTTTTGGAAATGAAGAGTTGTCTAAATGTACCTCAAAAACATGTCCTCTGAGATGGAAATCAAATTTCTGAATTCCATATTTTACTGCAAGAGTTTCTTCGTAGGTGGTGTGATAATGGGCTTCAGCTGGTTTGAATTGTCCGCTAACATGTCCACAGTAGAACTTTTGTCTTTCTATTTCTTCAATTAATATTGCACCCCAATAATGATCACTGACATCTGTCTGGAGGATTCTTTTTCCTTCTCCGGGAATTTTTAACGGTGGAGGATCTTTTGCAATCTCTTTTAATTTTTTAACTGCTTCAGTTTGCTCTGGTCCCCATGGTGGTGCATTCTTCTTCAACATTTTTGAGAGTTTTGAAGTGTGATGCGAAATGTTGGGGATAAAGTCTCGGATATAGTTCAGGATACCTAGGAATTGTTGAATCTGTTTTGTTGTGAAATTCTTTTTAGGGAATTTTGGTAATTCCTCCACAAGATGTGGTTGAGGGGAATATCTTCCTCTGGAGAACTTCATTCCAAGGAATTCTATCTCTGTAGTTCCTATTTGAGACTTTTGGGATGAGAGCATGAGGCCAAACTAATGACATATTTGGTAAAATTTTTCGAGCAGTTCTTTATGACTTTTTTCATCAGGGGAAAACAACAGAATATCATCTATGTAGATGAGTGATGAGGTTAATATGGGTTCAAAAATTCTGGTCATGGCTTTTTGGAATAGTGAAGGTGCTACTTTTAGGCCAAAGGGTAAGACAGTCCATTGGAAATGGGCATTTGGTATGCAGAAAGCAGTTTTGGGCCTGTCTTTTGGGTCTAACCCAAGTTGCCAAAATCCTGACTTCATGTCGAATTTTGAAAATATGAAAGCATTTGTGATATACGAATAGAGAGTGTATATCTTTGGAAGAGGAAATTTGTCATCTCTTAGGAAGAGATTTAAAGGTCTATAGTCAATGACTAACCTCTTTTTTCCTCTGACTCTTTCTGATCTTTTTTCAACATAGAAGGCTTGGCATGCCCAGTCAGAATTTGTTGGTTCAATGAGTCTTTGCTTTAAAAGTTTTTGGCACTCCTCAAATGCGGCCTTTCTGTCGCTTGGGGTCATTCCAGAATGAACAGCTTTTGTTGGATTAATGTCTTCATTCAATTTGAATGGTAATTGAACAAAGAATTCTTCACTTTCCAGAGTGGTTTTGGATGTTGAAAACCATCATGACTATCAGCACACATCTTTAAGAGCTTTTCCTTAAATTCCTCATATTCTGGAGGTGCTTCAGCTAGACTGAAAATCTTCATTAAAGGATTAAAAGGTTTGAAATTCTTTCTGTACCTTACTCCGTTTGGGAGTAACTGCATTCCTTTAAGTTGGGTATAAATATCCATGCCGATGAGGATGTCTTTTCCTGGGAGATCGGTGCCTATGACCTTGGTGTAGATGGTACAGTCTGGAAAGAATTTGATTAATATCCTTCTTTTGGTCATTAATTCTGTGGTGAAGACTTTTCCGCTTGCAGCTTTGAACCTTAATTGTTTTGGCTCCCAAAAATTTGGATGAAGAATCTTCGGGTTCATCATAGTTCTTGATGCTCCAGTATCTATAAAAGCTATGGCCTTTACAGGGATTTCATACTTTGTGGGAAGTATATGAACTTCTATGTTTGGAGCTGGCGGACTAGAAATGAGAGACTGTTTTTCTGCCTTTGTAATCTCATCAAAAGATAAGATTGGAAAATGATGTTGGCATTCTTCATCATCACTTGATGTAGTTGTTTCTTCATTTTCTGAACTGTCTTCTCCAGAAAGATCGATGCCAAAAACAGTTTCTTCATTTGGATAGTCCTGTTCACTGTATAGGGATTCTACATCTTCTTCTTCAATTTGCAAGGTTTGGATAAGTCTGGTGGACTTTTCAGTTTTGTTTGGACAATTTTTTGCAAAATGTCCGGTTTTTCCGCAAATGAAACATCTCGTCCCTTTTTTCTTTCCTCTGAAAGATTTGTTCTTGAAAAACTTCACCTTTCTTTCTCCTTTGAATTTCTTCCGGTGTTTGGAATATTTTGTGAAGCTTTTTCCTTTTGGGAAGGACTTGCTTTTGCAAGAGCAGTCTTTTTTCTTGCACTTTATCTCCAAGTAATTCTTCTTACAGTTCTTGGAGTATCTCTTGTGATTCTTCAGGATTCCTTCAAGTAATTGTTGTTGGTTGCACAGCTTGTCTAATGCAACAATGCATGTTTGATGGATTTCTCCGAGTGTCATTTGTGTGATTTCTTTGTTCTGCATGTTGAACATTCGGTACATCTCTCCCTGAACTTCTTCAGGAAGTGAACTTACATAAGTGTTCTTTAGACTCGGATCATTGTATCCATTCAGTAAATAAAATCTCTGCTGCATTCTTTGGAAATGTCGTTCGATATCCTTCATCTTTAAAGAACAACATTTCATCTCAAAGTATTCTTTTCGAATTTCCTTGTTTACTGTGTCAATGTTTCCAAGGAATTCAAAATGAATTGCTGAAATGACTGCATATGTGCTTTCCATTCTGTGAAGTAGATCTTGATTTACTGTTCCGATACTTTGATACCATTCTTTCAAAGTTCCCGTCATTCTGGCACAAAATTCTTCAATGACTCGATATCAATCAGCATCTGGATCAATCACATAAAAACAACCTAAAATAATTCACATAAAAACACTTATAAGATAGGATTAATGCATATAATATTTAATTTTATACACCGTACACAGTCATAACAACTTTTACAAAAAAATATAATAAAATAAATTTTAAATTATCCTGAAATGATTAGTTTTAAACGATTTAATTTCTGATTATACAGTTCAAAATTTTCATTTTAACAATTTTTTTTTGAAATAGGAAAAAGTAACCATTCTGTGTTTGAATGTTATTATGTTAATGCTGTAATAATTTACAAAATATTTACGGCCTCCTTATAAATATTTCTTATAAGAAAATCTAATTGATCTTTCTAATCATAATCACCTTCATAATCAAGATTTTGTTATTTATAGAATTGAAATCCCTATATTTAATCAAATATTTATTATATTTGAAAGAAATATTCAAGATTCCACCCTGTCTTGAAACTTAACCTGTAAGGAAGCCTTACATAGAAAATCCAAGATTTTGTTCAGCACAGTTAAGAAGAAACGCGTTTTGTCTCGTTTTCCGAACCTAAATTGGTGTCCGTTCCCCTACGCCCTTTTTCCTTCTATAAATTCACAACTTTCCCAATACCTCCCCAATTCTCACCAATACCTGAACTCCAAAAGAATCTTCTAGACTTCCATCATGGCTGCAGAACCCCAACCTCAACCCCAACAAATTGTATGTTCTTCCATTCTTTTTCATCCTTATTATTGTTCTTCTATTGTCCCTGTCTGATTGATTCAACTTCACGGATGAGATTGTTCCATTTTACGTTTGTAGTTTATCCAGGGTTTGAAATTTGATTGAAATTTCTGAACAAGATGATTTCATTTTGCATGTGTTGTTTATTTACAGTATGAATTTTAATTGAATTTTTCAGAATCAGAGAACTTTATTCTTAGTGTCTTTGTTTATTTTCTTTAGGTTTAACTCGATTGAATTTTCAGGACGACAGAGTATTCTATTTTCCATGCCTAGTTTGTCTGTAGTTTAATTTGATTAAATTTTTGGGATCAGAATATTATTCTAATCTTTGTGTATTGTTTGTATATGTTTTTGAATTTGACTGAATTTTAAAGATGAGAGGATTCCATTTCCATGTGGTTTATTTAGGGTTTGGATTTGATTGAATCTTGCAGGATGAGAGAAACGAAGAGCAAGAACTCAAGTACCTTGAATTCGTGCAATTCGCAACTCTTCAGGCTCTTATGCGATGCGCCGTCCTCTACTCGTACGCCAAGGAACGCGCCGGTCCTCTGAAGCCCGGCGTTAACACAGTGGAGGAGGCCGTGAAGACCGTGGTGGCTCCGGTTTACGACAGGTTCCACCTCGTCCCCGTCGAGCTCCTCAAATACGCCGATCGTAAGGTCGGTGAGCTGGACCGCCACGTTCCCTCCAACGTGAAGAAGGTCTCCTCCCAGGCCCGTTCAGTCGTCTCCGAAGTCCGCCGCGACGGCGTCTCCACCTTTGCCAAGACCGTTTACTCCAAGTACGAGCCCACGGCGGAGCAGTGCGCCGTGTCCGCGTGGCGGAAACTGAACCAGCTTCCTCTCTTCCCTCAGGTGGCGAACGCCGTGTTGCCAAAGGCTGCTTACTGCACGGAGAAGTACAACGAGGTCATTGTTTCCTCTGCTGAGAAAGGTTACAGGGTCTCTGCTTATCTTCCTTTGGTTCCTACTGAAAAGATCGCCAAAGTCTTCAGTGGAAATTGATCTCGCTTTGTTCCTTTTTTCTTAGAATTTCATTTCTTATTTTGTTTTACGTACAAAGGTGTGGCTATTGTCTGTGTGTTGGATATTATGTGATAATGTGAATGATCTGTTCTGTTTTTTTCTTTTTATATATGCATAATACAGTGATGTAAAATAATTGTGGCAGTTTTGTGGTACTTTTTTTTATTATTCTCAAAGGTGCCAATGCCATTTTTGTTTGGTCTGAATATTAAGTTATAAATTTTGTTCAACTACTGGGAACAACTTATGAATCAACAAAGTCTAATAGCAATTGGAATCGAAATGGATGACAAAACACACATGTTTTCTTTCTGTCACACACAGATGTGGGTCTCCAAGATTTAGTTCTTCCTACAAAATCTTTAAATCAGTGAGGCAGTTACAGATATTTGTTTCTCCTTGCGTTATAGAATACATTTCTTAAAGAAGATTAGATACTTTGAAATGATTTTTTTCAGAAAACATTTCTTTCATTTTTATCTCATAAATGCTTTTGCATTGTCCTTGTACATAACGTTGTGTGATCTATGTATTACATATTTTTGATGCATCATATAAGGACTCTTTCGTCAACAAATTTCAATTTCTTCTTGAAAAGAAGAATCTACTTCATGTCTCTATTCTCTGAGTCGTAGTTGGTATCATTTAGTTATGGTTGGTATCATGTAGTTAAGACTGAAACAAACATTCCAGAATTCTTACTTGAGTGTAGAGAATAGGAACGGTAAGAATTATGTAAGGAATTAGGTAAGGTATCCATGTTTTATGTTTTGTGTTTCACTGTGTAGAGCAGGATGAACATGCTCTAATACCATAATGCATGTTAAAATTGATTGCCTTACTCTTATGGTTGCCCTACACATAGAAGAATGGTGAAGTAGCATGGAACAAAATAATAGTAGAATGAGGGAACAAAAATGCAGGAAAAACAATGAGCAATTAGAGAGAAAAATAGAAAATCGAATGAAATTTGATTGATGATTGCAAAACATTATAACCTAAAAAAGGTGTGCAACTCTAATAAATAGGGTTACAGATAGAAAAAAAAAAACATAAATTATTGAAGCTTTTGGATTCGAGGAACTTCATAAATATATTGATCAGTTGTTATGCGAAAGAGATGGATGATAAAATATGAAATTCGTGAAAATTAGGATTAGAAACAATGTCTTATGAATTGGCTAGCACAGAAGAAAAACGGCAAGAATAGAAATTGATATTTCAATATTTTTCAATAAATATGTAAGTTATTTGATCTCACATGTAGGAGTTATCAAAACACGATATTTGACCAAAGACGATGAATAATAGTATTTTTTTTTTTTTCAGCTTATGAGAGAAAATTTGAGAAAGACGTAGAAACCACTGGTAGAATGATATAAAATCTTTAGGATTGTGCATGAGCATTCTTGATGAACTTAATAATTTGTAAAGAACTTACAAATAATTCACAATTTTAATTTTTAATTTAAACTTAATTACAGATCTGGATAAAATGTTTGTTTATCCTTAAATAGCAATTCAAGTTTTAAGCAACTCTTAAACATTCATCTTTGAAAATGCTCTTACAATAACATGATATCAGACTTCTTTTTAAAATACCTTTACACACAAAAAAATAAAAAAAATCAAAGCTGAAATTAAAATCAGTAGTCACAACTAAACACAAAATATTCATTGCTAGTGAATGAAAATCCTTTGCAACTATAATTTGTATCGCCACTACTGAAATATCTGCTCAGTCCTCAAGTAACAAGAATCCTATCTATTCATCAATAGAACAAGGAATACACGTATATATGGCCAAAGAATACCTGGTCTGCAACAGCATATGGTAAAACATCAAATTTAATAATCGCATAGAAGTCAATTCAAACATTATAATTAGATAGTTGTAAGTCAATTAAACATTATGCTTGAAAAGTTTCCCTAAATCCAAAATCAAGACAAGTGATCATTCAATTATTGCACATACATTCAATGAGGGCAACAAACTCGACTCTATCTTGACTAATTAATTATTACGAAACTAAATTCAATGTCGTCCTTAACCAAACCATTTACTTTGTAAGTTATTCGATTTTAAAGAGACTATTTAAATATGTAATTAATAAAATAACACTTTGTATTTTATGTTGTAAAGAGCAGAGAAAAATTTGAAAGTAACATTGATTTCGCAATTGGCATGCCCGCAGTTTTTACAACGACCTGCGAGGAGTGCAACTCCCTCTTCTCTCCCTGCAAGCATTTCACGCCACCTCGTATTTCCATGAGCTTCTTTGAAATCCCGTGAAGAACCATTATCCTCACATTATACCACAAGCTAAACCAACAAAAATTTGTTAGAGGAAGACAGATTCAATTTTGTCAATGTGACTTTTCATCAATGTTTTATACTTTCAGTTCGGCCCCTAACCGCATCCCTTTAGTCCCTATCCATCCGTCATCAAAATTGGTCAAGGTCAATACCATGTTCCATAATGTCTCACGTGTGCGCAGCAATTAAGTTTAGAAATCACCTAATGAAAGGTCTGACTTGAAATACTTTTCACACATTCAAAAACTATTTTGTAGTTTAGTTAAATTCTGTAAATAAGGTGAAAGAGTTTACCACTTTCGAGGACTTGGTTGAACTCCAAGAATAAATCAATCGATCCTTGATTCAATTCTAGTAAAATGATCCCAGAATAAACCAACCCATTAAGATTCCACAGCAAAAGAAATGCAAAACTAATTTTCAAAATTCATGCATTCCTGATGTTGATTAGTTTCTCGGTTTCTTTGTTTTCGACGATGCCATCTTTCTCCATTTGGTCCAGAAGCTCATCCACTTCTTTACCACCTCGCATGTAAGTCTTGATTAGGGTATGATATATTTGTCTATTCACTGGGATGGCATTTCTTAATAATGTGATGAAATCTTCTGCATCTTCAATAGTGCCGTTATCAGCAATCCAACTCAATAGTTCTGCAACCAGCTTTGCGTTCGGCTTCCATCCTTTATTTTCCACGTACATAGAGAGGGCAGTTTTAAAGCACCTCAATGCTATCTCCATCTCACCCTTGCGAAGATATCCACCTGCCACCATCGACCAACAGTTTGGGGTTGTGAGCTTTTCCTTATTTTGTAACTCTAGGAGCATGGCCTCGGCTTTCTCATGCAAACCTTTTTGTGCATACCCAATGATTACGATACTAGGGATTCCAAAATCATAACAATTGCCAGAGGATTCCCATTCCGTAAGTATTTTCTCAGCTTCATCGAACTCCCCAAGCTTTACAAGAGATTCTAACATGGTTGTGAAATCCCTGTTTATGCACCTCTTGCAAGCACTTTTCTCCAGATCCCATATTCTCATGACCTCATTCTTCAGTTCAAGTCGGGCATACAGAGAGATGAGATGATTGTAACCTTGGCCATCTTTGTTACCTAGCTTCTCCTCAGATTTCTTTAGGGCGGAAACTGCCTCACTTCTAAACCCAGCTTTTATATAAAAATTGGCCACGATAGAGTAAGTGTTCCAGTCCATCACAATATGTGGTTGACTCTCCATCTCTTTCAACACTCTTTCCACTCCATCAAAATCAGACCTCACACCATAAGAATTTATACAGACCCTGTAGCTGAAGTTGTCAGGCATGACTTGGTTCTTTTTCATCTCACTTAGCACACCAGGAACCTTCTCGTGCTGTCCAATCTTTGTATACATACTCATAATGACATTGTAAGTTAGAGGAGACGAAGCAAACCCCAACTCCTTCATTTTCTGCAAATGAGAGAGGGCCTTGTCCGTTTCACGCTGGCGAGCATAGCAATTCAAAAGAGCACCGTAGGTCTTGTGGGTTTTGTCTTTATCCCTCAAGGCATCAAAATAGCTTTCTGCAGCAGAGAATCCTTGAACATTGCCAATCAGATCCAAATGCACCGCATGTTCCGTCGGAGAGAATATGCACACACCATTCATGTACATCCACTCAGATACCTGCAGCCAGTCATTGACAACATAATTAACTTGAACCGAACAACCAACCAGCCAATCCAAGCACGGTGCATCACAATAAATAAAAGCAAACCACACTTCAACAACAAAACAGTTCAATTATAACAATACGAAGCAATTTAATAAACATTAACAACGAAATTGAGAATCAGTGTCTTTTAGGGGACTAATGCTTAAATTGACGAGTATTTTATTTATGAACACAATTTTTAAATTAGACAACTTATTGAAGAGCACAAATTATGGTGATGATGACATTGTTCCATCTAATTTTAGTTGGTGTACTTTAAGAGAAGCATGAATGAAATTAAAACAGACCTGGAGGGCTTGGGCGAACCTACTGCGTTTGCGAAGGTCACGAATAATGCGTTGAAGTTCTGCGACTCGGACCTTGTTCCCTTTGTACACCCAATCGTCGAGTACCGGTGCCACACTGGTGTTGGGATCTCCGAGGGGGCTGATTTTCGAGTAAAGGCTCGGTTTATTCGTCCTGCTCGTGTAGTATGACCTGCTCGCGGCTGCGATTCTGCGAAGAATCATCTCTTCAATGGCTTCGCTAGGGTTCTCTCTTTCTTTCTCTTCTGCGCAGTGTAACGATTGTGAATGAATGGAAACGACACAACACGGTGATCGCCTCCGCCGCAGACGCGGCCAAAGACCCAAGCTTTATTAATGGGCTTCTACTTTAGGCCGACTATCTTTTAACTTTCAGCGTTTGCTCCTGCACCCTCATAATTGCTGCCTACACCCCCTTGATTTCTAAAATAACAATTATACCTTGTATTGTATATTTCAAATTCAATGGTAAGTTGAAGCTTACCTATTTTACAAACCTTACAGAACAAATTTTTTAGAATAAGTTTGTAAAGTAAGATTTTCAAAATAAATATTACAAAAATTAGTTTAAAATATATCGAACAACTCACCCACTTCTTCAAATTAGCTTTTGGAAAATTCCCTTTTAAGGATAAGATCTTAATTATGTTGTATGAATATATATATATAGCTGATTGTAAATTATTATTAAACAATAATTAAAAAAGGTATTTGTTAGGAGAAAACAACCCAAAAAAATGAACCCATTCCTTACATTTTACGCCAAATCCATATTGAAACACATTCCTTAATTTTGAAGTCCCCACTTTCTCTCATCACATAAGAAACAGGAACATTAATATAATTTCAGATTTGAGATTTGAGATTTGAGAACAGACAGTACAAATGTGGCCCTGCACTACCACCTCAAAAGCAACGCTGATTAGAAGAGTATCCATGGGATACCTCGTTATGTTAACCTTCAATATCAGAGGAATCAATGACCATTCCAACACATCACACAATGTCATATAAAATCGTGAAACACATTACATTATCCACCCATATTTCATTTTATAAACTACTACATTCACTTAAATTTCCAGGTCTGAATCAACTCATTTATTCTCAAGAGAACAGTACAACATCACATGAATCACTGGCAGTAGTTTAACCCTGCCTACTTCCTAGGGCAAATTAAATGCTGTCCACAAAGTTCAATTGTACCAATAACCTTGAGATTTTTATTTTTTTTTATATATATAACCGTGTTATTATTAGTGCAGATTTTTCATTGCTTATCAATAATTAATTTAGAGTCTCTCATTCTCCTAATTATGTTTCTGTCATTTAAAATGGTTAAATTTGAGATTTGGTTTTAAAAAATCAAGTTTAATACCACTCGAATCAACAACTTATTGATACTTACCCATATGTTTGAAATTTGCGTGAATATTATTAATTGATCATCAAGCAGTGGCATTTCAATGTTCGTTTCACGTGAAAAAATTAAACATGTGGAGATTATGTCTCAAAAGGTTAAAAAAACAAGACTGCTTGCATCACAACATTAAAAGACACAACCTTAAAATACCTATAACGCAGACGTAACTATTCTTGAAAATTTGGCTGAGTTGTTTAGCAGAAAAAAGATTTTGAATTCAATGATCTGCCATTCAATACAAATTTGTATATGTCGGTTTTGCCGTAAAACGCTTGGCAGATATGACCACCAATTGCTACATAATGTTGTAATCTGCTTCACTGTATAAAGAAATAAAAGAATGTTATATATTAAGAAAGAGATCAGAAAAAAAAAAAAAAAATAAAAGAATTATCACAAAC
>Ga0209700_103316_pt1 | contig 31060 bp, 11 predicted proteins | sample SiratroredBW_FD_187528 | JGI IMG/M metagenome (GOLD analysis project Ga0209700, IMG submission 187528) | Root nodule microbial communities of legume samples collected from California, USA - Siratro red BW (SPAdes) (version 2) | ecosystem: Host-associated > Plants > Roots > Nodule | place: USA...
AAAAAAGTCTTTTTTAAAAAAATAAATAATAATGGTTAATCATTATTTTAAGGCAAAAAAAAAAAAAAAAAAAAAAAAAAAAAAAAAAAAAAAAAAAAAAAAAAAAAAAAAAAAAAAAAAAAAAAAAAAAAAAAAAAAAAAAAAAAAAAAAAAAAAGTTAAAAATTATTTTAAAAAAAAAAAAAAAAAAAAAAAAAAAAACTCCAAACAAATTAGGTTCCTTCCATTAGCATAACCCAATGCAGGCCAAAGGTAATTAAGCTAACAATAACAGCAAAATGGAAAGTCTCTAAGCTAAAAGAACGAAACGATCAGCAACAAGTAACAAGAAAATGACGAAAGAAAGGGCACATCGCGGTGAAGTTACAGAGAAGAGCAAAGATTGAAAGGGAAAGATGAGAGAGAAAGAATGGAATGTAGAGAGAGAGAGAGAGGAATGAGAAAGAAGCAGATCTCGGGAACGTGAAGATGAAGAGAAGATGGCGAGCGAGAAGAATACGTACCGCGCGAAGCTTAGGGTTATGTCGCTTCAGATCTGAAACAGAATGCGAACGAGTGAAGTGAGTGAGTTCGTGAAAGAGTGTGTGTGAGAGAGAGAGAGAAAGAGAATGAGGTTTTGTTGTGTAGCGTGTGCATATAATACTAAGATTAGAGAGTGGAAGATGAGATTAGAAGAGAAGATGAAAAACAAAAGACAGAGTTCAGTGTAGGAAAACAAAATGGGCCCACACAACACAAACACTATCTATCTCTTCTCGCTTCTCTCACAACTCCTTTTCTTTCTACCCCCAACTTTCCCTATTATTTACCATTATGACACTCTTCAATTTTTGTCCAATTTAACTGTGCACCAAAACTTTGACTTTGACTCTATCTTTGTCTCTTTTCACGTGTTTGGTGATACTAATCATAATTGTTCTTAATAATACCATTACATAAAACGTGATTTGAACTTTTTAAGTAATAATTTGAATTTTCTTGTTAGTTGCAGCATATTTAAGAAAGTTAATGTAAAAATGGTTGATAAGGAGCATAAACTCCTAAGAATTAAATTCGTTCCCTGAAAATGAAACAGTCTTACTGTCTCACCAATCATCAACTATGAGCATTTACTCATCCAAGACTTTCAACTCAAGTAAAACAGGGTTTTATGTTATCGAAAAATTAAATACAAATAAATATGTTTCACATATAGAAAATATAAAATGCATTTCATACTTGCAATACATATAAAAAATTATATTATAAAAATTTTAACCATTTTTCAGAGGCCACTACCGTGATAAAAGTGAAGAGCAGGGGCAATTGCTATTAACAAGTTCACCTTTTTATGGAAAAAATGTGAATAATTATTAAACAGAAAAAAATAATATGGGGAAAAAGCAGATGTGAAAACCTCAGAGATGGGCAAAGGGAAAGGTCGCAGTCAGGGATAGGGTGTCATCACGAATCCAGCAAGTCTCTGTCCATTTTCATGTGCTTCTTCTCTTCATTTACTGCGTAATATTATCAACTACATTTTCATTTCATCATCACTTTCCTTCTATTCTCATTCTACGTAACCATCCATTATTAGAATAATTATAATTATATCATCAAGGACTATGCCCTACGTTTTTTTCTTTATTTCTTCTCATATATTATGTTCCTATCATTGCATGTAGTGCATGTGGCAGCAAAACTACACTAAAAAATTGATTAAGCATTAATCGTGTATTAAGAAATTTGATTATGAGCCTATTTAACAATACTTCATGTTAGAAAGTGTCACGTCACATCTATTTACAACCGCACTGTTGGTTTGGAACACTCTACGACTATTAAGGTTTCAAACAATCTTAATTAATATGCTAACTACTGAAAAATCAATTGTAAAATCATCAAACTAATAAAATATAAAAAAATAAGGCAATGTTTCATTACTGGTTAGAAAAAAGTAGGGCTAATAAATTAGTCAATAACTTCTGAATGTGTGTTGGTCGGTTAGCCAATAACTTAAATATGAACCAAAAAAGATATAAAAGTTGTGTCACTCTTTAAGGTCTCACGGGGATCCCTCCGTATTAAGGATTTTATTTTATAAAGAACTCTTTCCATTCCTCCTTTTAATTTTAAAAAAATGTTTTTTTGTTTTTTACTTGTTTTTAGATTAGATCGATATTTTTCGAAATTTTTTACCACATTATTGTTAATCTAGTGTAATGTACTAAAGTGACTGAAATACTAATTTAGTGAATTTGAATTTTAAATGATTTAAACTAAATTCATGTTCAACGCCAATTCATTACTCAAACAAACTATCATAGCTTGTTTTTATGAAAACTCGTACTTTGTTTGAATAAGGGTTTTGACTAATGGGTGACTGATAAGACAAATTGATAATTAATTGATGCCCTTATTATTTAAAACAAAATAAGCAGGCCAACATATTTAAAAAAAAAAAATCATGATTTAGTCATCGTGCGTAATTTTGTGGATTTATTTGAAAAAACATTGAAGCCCGATTTTGAAAATATAGGGATTTAATAACAAATTATTTATAAGTTGAGAGATCTAATTACAATTTTTAGTGTATAGAGACTTATATAAACAAATCAAATAAGTATGAATTCTGTTGGTTAAGTTGACTTATTTTTAATTAAGAAGGTTAGATTTCCTTATAAATCATTCACCTAACACTTTTTATTTTACATTTTAAAATTCAATTTTGAAAAACCAGATTTAAATCTATGCATTATTAAACTCGGGAAAAAAAATTAACATATCAATATGGTCATATATATTTGATCGATACAAAATTACTTTTAGATTCATAAAAACTTATAAGATCTGATATTCAACAATTATCTAATATTTATTACTCAATAAAAATAACATGAAAGTTAATATTTTTCCTGTATAGGCTGTAAATTTATAAATTTTGTTGATGAATATTAACTTTTTATACGAACTCTAGCACCTTGGTAGTATGAATATAGTTTGAGCTGATGAATAAATGTATTTAAAATGATGATAGTTCAATTTTGTAGTTCAAATTGTATATGTATACTCTTGAAAACGTATTTTTGAAATGATAAAACTTAGATGTGAAATTATACATGTGTTAGTGTTAGCCTCTTTGTTTCTAACTATAGAAATACGAGGAGCGGGGAAAGGGGCATAAAGTACGACAAATAAAATAAATAAACACAAAATTAAGACGATGTTTTTTTTTTTTTTTTTATTTTTTTTTTTTTTTTTTCATCTTTTTCTTTAATTATGAGAACAAAATTTCAGTTTTAATCGATTATCTTCAAATACATGATTATGTGTAAATTATAATCGATTATATATTTGAATTTAATCGATTATACTTAAATGAACATAATAAAATAAATAATTAAATATTTATAAATATATTATTATAATAAAATAATAATTGAAGTAAAAAAATTAAAATACTTAATAAAATAAGTTTAATATTTTGTTAATATATACATTTTATATCAAAATATTTAAATTTGATAATTTGTTTAATATATTTGTATTATTGAGTATAATTTTTTAGTCAATAATCTTGTATTTTATTTTAAATTTGATTTTAACTTAAATTTATATTTATGAAAATTTATTTTTACATTGATTTATTTTTAAAAAATATTTTACAAATTGTTTTCTAAATATATTAATATGCATCTAAAATTATTTTATGACATTAATTAAATCTATTACAATTTTTTTTCATCCAAACAACCTTATTTTTTACTCTATTTCTTCTTTTTCTTTTTACCTTTTCTGACCTCCATTTAATCCAAAGTTTGAAAATATGTTAAGTATTTATGTATATGTCAATGTTTGAAAATTTGTTAGATATTTATGTATATCATGCAACTTTTTTAGTTTTTAGATGTTACTATGACATAGAGTTGATGAAGGTTAAATGTAATTAAATTAAATTGTGTAAGATGTGTTATAAATTTTATTATCACATTAATTATGTATTTCGTGTCTTTATTACAGTGCCGTTTCTAATGACTTAATTATTCCTTGCAGTGACAATTTCTATTGCGGTTTCATTAATAAGTTTGTTAGTAAATTTATTAGTAAATTTATGGCTAAATTATCTGTCAGTAAATTTTGTGAATAATTATTGATAAATTTAAAGTAAATCATTGCTAAATTATTTGTTAATGGAATTTGTCAATAATAATATTTTATTGATAAATACTTATCTATTAGTAGTTATCCATCGATAAATTTGAAAACTTTTTTAATGAATTTGATATAGTTGATTGAAATTATTTTTAGTTACAAGTTTAAAATGTTTAGAAATTCAGCTTTTATTAAAAAAAATTGCATATTACGTTGATTATGACCAAAATCAATGTAATATATACTCTTGCAAATGAAAAATGATACATTACATTGTTTTTATCAAACAACTAATATATATTTTTTTTCAATTCGAATAATGTATATTACATCAATTATTTTAAGTAATCGATATAATAACTGATATAATATGTTATTGAACAACCTTTTTCACAATATTTACATGTTAAAAATCATATCAATTAAATCATGCGTGTTGTAGTAACACTCATTTTTGCTTCGATTTCACATTTACATGAAACAACAAATGATTTAAATACTTGATTAAACACTCTTAAATAATTAATATAAAATATTCTTTTCTAGTACTATAGGTCAGGTAATGTATGTTATATATTTAAAGAAATCTGTCTATTAACCTCAAAGAAGGATAAGAGACTAAAAAATATAGATATTTAGATTTGTTGCGTGAGTTATTAATCTAGAAAGTATGGTATACATGGTCAATGAAAATGAGTTGTTAATATTAAAGTTTGTGTTGAAAAATCGTGTAAATCTAGGATAACTTTTAAATAAGTTTTTTTTTAAGTATTATTTTACGTTCTCAAACCCAGTAAAACTGTGTTTATATCTAGAAAAAATATACACAAATGTATTTTAGAACTAAAAGAGGAGACAAAGGGTAAAATATTTCACATAATTTTGTAGGAGTTTAAGTACATACCAACCACATAATACCAAAGAGAATTAAAAGCTAAAGGGACCATGACACTTTTAGTTTTTTTGTACTTATCTTCTTTTCTTTAGATTGCACTACATCATGCTTGCTTCAGATTTTTTCCGAAACACGTTATGCCGTGTCAGAAAATGGAGGTTGAAGAAGGCAACAATGGAAGACACATGTGGGTTGGCCCATCCCACATGTGACCTACGCAGGGAATATATATAATGCATCTACAACAATCTAAGATTTTGCATCCCAAAGCACAATTTCTAGGGCACTCACATGCGTTTGTATCATCAATTATTATTTCCCAATTTTCCACCAAAAGGACCATCTTATAGCTCCCATATTAAACAATTTGGTTTAATTATAATGCCATCATCACGTAATTGATTGTGTTTTATTGGCACAAATCTTTGTAAGTTGTTCTCTCTCGTATTGTACCTACTCCCACTTGTCGCATCATAGATATGCTTACTTCCTTAAGGATTATATATATTTTCATGGTGGACCACCAGTCTTAGGTTTGCCACCCCCAGGAATGGAATTAATGTTGGTACTAATTATACATAGTCCAATTTGTTCAAATTAAGAATTTGTTCACATTAAGATCTTTGCTCTCGTGGTATTTTTTAAGATTTCATTACAAATTTACTTTAAGATCTTATTACAATTTTACTATGATACAAGTCTTATAAAATATTCGTTTTAAGAGAATAGAGATATATTTAAGATAAAAAATATTTATTTATTTTTATAACCAATATATTATTTAAGACGTTGTATTGGAAGGATCTTATATAAATTTTATACTTATGATCCTAAATAATCTTTACGATGAATATGTTTAAAAGAACACTTTATTAGTTGCAAACATTTGATTTAATTATAGATACAACCAATCAATTTTTTCACTCTTACTCTAACTTTTAAGGCACGGAGTCGGTAACATTTATTAATAAGGTCTATTGATTAAAAATAAGATTTATTAATAATTTATAAATGATGTAAATCTCATCTCAGTTTTGCGAATTAAATTAAGTTTATAATCTATTTTAAAAATAATATTAGAAGCTATTCTAAAATTATTGAACCTATCAAACCACATTTAAGTTTAAATATATAGTCTCACCTATGATTAGTCTTAAATATATGGTAATAATAAATTATAATTTGTTTTAATTTTAATTCCATGAAAGTAGTTGATTATTTTTCCTATGTTAAACATAGGTTGTTTATCCTTTTTCACATTTTATTACATTGGTAATAATTAATAGAGTTATATCATAGAGTTTTTTTTTTCTTATATTTATCAGTGTTCTAGTATAATATAAAGTAACCCTGGAATAATTAGTGGTCAATATGGACCATTACGTAACTCTCGTACTTTGTTCTCTCTCCTACTATGTCTAGTCCTGATACGCTTTCTGTTATTATCGTTTCCCTGAAACACAGCAAATCCACATCTAACACCATCATCTCAATCCTCATCGTCAATTTTTCCAAATTTCTGGGTTCACCCTTTTCTCATTTTCTACCTCTTCAATCCAAGTTTGTACTCCCAATTTTCACCTCCATTTTCCTTTTTCTTGTATAATTTCCATTATTTTATTGTTTAAGTTGTTATCCCATTTGTGTGTGACAATCAATGATCTATTTTTATGTAACTTTTAGTTACATGTTACCCCACATGCTTATGTTGTTCCAAAACATCTTGAATTAACGCTCACTCTACTAGGTAACATTGTTAAATTCGGTTGACGGACACATAAAAACATCAAGATCATATTGTACCTAGTGTCAACTAATTTCATTGCTCATTAATTACTATTAATCACAATGATTCTGTTTGCACTTTTTTTCGACCATCTCTTTTGCTGTGGATTGAACTGTGCAAATTATGTATATTAGTATAATTGCTGAATTCAGAGGAATCTTCAAGCTTTTGATACATTTCTAGGATTCCTATTAGGATTTTTACAACTTTTTGCCATCCAATGTCTCAGGGGGGGTCTCTGTGCATGATACCACTCCAAAAGTATTTGAACAATCACTTGGCCAATGAGAGATATACAAATGGATCATAACTGTAATTCGCCAAGAACGCCTCGGCTAAGGAGACGCTCAAATGAGGTTGGTGTAGTGAATTGACATGTCTGCTTGTGATTGAGGAAAATTTTATTTCAAATTTTCAAGTTTTAATGCGAAGTTATGCTGCTGAGAGACCTGTTATCTAGATTCTGTCAATTCAGAAAACACTATTGCTACACAGAATTATCAATTTAGAGAACATTTGATTCATGTAGTTGATGAAATAATTATTGAATATGAACCTTTTTCCCCCTAACTTGTGCATAAATATGTATAAGAATGAATGTAATTATTGAATATGGACTTCCATTTAGCTTAAGTATAAATTAGAATTTCATTTTTGGAGAATTTGAAACTTATGCTAGCTTTTTTGGTGCTAGATTCCTGCAGAGATAAACAAATCAAATGGAAACTTTTTACTGGTGGATGATAAATATAAATACAGATCAATGTGGATTCGTGCATACTCATCTCTGTGGATGTTAGCTAGTGTCTCACTAATCATTTACTTAGGTCATCTTTACATCTGGGCCATGGTTGTTGTTATCCAAATATTTATGGCCAGTGAGCTCTTCAATCTACTTACAAGAGCAACTCAAGATAAACGTCTCCCTAAGTTTAAGTTCTTGAACTGGTAAGCATGCGTGCTGTTGTAATTTCTAAATGATAATTGTGTGTATCAGAAATGCTTCATATATAGTGTTTTCCAAAGATAAGATTCCGAATGCAATGTCCAGGCACTTTTTCTTCACAGCAATGCTTTTCGTATATGGCCGTATTCTCAGTCAACAGCTTGTGAATACAGTGACCTCAGACAAATTCATGTATAGGCTTGTGAGCAATCTGATCAAGTATCAGATGGTTATATGTTACTTCTTATATATTGCAGGTTAGTTCTTCCAAATTTATTCATAGGAAGTTGATGTATGATTATCCTATCTCAATTATTCTCAACCAAATTTTGGTAAGAGAGGACACAGATAATTATATATATCTTCAAGCAAGATACCTATAGGTGCTGTCTTTATTTGTCATATTTCTTATAAATCTAAATCAATTCTTTTGAGTAACTTAATTTTGCTATCTGATATATTCCTTTGCAGGTTCAATAGTTTTGTTGCCCTGTAATATAAAATAATTCTTTCATTCCTGTATGGTATGTTCATTTCATCTGTGGTTTCAGGTTTTGTATGGTTTATTCTGTCATTGAAGAAGAGATATTACAAGTATCAGTTTGGCCAGTATGCATGGACACATATGATACTCATTGTTGTGTTTACCCAGTCTGCGTTCACTGTAGCCAACATATTTGAAGGGATATTCTGGTAACATGACTTCTGCTGAATTACTTGATGATGTAATCTACATTTTCTCATTCCTTCTTTTAGTTTATTATTTCCTATTTAATGTGACTTTAGCTTACTTAAAACATCTTTACAAATATGATTATACGCTTCATTTATATTTGATGACAAAATTGTTGACCACAGTTACTTACAGAAAAGGATACATTAAATCAATAAACAAGACAAAATTTCTAGCAGTTTCATTTAATAAAATGCATCCTGTTTTTTCCTGGTAGCTTTCTTTATTCTTGTTTTTACTCAATATACTGCATGGTTGTGGCAATTATATTTGAAAAAAGGCATTAACGTTATGACCTTGAGTAAGAGGATAATCAGATTTAAAGATGTTTCTATTAAATTTGTGATTTGATTTAAGATTTTCAATACGAAGGAAAAGGGTGAAAGGAACACAAATAACAGGACTGTATATGAACATGCATCATGATTCATGGAAGTTATATTATATCATGTCTATATTTTTTTGCTCCTAAAGAGTTTCCCTTTTCTCCAAAAGCGCCATCCATGCTTTTTCTTCATTCAATAGAAACTCAAAAGATTCTAATATAAGTAGCTCCTTTGGTATTGCTAATAACAACTGTTTTTCAAACTTCAATTTTTTTTTTTTTTAAATCTAACTTGTTAAATTATTATGAAAGGTTTCTGTTCCCTGCATCCCTAATTGCTATGAATGACGTTGGCGCATATTTCTTCGGTTTCTATTTTGGGAGAACACCTCTGATCAAGCTTTCTCCAAAGAAAACATGGGAAGGTTTCATTGGAGCTTCTGTTGCCACTATGATTGCTGCGTTTACAGTAAGCATCAGTTAGTAACATCTTGCTTTTCTTTTGTTCATGCCTTTTTTTCCATAACAACCATCCCAGAAAACTTTCAAAATTCACATTTTATTTATAACTGTACTCTACTAGATCATGTGTTTGATTTAATGATATTTTCAGTGTAATTGATTTACATGATGATGTCACCTGTGTTTATGCAGTTTGCATATTTCTTGGGTCGCTTCCAGTGGCTAACATGTCCAAGGAAGGTAACAATTTTGATTAGTGCAATCATCTTGGAGGAAATATCTGTGTTGTTCCTAATGATGGTGAAATAAATTCAGGATTTATCAACTGGTTGGCTTAAGTGTGACCCTGACCCAATTTTTAAGCCAGAGTACATTCCATTGCCTGCACTGATTTCTCATTCGGTAAGACTTCTTCTTCAGATTTAGCTGTTGCTCAAAATTTAACATTGACATGCATGTAGTGAGGTCGGTTTGGATATTGTGGAGGTGAAAGCTTAATGATATTAATGTGTAGTAAATATAATAAACTTACCATGTATCTTTTTTATTATTAGGATAGATTTGTTTTGCATGAGAAATAATCAAGCCATATGAATATAACTACACAAATCACTTTGTCCTAGATACAAAGCTGTAGTAATAGGTTCTCATACATTAGAATAAATAAGATTAGAAGGTTCAGAACTTTCATTTTTGCCGAGAAAATTGTTGCATGATGACAAATATCACGTTTGAAAACAAACTATTTCGAAAAGATCAAACCCACCTAAATTTAAAAGATAAATAATTTGAAAGATAAAAAGGATCGAAATCAGCCTTAAAATAAAATAAAGAATAAAAAATATAATTTGGCCAATTCAGTGTTGCTCTTCATAAAGAGTTTAAAGACTGAGCTTTTCATTTTGCAACATTTTGTAGCTTCCTTGGAAAGAGATAGCAGTTTTGCCAGTACAGTGGCATGCCTTGTGGATGGGACTATTTGCGTCAATCATAGCGCCATTTGGAGGTTTTTTTGCCAGTGGTTTCAAAAGAGCTTTTAAAATCAAAGTCTGTTCTTGCTCTTTATCCTAGATATTTATTTTGTTTGAAACTCCCAAACATAGTAACGACATTGATATCTTTCATTGATTACAGGACTTTGGTGACAGTATACCAGGACATGGTGGATTTACAGACAGAATGGACTGCCAGGTTTGTTCTGAGATTGATAATTGTATATAATAATAATAATCCTTAGCATATATCTTAATAGGCTATTACTTAATTCAGGATAGTTCTCAGTTTTTTTTTATAGTATTGTAGTGAGTAACTGCTATGATTGTTAAGTTCATGCTTTAAGTTGGGAGTATTTTCTTATGTTTTATTTCTACCCTTTTGTTATGGATGAGCTAGGATATTCCATAAAGTTGACTTTTCAAAGTGCAATTAATTCATTGCTAGAAAAATTATGTGGTTTTCATATATACCTGGTTGTAATGCTTAGCACTTGACCATTTAAAGCACTTTCAATTTTACCATAAATTATGTACTACTTTCTATGACATGCAATAAAGTAAAGTACACAAATATCTCGGCAGTTGTTGTGAATGTTGTGTTTTATACTGCTTTATGCATCCTTTTCAGATGGTAATGGCTGTTTTTGTCTACATTTACCATCAATCATTTGTTGTCGGCCAAGACTATTCAGTAGAAATGCTTTTGGACCAGGTGTGTCTCTAGTTTAAGCATTTCATTGGTTAATTTTCAATCATGTGAAGATTATAGAATGCTGTTTCATTTCCGTTCCAATGATGCACACATCTAAGTCAAAAACAGATTACATTTGGCTATGACTATTGCCTATAATCGTAAGTTGTAAAATCATATGCTATGTTTTATCTATGTAGATAATGAGGAACCTTGGTTCAGAGGAGCAGCTAGCCCTCTACGCAAAACTTGGGCAGATATTGCAAGAAAGGCGTTTATGACAAGTTCACTATACACCTAATAAAAGCATTCTTCAATTGGTGTTATATCTGTAGTTGAAGACCCTGTTGGAAGAAGCTGTGTAGATTAGTAAACAATTTTTTTAGACTTTTTTGTTAACTGCCAAACTATATTAAGTACAGAGTGTAGCGATCCTTGCATGTGACAATACATTCCTTCTTTTACCTTTAGGGCTTAACATTCACATTTAAATTGGATTTTTAATGAGAAGTATACTGGCGTTTTTCAATACTGTTTTTTGTTAGTGCTATCTATTATTAATTTATTGTAAAAGTCTCAATTTACAAACTTGTAATACATGTTTCTATTCTGAATAATCTTTCTTCAAAATTCAATCAAGAATAGTTTTTTTCTCATAACTTACATCCGCTGAAACAAAATTCTTTCAAATGAACCTGCAATTTCATTTTTCTGATTTGTTTTGGCTGGTGCTCATCTCTCATCTAGTTATATATTGAATCTCTGCATGTTCTCTCAACCATTCAAGCACTTTAGCTCCTTCAAGTATTTCTTGAACCTTCAGGAAAGTTCAAAGGATCATATCAATCAATCTGTTAAATTAGTTTGGCACAAAGCACACTTTTTTATCTTCTGAAAATGCAACCTATCCTACAATTGTCTGGCCACTGTATATAATTTGGTTAATGAAAATGGTATGCACTATGAAATGCTATCCCTACATGGAACATTTGAAAACGGTTCAAGATATTTGTGTATATATATGAAACGACGAAGCAGCCAGTACAATAAAAAACAGTAAACAAACACGGAAGTATGGTGCAAACCTGATCCTTCACCCGTTCCTCATCATATTCTTGATTTTGACGTTTGAATTCAGCAATGGAATTCTCAACCTCTTTGACGAGGTCCTCGGTAGCAAACTACAAAATATACAAATGCACAAATCGTTTTTATAAGAAAAAGTGACAGATATACTAGACAGCTTAATTATAAAACAACTGATATGCAAAGCAAATGTTTTTTCTCAATCACATAGAATTGGTACACTCGTTCCATCTTTTGTTTGACAAGGGGAAATAATTTGTTGTCAGCATGATCTGAGCAAATATGTATAATGGACACATCTTTATCAAACATGGTACCTGCAGATTTTCACGCCTATATATATCACCCACTGCCAGATTCTGTTTTATCAAACTTGTTATATTTTCCTTCTGATGCTCAAGATATTGGTTCACAGCCTTTGGACTTGAGAGAGATGCCAGCTGTTCTTCACTTAGTTTCATTTTTGCCTGAGAGAGATAAGAGTTTTTTTTTTTTTTTTTTCATTAAATTGTGAATAAGAATGTAAAATTTTTTAAATGCCTGAGTGGCCTGAAAATGATGCATCTTGCAATCAATACCTGTATTTCTAATAGGTTGGCTCCATAAAGCTGCCTACCTTGTTCCTCAAACAAGGATTGAGGTATATCAACTTCTACCATCTGAAAATGACAAGATGCACAGATCTTTTATCAACTTGTTGATAATGGTTTAGCTAAATTTAATACAGTCCTAAGCTGTCCTAATTGCAGTATCAAAGGTGGTGTTTAATCCCACATCAACTAGAAAGACAATTTCAATAGAGCTAATAAAAGCTTGAATTTCACTTTACAACCCAATTTTATGAGACTGAGTTGAACTTTTTAACCCAAATTCTAAAATGGATATATGTCTAAAAAAAATGATATTGATAATTACTCTAGTATATTCATGTTAGATGCAAGAGTGCTTCATTATGCACACATACAGAAAACACGGTGCAAGGTACATGCTAATAACCTAGTAGATAAGACAGAATCAATCTAATGTAATATTACCTTAGAAATCCGATCTAAGATAGCATTATCAGTTGCTTGTTCTCTAGCTGTTTGCTCCACCTCTAGGCATCTCTGTAACAAGATGTCTTTGACCTGACAATTCATGTTAGAGAACTTTACTCTGAATTCAACTCAACATAATTCCTCAGTTTAGTTAACAATCATAGCAAGGGTAAAAAGGTCACCTGCTCCACTGTGCTGCATCCAGGGAGAAGCTTATCAGCAATAGAATCATCCAGTTCTGGCAAATCTCTGTAAAAAAGTTCTTTGCATTCAACCTGTTATGAATGAAAGAGACTTTTAATAAACATGATCAGTATACGCAGCCAAAGGCGTTTTTAAGCAAGCTACAAGCAAATATGAGATACCAAATATGCACTTGTACATGATACAAATGTGTGTACCCATGAAAATGGGTTGAGCACTGTGTACAATATTTAGGAAAAGTTTGAATCCCTTTGAGAGGAAGTATAGTTGAATTTGGCAGAGGGATAAACAAACCCTCAAATGGAAAGCAACAAATAAGTAAAACTGCATTTAGCCAAAATGCCTCAATATGGTGCAATAATTACACAAGTTGAGCAATAAAGGTAAAACTACATTTCTTGATTTCATCCTCATTCTAGGAGGTAAATGCAAAGACAGAATATGGTACTCACAATCAGCTAGAGATGAAAAAGAGCCATAAAGTATGAGACATATATGGCCAAAAAGTACTTTTTATGAAGAATTTGGTATCTGGAGGACCAAAAGAAAAAAAATAAAATAAATACATGCCAGTTTATGTCCCTAAAACTTTTTTATTCAGCACTAGAAACTTACATTAAACTGAGCATGAACACCACGAAGATTTTCTTGCTTCCATGTTTCAGGAAATACAAGCGGAAAAGATTTTGATTCACCACGTTTAATTCCAATTATTGAATCAAGGAAACCTGGTAAAACCTTGTCCCCGTCTTCTGTATCAAAATTAAAACCTGCATAACCAATATAAGTTTAGAGGAAAAGTATACATGATCTATTACAAAAAGCAAAGACTTCTATCACTTATCAGTTTGTTATCGTCCTTCAAGCACAATACCAGACCTTTAGTTTCAGCAGAAGGAATATTTTTAACATTTGATTCATCTTGATCAATGGTTGTTGCTGAGATGTCAAGGACCACAACATCACCAACCTGTGAACAGCAAAAGAAATATTTTGTAGCAGCCAGATAGTTTTGGTTAGACTAGTCAATATCAATTAATAAAAATATTAATTTTTAAGATATCAGTAAAGATAAAAAATTAGCATGAAAATAATCAGTTAACATCTTTTATCGTATCAATCGTGACTAAATATAAAACACGCATGAGGAAATCTCTATAATTTGTTAATAAACTTAGAAGTTTTATGAATAAAATGATTCATACAAGTTCCAAATAAATAGCATTTCTAGTAAATAATCATTTTAAGAACAAAAATAAATAGTAGCAGACTGGAATAAATTAAATTTAGTCACCTGTAACCCTCTGTCAGCAACTACTTTCAGTGCACCAATGGACTTGTAACGCCTTCTAAATTCTTGTTCTGCTGTTATTTTAGCATCTATATCGCTATCTATCTCAACAACAATCTTTAAATTTTTGTATGCATTATTATCAGGAATCCATTTGATTTCCGGTGCAACATCAACAATGACATCATATCTGTGAAAGTGAAAGCAGTGAGAATATTTAATATAATTGCATGTGGAAGTCATTGGCTGACAACATTAGCATTCTAGAAGATAATCTTCCTTTTCTCTATATTGTGACAGAAGATAGTTTTAGTATTACAGATGCAGCAAAGGTAAAGGAAAATAACAAGTATAATGGTAAATAGATTTCAAAAAGTTTAACCTATAGGTTACCTAAGAGACCCGAGAGAAGAATATGTCTCCTCCATTTCAGAAAACTTGGTAGCTATACGTACTGAGTCCTGCAAAGCCCTCCCAGTAACCTATAAACAAAATTAATTATCAAATGCTTAAGGGTAAGATCAGAATAATACTTTATCTAATGATCTACTTTATTCAGTAATATCATCGAACAAAAAGATCAGCAAACTACAAAGAAACTTTTTAATCTGTTTATCAGTACCAAGTCCTCAGACCAAAGGCAATTTTGTTGGCAGAGTTTAAATAAATGTGCTATTAGATAGCACTATTAAATAAACTGGGTAATGAGGAAAGGTCAATGGTCAGTTTGAGCTTGTGCAATGTGCATGAACTAATAAGCTTGTCTTTCAAGAATGAAGATTTCAGTAATGTTTGTGATGGATGTGACTGCTCTGTAGTTATGAAACAAAATTGGTAATTAATAACAGATATAATAGTAAGTAAAACACAATGAATCCAAAATAGTCTAATAGACTAATATGAAGAGAACAAGTATGGATGTAAAACATAAGAAAATAAAAAACTATATCACAACATACCGATGTCATAGCATGTGAAAGTGTCCTTCTTAATATAGATTCAATAGTAGCCTTCTGGACATTTTGTCTCCCAACATAACTAATAAGAATGTTTTCTGGAACTTTCTTTCCAGGACGAAATCCAGGGACCTGTATGTAAAACCATGCTAAATTAGCTCATAAGATAACATGTGGTCCTTTGAAACTTGGATCATGACAATCTCAGGCAGACTACTTATAATATATGATGATGCAGTAAATTATTATATGATAGGACAGAGCCCATGGCTTAAGATTGTGAAGTTTAGTAACCATAAATTTTCAATGAAAAACAACAGAGACAGTAGAGATTATAGTAATAGTTTCAAATATAGAAATTAGAACTTATAAACTGAAAATCCCCTTTGACACAAAAATAAAGAGCAGTGTTCTTGCAGACTACAATAATTTGCTGTGTATATCTTCTTTGAGCCAGAATATGATAATAACATTGTATTGAATAATTATACAAAGCATAAGTAACCCAATATCACCTTTGCTTGCTTCATAAACTCTGCTATGACCCTTTTGTAACAATCCTCACATACCAATGGTGGCACCTCCACATGCAATCTAACCTGCAAAGGGAAAGAGATACAGAAGTAAATGTTTAGTGATATGAATCTATATTAAGTCTTTCATTTGCAATTGATTTATGATGTTTGCATAAATTCAGAATTAAATCTACACCCTCTCCTCTTTATGTAACAAAAAAATGGTCATGTTTAAGAGAAAAATACACAATTTCTTTTTTATCAAATAATTTGTTGAGACCTATTAATTGTATTTTAATGTTGTCATTAAACAACTCCATAGGATCCAAATTCACTTTCACTTGCACACTGCCATTGAATAAACACTGTAGTTTGACTACATTTTTTAAAGTAAATTATATATATATATATTTGTATACACACACACATTAGACATCTCACATATCCCTGGTAAATACAGAATACATAAACTTAAATGGAAAAACAGAAAATAAACCAATAACACCTTAATTTTATCTTTCTTCCAAAGAGTCCTAATTATGCTTACACCTTACACAGATTTCACAATTACTATTACCCATTATAAATTATATATCAAATGACAAATTCTGACTTTTTGAATTGAACATTTAAGCAATATCCAAATAAAGCTTATAATAAAACTTAGGAACGTGGCCGTGAGAAATCTACCCACTTTAAAGAATGCAACATAAGAATGGAAAAAAATGGATATAAGAGAAGATCATACACTGGAATTGAGTTGCTCTGTTTCTGTGACCTTCAGTTCTGCCGGAAGACGGTCTTGTTCTGTGCCAACTGCAACTGAGGAAGAGGAAGAAGCAGCTAAGACTGTGAAGGGGGAAGAAAAAGTAGTGCGAGGAGAGTCAAAGGGTCCAAAGAGATGAATATGAGGCGAAAAGGAAGACAATTTAAGGGAATTGAATTTGAAGAAAGTAGCTTTGGCATTAGCACGAAGAAGACGAGTGTTTGAAGAGATAAAAGAGGTGGAAAGAAGAGAACTTGTGAAGGTTCGAGTGCAGAGTTCCATGGTTTCTCTTCTCAGACAGACACAGACACTGTTGTTTAGATAAAATAAAGATAATGTCGGTTTAATATTTATATTTTATTTCTATATTTATTTCATCAAAACAAAGTATAACAATTTCAGTGTGATTCTGCTGTACAATTTACATTATAGTATGTATCAAATAACCAGGTGAAAGTAAAATTTGTGTGCATTGTGTTACACTGTTTAACCTAATAAATTAGTGTACTGTTGTTTGTTACTACATGGAGGAGGCATCATGAAATATAAGATTGATAAGTTGATTAGTCTGTTTTTGGTTAATTTAAAAAGAAAATAGAACTACTAAATTAAAAACTATAATCTAGGATATATAATTAATAATGATACATATATTTAGACAATTGTAGCCATAGATGAAAGAAATGAAAAGTAAGAAGTATTAGAATATGCATGACTCCAATATTAGTATAAGAACATGGTTTGTAGAATATGAATGTTTTGAAAATTAGTTGTAGTAGTTGTAAGGTTTAGAAAAAGATGGTTATTGGGCATTCAGGCTAGTGTTTTAAAGTGGAAGATTTAAGAAAAATTGATCTAGGATGTAATGGGTTGGAGTACTCAAAATACTCAATAAAAACCTTTTTTATAAAAAAACTTTCATTCAATATAATTACACTAATACGAACCTTTGTTCATCCAAAATATATATATATATATATATATATATATATATATATATATATATATATATATATAATCTGCAATTCAATCAAATTATAAGTTTTTAAAATAAAGTACATATATACATCTGAAACAATTAAAACTGTTTTTCAAATATTGTTTCACCTCTTACTATCAATTAAATCTTAGTACTATTTTTAGTCGAATATAAATTAGAAAGATAATTTGATTATTTTAAAACACCATACAACTTATTATATAATATTATATATATATATATATATATATATATATATATATATATATATATATAATATGACAATATATGTACAACATTTATTACATGTCAAAACACATAAAAAGTAAAAATAATAAAATATATCATCGTCTACCGAAAACAAAGTATAAGTTAAATAAAGTATAAGTTAAATACTTAAATATTATATAGTTTTGAAAGATTGTATTCAATTTAATTAATTACATGTGACTAATAGTTAGCGTATCCATAATCAAATTACTCTTAGATTTTATGTAATGAGTACATCACCTAACAACTCTCATTGGTAGATAGTTAGCGTATCATAATCAAATTACTCTTAGATTTTATGTAACGAGTATATCACCTAACAATTCTCATTGTTGGAACCCAGAGAAGTGTATCAAATGGGTGGATTTAGAATGAGGACAATCTAAAAAACACATAGTCGGATCTGAGTACAAGGTTTTAAGTGAATTTGATAACCAGCTTATTAACAATTGCTTTAGGGAGCTATGAAGTCTTAAAGTAGCAGGTTCTGCTTAACTGTGTATGTGGAAGGCTATGATCGAAAAGCTGCCAACTAGACTTAACCTTGAAAAGAGAGGAACCACAATTCCTACTAACTTATGTCCTTAAGAAGGCTGAGGAAACTGCTCAACATGTGTTTATTAATAGTGAAGTTGCACAAAAAATGTGGGATAATCGTGATAGATGGATAAGAATTTCTTTTGTAAGGCAACATATTATTGTTAACCATTACCAAAAATTTTATTTGTCATGCTGTAATAGGAAAACAAGTATAGTATGGAAGGGTGTGTGAGAAATTTGATACCATAGGAATAAAATTATTTAAGAATGGAGTGGTGGATGATGTGGAGATTTTCACACTACACAACTCAAAGCTTGGTCCTGAGCAAAGTTTAGATGGTTGAGGGTGAATTATTCTGTCTCATATTGGCTTATTTGCCCTCAGATTTGTCTAGGTAGTATTACTTGATTTTGTATAGTTGTTTGAGGTGTGTACTGTAGGGAGGAGTGTGTCTGGAGGTAATTGATGGGGGATGACAAGATTGGTGTTAGGTTGTGTGGCTTTGTTTGCAGGTTGGTCAATCCAAGGTAGCAGAGATCTTGATTGTTGGAATGCATGGAGTCCAAGTTGGAGTCAAACAACACAGTCTTAAAAGTCCTGGAAATAGGAACTTTATTTTACTCTCAATTAACGAGCTTCGCAACTGTCTGTTTGCAGTACAAGAAGAATGTATCTGGGTCCGAACTTTGTGTTATCATACAGTTCACTTCCTTATATAGTTGATTTTCCTATTGTGAAATTGGTTGTAGTGTGTTACATTGTTTAGATGATATTGCACTATGATGACCCTAATTTTTGTATGAGGTTGTGTTCGTAATAATTGTTTTAAGTTATAATTTACTGAAAGGTGAATCTGTAATTTTTAATAGGATTAGAACACTCCTAAAATACTCTTATTAATTTATTCTTCACTTTTTAAAAAAAAAAATAGCCAATTGAACCACTTAATTCTATAAATGTCAGTTCAAATATTGAATGTCAACTCAAATATTATTGAATGTCAACTCAAATATTAGATAAAGTTATCAAATAACACTATTCTTTTTTCCACTAATTAAGACTTTTTTTCAACCAACTTTTTCGTATGATATATGTTATTTTCTTCGTATGATATGGTATTGTCATTATAAATTATTTGAGATTGAGTTTATTTTATTTTTCTTTAGATGTTTAGGTTATATAATTTATATAATGATAACGTCTAAAATGATACAATAGAAGTATTACGCTAAAGATTAATTAAATATATGTATTAATTGTAGATATAGGGTATGGGCAAAAAGATTTGTCTAATTAGATATGACATTTGACTTTTATTTTTTTATAAAAAATTATTTAGAAAATTTGAAAAAAAAATACTTTTATTTGTATTATATCCACATTTTTTTAACATGATGTTTGAACATCATCTAACTACTTCTTATATATTTTAAAAGCGAGTTGATATAATGTAGATGTTAGTTAGATTTAAATGCAAAAGGTAATTTTTGACATTAAAGAACAAAAATACTTCTAAATATCCCTTACATTAAGATAATAAAATAATCAACAACCATAACTTCTAATAAAAAAACCAAATTAGGTGAAAGTTCTTCAAAAGTCATCTTCAATGAAAGCTCTTCAGAAGTCATCTTCAATGAAAGTTCTTCATAAGTGATATTCAATGAAACTGTTTTTGCCTTTTAGTACCTGTAACGAAAAAAAAATCATAATATAAAAAAAAATTAGTTGTGTTTTTTTTTATAAAAAAATGCTTTTATGTAACTTTATTTTTTTTCATACCTTCATATTAATATGAATCAAATCATGAACTTTCACCAAATAAATAAGCTTTCACCTTCCAAAGTATATCAGAGGAGGAAGAGATACCACGTCTTAACTTAAAAGTTTGCATTCTAGTAAAAGGAGAAGACTGCTCCTCCAATATATTAGGAAACATAGATAAAACCTACAGATAATATAATGATCACATCAAGCAACACTGTAATTCAATTATCAAATCATAGTAAGATAGCAAATAACTATTAACTAAATATTATATTTGATAAAGAGAAAAAATACTTACTTTAATGACTTCGGTCGACAAGGATATAAATTGGGCTCTTTGCATTATTTCAAATAACTCAATCAGACGAAACAATAAATCAGTATCCTTAATGAACCATCCTACATCAATATCTATTTTCTCCACAAAAGAAAGGTTAATCTCACTGGAAAAATAATACAAATCAGAGTCAAAATACTTAAAATATTTAAGCCTTGGTGTTGCTAGCTCAATAACACAATCAACATCAAACTTCTCATCCACTCTAAAGCCTGATATATTCAAATATGTAAGGCAAGGAGAAGAAATTTTGAACATATCGATTCCACCAAAGTAGTGACAATTATGGAAATGTAAATATTCCAGATTGACACAATCTTGAAATAGATCAAGAGAGTTTTCTAGTCCACACTCAAATCGACAATTACAGAGGTACAAGTGTTTAAGAGAAGGAAAGTCAAAAGTTGTAGTCTCAGTGGATATGAAACAAAGTTTGAGAATAGTGAGAGAACTACAAACAGAAAGTTGGGGAAGTTTCATTACAACACACTCAGCATGGATTGTAAGAATCTCAATGGTTGTGAATATGGATGGTGTATCAGTAACACAATCAATGATGGAATCTACTAAATCTACATCATCGATTTCACTATGACATTCTAAGTTAAGCTTGGAAACATTGGTGGAAGAATCTCTATGAGACAAGAAATGATGTACGAAATGTTCGAAAAGTGAAGAATGTTCGAATGACGAGTCATAAAAGTTAAGCACTGGTACAGAAATCCAAATATACCTCCATCGCTTACTTAGAATACTTGTTTGAACAACGTCTTTTGCATCCAGAGTAGAAAATATGCGATGGATAATCTCATCTGGTAACTTACTAAGTCTGTCTTCTCTCAAAGTTTCTCTCCCGTTGAGTGTGATATTTGTTGTCATCATTCTTCTAAAGTTTCTTCTTTCTTTGCTTCCCCTTCCCAAATACCTAATTTCACAAGTACATTTTAGTTCCTCTCAGACCATTAGTAAAACTTATGTTCCTACAAATTGAAGTTGATCTCAATCTAAAAAAGTTTCTTTTAATGTCAATAAAAATACATTTAATGTTAACAAAAAATCAACTTTACCTCTGATTTACCTTTCTTTGTTCAAAATGTTTGGAACAGCAAAAGAAAAAAATGAGCAGAGGAACTTCTGATGAGGTGGTTTACTGATAATATAACATGAGAGATAGGCAATAGAATCTCGTTTTGAGAGGATAAAGGTTGGGAGAGCAAACCTTAAAAATCAAGTACACGAGGTTGTATGCTAACTTAACCCAAAGGGAAGCTAGGATAGTGGATGGGCGAGTGACAAAAAAAAACTAATGAAAATGGGTGTTCATCAGGAAAAAAAGATGGTTTGAATGGGAAAAGTCTAGGATTGAAGAGTTTATAAAACTTCTCCAAGGGAGTACAGTGAAAAGGGATATGGAAGATATGTGGTTATGGATGAGAGTATATAACAAACCAAGGTTGAAGAATGGGGTTAATAGTGTGTGATTATACATGTATTTAAAAAATTATAGCTAATTAAAACACTGCCAGCTAAGCTTTGTTTATGAAGAGTATTAATAAATAAAGTGGCTTTAGGATTCCAAAATAGCTGATTACACTAGACCTAGGAGGTGTGATAGTTATGTCATTATATGATGTTAGTAGTTATGTCATTTCCTATAAATAAGATGATAAATCTTATTTTTTATGCCTGCATTAACTGAAACAGGTTCCAAGTTCATGTGATTTGTATGTACAATTTTGTATAAAGGGCTGGAACATCCCAAATATTCTTATTTATTTTATTCTTATTATTGATAAAAAAAATCCATCTAGAAATAAATTTGTCCTACATATCAAAAGAATTGACGATATCAACTAAAAAAATAGAGCTTTTAGCAGTTTGCTAATCCTAGTTTTGAAGAGTGTTGGAAAGAAGTTAAGGATATAAATAATTGTGATCTGATGCATATTATATCAAAGAAATAAAATTGTTTTTAAAGAAAAAAACAATAGATGCTAATGATTTTTTATCTGTACTAAAGTTGTGAGTTTGGTTATATTACAAAAATTTAATAAAACATTATTCTCTTTCTTCTTAGATTGAGTTGAGTCAATTTGATTAGATATTATGGCTCAAAGAAAATATTAGCAATATATTAACTTAGCTAACAATATCTCTTATCAATATCAGCTATGAGATTATGAAAAAGAGATGGAAATAAGCGTAAAAAAGAAGAAAATATGAAAATGTTCAAATTCATATTTTTAAAAAATTTGAAATTTTTTAAGTAATCAAAATACTCCCATAGATTTTTATAATTTCAATTTCTTTCATTTTTTTATTCAAATAACATATTTTATCAAAAATCATTTAAATTATGTATAAAAATTAGTTATCTTCTAAAATTTCTCTATTGAAACATATTATAGAACTTAATCAAATGGTTAAAATATAATTTTGTTTTGTTTTATTCGTAATTTTGACTTTTTGTTTGAAAATAAAAATATTTAGGCCTTTTATTTTGTAATATTATTCTTTTAATTCAATTATTTTGACTCACTCATAATCCATTATAACTTGTATATATTTTGAGTGTTTAATTTAATTTTTTGTATACAAAATGTGTAATTACATGGAAGTTAATGTTAAAATAATTTTAACAGTTCTGGAATAAATAAATAAATAACAATCAATATTACATTAGTTAGACCGTATCGCTTGAAGTCTACATAATATATTAACAATCAATAGTTTAATTGGGACGGTTAACTCAATTACTAATTTAAAAAAAAGATAAATCCTAAACATATGTTTATTTTGAAACGAGAATCTAAAACTAAGCTTTTTTTTTTTTAAATTGTAATTTAGTCTAACTATTTTTACTGCCATGCGTACCTTAATAGCCCTTTGATAATGCTTAACAATTGAAAATTAATTTTATTAAAATGTAACATTAAATTAAATTTCTGAGATGTTGTGTTACAGGTGAAAAAAGGTAAAACAATTTGATTGAAGATGGCCTTTTGGGAATTGGAATTTGATTTTGTTTAAATTCAACAAAAAAGAGTGTTTAGGCTCCTAATATTGTAAGGTGGTAAAGTGTAATATGGTAAATTGGACATTGCATAGGGAATGCTCAAGACAACTGTTATTCAAAGCTCATTTAGTTTCTCTTTTGCCTTAAAAAGAGGTTTGTTTTTGCTTTAAATGATGAATAAATTAAAAACTTTTGGACTCCACAGGTTCCCTTATTGTCCCAAGAATTATGCATCTTGTGATCTGCATTCAATTTGGTTGATTCCATCAAGAAATAAGGTCAAACTCTGCCATCTGAAACTCATTAATTACCAATTAAGTTGAATGATTTTGACAGAACAAATTGAAGGAGGGCATGCAATAAATATATGAGCAGTGCATAGCCAAAGAAATCGCATGCAATATATTATCATTGGACACACGACACCCAAACACAACGCATGCAGAACAGCCAAACAAAACGCATGCAATTGTCAGACTCTACCTTGAACTGTGTTCAACTTGAGTCGGAATGCGAAACAAATCACGTTCGAAGTTAATATGTTATTAAAATGTAACATTAAATTACTATTCTGATGATGTTTTTGTGTTACAGGTGCAAAAAGGAAAAACAATTTAATTGAAGATGGCCTCTTGGGAATTTTGATGGTTTTATCTTTAGGAATTGGAATTTGTTTTTCTTTAAGTTTACCAAATTAAGAAGAGTGTTTAGGCTCTTAATATTGTAACTTGGTAAACTGTAATATCGTAAATTGGATATTGCTTTTTCTCTCTTCCTTTTCCACTTTTTTTCTCCTCCTTCGATAATAATTTCAAAAATCTTTTATCTTCTGGAATTGTGGAATTCAAGCTAACAATAGTTGGGCCAAAAAAATCCTTATCTATCCTTATAATAGGAACCTTATGTAAGCTCTTTCCAATCTCCATGTATGGATTGGAGTTTTAAGATGCATAAGGATTTTTTTTGTACTTAACTCATTTGACTATGGTTGTTTGGTTGACTTACAACTCAATTAATATTTTAACAAAAAAATTGTCAAGGTATATAACTTCATAGCAAATCACAACTCAAGTAAAAAGAAACCCGAGAATAACATCTATTTTAAGGAAGAATATATCTCTTAAAAAACTCACTCACGCACGTAATGTTCAGGTTTATGTATCTAAATCCTAAATATTTTAAACTAAATTATAAATATTTTAGGGTTAATTAGAGTTTAAAGTTTAGGATGCGTGCGTGTGCGTTGGGGATATTTTTAAAGGCAGTGTTTTCAGCATTTCATTAATTTCAAAAAATGATAATTATGTCTTTATTAATTTTGGAGATGTGTGAGGTATTAACAAGAAGTAATTTCTGAAATATGCTTTAAAATATGGATTTTGGAATAAATTTTCAAATATGTTTTCAGAAATAGATTTCACAATAAATTTTTAGAATATGTTACGAAAAATAATTCAGAACATATTTTTGGAAATTGTTTTCTGTAAATATATTCTGAAATGACTATTCTAGAACACCTCCTTTTACGTGAAACCGTAGTTTGGAAAATTAATTCGGAAAATTACTTCTGGAAGATTTTCAATTTTTTTTTCTAAATGTAAACAGAAAAGCAACTTATCTGTAACTTAAAATCGAATCTCTAACTATCGCAAACCATCTTTTAAGGTCTTAAATCATCCTAGATCAACCCTCGACAACATCAAACATAAACCTAATCAAAGCAAACTTGTTTTACTAAAATCTAACAAAAACTTAAATCAAATCAAAATAAATTCAAAATGAAATTTCATAACTTTACAAAATAACGAAATCAAATGAGATAGAAATCCACCTATAAAGACAACCACGCTGCTATGACTATTACCTCCGACAAATCCAGTCTCTACTAAATGTTAAAATGTCTTTCTATTTAGAGGGGCACTTATGTCTTTTTCTGTCAATGAGGAGTTGTAGTAAGTAAATGATGGAAGTGCAGGAAGCAACTGCCGTCTTTAAATTACTCATGTTTTCCAATTCTCTATAGTTATACTTAGTAGTTTTGAATGTTTGCCATAAGTTGCTTCTAGTCCAGAAAAAGTGTTGAAAGGACAAATAATTCATTTATTAGAAAAAAAAAAACAATAAGATACTACAAAAGTAATGATAAACATTTTATTCCTTGAATTGGATTTGTGTTTATATTTTATAGTGAAAATCCTCATGGTAATTAAAGTCAAGGAGATTATCCCTTATGAATTTAAAAAATAATATATATGATATATTTGAACGAATTTCCCTATAAAATTACTGAAAAAAATATTTAGATAAAAAATCAAATCAAATTTTTATAAATTAATAATACTTTATACATAAATTGAGTGGAAGAATATATCTTTTCATTTTTAAATCATGTATAAACTAATATAAACTTAAAATAAAAATTTCAAAATTCTTACAAGGAAATTCATGCAATATGTTCATAATTTGGATACAAAGACATAGTATCCACTGTATGCATTTTACCCTAATTTGAGAGAAAACTAAAATTTAACAGGTAAATAGGAAAGCCATCTATCTTTGTTGATAAATGATGATAAAGAAAACTTCTTTAACTGCCAATTAGGAAGCTTCTTCTCCCACTTAACTCTTCCTGTAGTATTTGCTCCTGCTCCAGTACAATCTACCTCAGCATAAGTAAACCTGGACCTGCACCATCAAAATTATTTATCATACCAAAAGTGATCAATCTCATACACTTTAAAAATCTAAGGTGGATGATTTTAATCAGGTAAGAAGTTTTACTCTAAGCCAGGATAGTCCCAAGCATCCCACCCTTTAGGGGATACTACTGAAGATAAATATGTTTCATAAAATATAACTCTTGAATAAGGCCCATAAGCTCTTCCAAGATGCACTTCACCATTTCCAATAACACCACCTCCTCTGAACACAAAACCACTTTCATCATCTTTAGATTGTCGAGACTGGGCTGTTACATAACCTGGAGGAGAATTTCCAAGAGTGGCATTAATGGTACAGTCCTGCATGTGAAAATAAAAAAATTAAATCATTAAATATTTCATTTAATACTTTTTAAAAATAATAAATGAATTAATATAAAAATATAAGTATAATTACCTCATAATAAGATTGGCCGTTACCATAAATAAAGTCAACTTCACCTTTAATGTAACAATCTTTAAAATAATGACGATTCATTGCATCAAAAAGAGTATCTTGATAACTCACAAAACCACATTCATAGAAGACAGATTTATCTCCATATATGGCTGCTGCAGGTGCAGGTTGAATGGGTTCTGACCCTACTAAATTATAAGAATTCTGCATTTACCAGATCAATTCACATATTATAAGATGTCTTTATTTAACATTTGATAGAAAAATATTAAAAACAAAATCTCAATTAATTAAAACTATTTTTTGAGACATGTATGAAATAGGATAGAAATAATTAAAATTTAGTATGAGTTATATTCTATATAATATTAGAAACTTTAAGATTCACTCACGAAGAGTGAAATAATTAAAAAAAATCACTGACATCTTCTACAATAAAAAAATCTACCATTAAAAAAAAAATAGAAGAAATTACCTCGAAGGTAATGCCAATAACAATTACATTGGAGGGAAGAGAAACAAATGTAGCACCCAATCGATTGTTTAATTGGAATTTACTTGTAACCATTGCAGCGGAGTGGTAGCCACTTGATGTAACGGTGGTTATCTCTTTGCCCTGACCTTCTAAGAATATGCATCCTTTTTCTTGAGAAATTATAACTTTCTCCCTGCCCAATTACAAAGCACTACAGTTATTATGAGTAAATCTTTTAATATAAGTTACTCATAAACAACCTACTTAGTTTTAAACAATCTAATTAATTTGAACTACTCCAATGTTCACCTCTTAAACACATTTCTCTTTCTCTCTTCAACCTTTATTTTCATTAGTAACTAATACAAATGGTGTGCTTAGGGTCTAATGAAAAGTTATTTACATGAGCAATTTTATCTAATTTCTCATTTAAACAATTCATAGGATAAGAAAAAGAAAAATCTATGTAGTTAAACAAGTTCTGGTGTAAATATTTTTAATTAGTAATTATACATGTTTATGATAAAAAATGGCGTTACAAACTCATTAGAATAGTCAAAGGAATTGGAACAGTTTGAAGTTATGATTTTGACTTTAATGTAAGTATTTAAAGAAAGACAATACGTTACAACTTACATGTATTTTCCAGGGTTTATGTGAATTTTCACCCATTGATAATTGTTTTCGTTGATGGAATCGATAGCAGCTTGAACTGTTCTGAAATCTCCTTTTCCTTGCTGATCAACTATAATAGTGTGTACGATCTTGCTCCCCATACAATCTATGGCTGCACCACCACAAGAAGAACAAAGAAACAATAGAAGAAAAAAGAAGAGTGGTTGAAGAAGCATCTCCATGAAAAATATTTCATGTACGTTGTAAAACAATACTGTGTATTTCATATATAAACTACACTTCGCAGACACATAGGTCATTTCTACCCACTCTATCTCTAACAATTACGAAAAGACCACTGGATTAATTAATGTTTTCTCCATTCTAAAGTATAAACAATTTGAGAGTATTTATTCTTTTTTTTATTAGAAAATTCTGAAAAAAAATTATGGAAAGAAATGAGAGATGATAGAGGTAATTAACTAAAAAAAATTAGATATATAATGAATAATGGAATACAATAAATACTTTTTAGTTTTTATCAAAAAAATAAAATAAAAAATAAACACCTGTGGTGTTCTAACCTACATCAAAATACTTTTTGTATTGCTCTCAAATTAAAATTGAAATTTTATTTTAATAATATATGCAAAGAAAGATTTGTATTGAATGATTATATATTATTTTATATATTATTAAATGAAACTTTTAATTCTAATCCAATAATAACGTGGACTGTAGGTAAATTTTGTTTACAAGAGTTAAAGTATGAAATGTAAATGAAATGTAAAAAGTAAGAGGAATAAATTCTATGATTACCTTTGACTTTAACAATTACATAATGCATCTTTTCAGAAAACATCTAAAGAAAGGATAAGATTGACCAAAAAAAATATAAATAAAGGATAAAAAGCCTTATTTCATAATTAATTAACAAACTGTGATTAGAGTGAGAAAAGTTATTTATTTATTTACTATCTTGAATAACTGTATATGTATACATTATAATTTACAAATTGAATTTTGATATTAATTCAAACTTTTTCCAAGTTTATGTAGCTTTTTTTAAAAAAAGTGATTCACCCGTATCAAAATAATTAATGTATTTCTGGAAAATTAAGAAAATAAGTAAATAACTTGACTAATATAACAATTTGACTAATTTATCTTTTGTATCTATATGATAAATAATAAATCATGTTGATTATATACATTTTTGAAAAAAATTGGAAGTCTAAGTGTGATATAATGTGAAAAATAATATTAGCGATTATTTATTTTTAGATGGAAATTATAATGACATTCATTAAGAAATTAATTAAAATAATATTATTTAATTAAGAATAATAATAAGTATGCATTATTTATGTAACCGTTTATAATTTTTTTTCAATAACCTAAGTCAAATAGCATTAAATGAAACTAAATTAATTAAATAGTTGAACTTTTATCATGATAAACGAAAGAGATCACTATAATTTGGGATATGTACTTCCTCCGACATAAGGCCACATTACTTTTTATTTTATTTTATTTTATTTTATTGTGATACTTATTTAAAAAAATAAATAAAGTAATAATAGGTAATATTTTTATTGATAACAAATACAATATAGAAACCAGAATATCTAAGAAGAGTAATTGTGTCTTATTGTATTATTTTAATTGTTTGTCTTTCAAATATATATATATATATATATATATAAACTCAAAATATTTTTTGCTTTGGCTAATATGAACTAGACATTCCCTTTACAATACATAAAATTAGTTTTCATGGTGCGCTTTTAATTTTTGTTTTATCTACTATCTTTTATTTCTTATAAAGTTTAATATAATGTTTCAAAAAAAAAAATTAAAAAGAAAACTATTGCGTTGCTTTAATTTTTAGGATATTAAACACGCCTTTTTAAATTTTAATCCACTGAGTTTAGATTCATCTGAACATGGAGTTGACTTTATTAATTTTGGGTATATTACACAAAAGTAGTTAGTGGTGGAAATATAACAAGATGATTTAACTAATCAAAGATAATTAATGATACTAAACTACTAATGGAAAATCAACAACTATTCCAATTTATTTTGTGGAAAAAAAATACAATTCAAAAAAATCTATTTATCCTTATTTGTTTAAAAAACTTAGAAAAAATGAACCTTCTCTGAAGATTCCTAGTTTTCAAAGCAATTTGTAAGTCCTTTTAGCTTTATTCCAATTTTCTTGCTTTTTCTTCTTTTATTTTATTTTTTCATGTCATAACCCCTTTTTCCCTCCATTATTTTTTATTAATTTCTAAATTCAATCCAAATATATTTCAAAATTATAGTGCGTGCTGGGATATGTAGTCAATATAATTTCCACCCAGTTAGATATTAATTTAGTACAAGTGATTTTTTATTTTAAAAATCCTCAATTCTTTCTTCTATTAGTGTTTGAGTTCATTATTAGTTTGATTAATTAAAAAAAAAACATTCTTTCAACTAATTTAACCTCTTATTAAAATTTTGTACTGCTTGATTATATTAAATTAAATTTTTAGGATTTTTGGTGAATCTCCAAATCTTTCTAAGTATTACTCAGACTCCAAATAAGTTATTATAGGTAAGGGACATTTTGAAAGGAGACCTGATTTATATAATAGAGTTATATTGATTATTTGTTTGAAAATTTTTAATTTGAGATCACTTTGTCAGTTTCAATTATCCATATAGGTTTTGTGTTCTGTGTGTACAATAACCTTTAAAAACTCAGTTTTGATATTTAATAAATATATTATTAAAATTTTCATATCTTATTTTATATTATATTTTAATAAAATTTTAATTTTTAAAACATAATTTATTCAGTAATTATTATTGAGTATATAAATTTAATTAATGAATACTATATATTATTATTTTATATTTAATATATAGTATATGTTATTTTTTTTATTTTTATTTTAATTCTTCAATTTTTAATAAATCAAATTCATATAATATATATTTTTAAACAACTATTATAAAATTAAATAAGTTATTTTACATAATAGATTAAAATTAAATGATGATATAATAATTAAAAATGTTTTGGATTTTTTTTTGTTTTGTGATTTTTTGATTTTGATTTTGTGTTTTTTTTTTTT
>Ga0209700_103317_pt1 | contig 31058 bp, 17 predicted proteins | sample SiratroredBW_FD_187528 | JGI IMG/M metagenome (GOLD analysis project Ga0209700, IMG submission 187528) | Root nodule microbial communities of legume samples collected from California, USA - Siratro red BW (SPAdes) (version 2) | ecosystem: Host-associated > Plants > Roots > Nodule | place: USA...
GGAACTGTAGTAATGGTCCTAGAAGAGCGAGGGAAATAAAAAGTACAAAACGCAAGTAATATGTACAGTCTGCAAAAGTCATCAACATTTTCTTCCCTATTTACTGTTATGTCTCTGAGTTTGGCTAGAATAGTATTTACAGTAATATCGTTGTCATGAAACAATTTGTTAACCACACCTGGAGCACAGTGTTTAAAGTTAACTTCCTTACCTACTACCCCCAACCCCAAGTATAAGCATACATCGAACATGGAAAATGGGACTAAATATTCCCTAATCCTAAAACAAAGATCTATACTGGACCACCTACTGACCAATTCCCTAACAACAACATTCAAAATCTGAAGTGGCTCTTCCAAGCACAACAGCCACTTGAAAGGAGTAGTCTCCAGCTTCTGCCTCTGGAATGGAGACATCTCACGATTAATTTAGACAATGACATCAGTTTGCAACCTGTGCCTCACTCTAAGCTGCAATTGCAAGAAAAGAAAACAAACAAGTCACAACCTTTTTAGGAACTACACATTTAAAAATCAAATCTCATTCAATCACTTACCTTGGTAGCAGATACCTTTGAAGCCATGTATTTACCAAATCTAGGATTTCCGGTGGATACCTTTCTACGCAAGTATTTATTCAAAACAAACTAATATCAAACAAAATAATCCCATTAGTCACATAGGTAAACCACAATCAACAAAACCAAAAACCTTAAATATGGTGTTCAACTTTATGGTTGGCTGAGTATCACTTTTGAATACATAAATGCCCCAATGATGGAACCACTAAAGTGTGTGTAGTTTTGGAACACAGACATGTGTCTTAGTGGTGAAAATACTAAGTGGTTAGCTCAGTTCAAATAAGTGGTTTGCTGTGTGTACTTTTGGAACACACAGATTTGTTTGAGTGGTGAAAGCACTAAGTGGTTAGCTCAGTTCAAATAAGTGGTTCGCTGTGTGTACTTTTGGAACACACATATGTGTCTCAGGGATGGAATGTCTAAGTGGTTCGCTCAGTTCAAATAAATGGTTCGCTGTGTGTACTTTTGGAACATACACATGTGTCTCAGGGGTGGAATACCTAAGTGGTTCGCTCAGTTCAAATAAGTGGTTTGCTGTGTGTACTTTTGGAACACATACATGTGTGTCAAGGGTGGAATGTCTAAGTGGTTCGCTCAGTTCAAATAAGTGGTTCGCTGTGTGTACTTTTGGAACACACACATTTGTTTGAGTGGTGAAAGCACTAAGTGGTTAGCTCAGTTCAAATAAGTGGTTCGCTCTGTGTACTTTTGGAACACACACATGTGTCTCAGGGGTGGAATACCTAAGTGGTTCGCTCAGTTCAAAGAAGTGGTTCGCTGTGTGTACATTTGGAACACACACATGTGTCTCAGGGGTGGAATGTCTAAGTGGTTCGCTCAATTCAAATAAGTGGTTCGCTGTGTGTACTTTTGGAGATGCAGAAACTGCTAAACATCTCTTCAATACTTGTAAAATGGCACAACAAGTATGGAATAAGTGTGACAGGTAGGTTGGGATTGTGGCTGTTAGACATGAGTCTACACTTGTTAATTTTCAGAGCTTCTGTCTATTGAGTCAAAGGTAGGGTGTTAATAGAGCATGGAAAGGGATGTGAGTGGCTATTGTTTCGTAGATATGGAATCATAGAAATAAGGTGGTATTTAAAGGTGGGCTTGTGGATGCCGAGGAAATTTTTAGTCTAGCTCAGCTAAAGGCTTTGGATTAAGTTTATGTTGAAGAGAACCACTCTTTCTTAATTGGATTGGCACTTATCTCCGATAATGTGCCTATTTTCTCTGGCCTAACATTTCATGTTGCAAGGTGGGATTTGTAACTGGTAGTTTGGGAGTGGCCAGGTTTTGTAGGGTATAGTGGTAAGGGTGTTGCGACCTTGCCCAATAACCTAGCTGTTATAGTTTTGTAGGGGGTATTTTGTTCATGTTATTCTCGGGTGGTTTAGTTTCTTGTGTGGATTGTATTTGTTTCTGTCTTCTCGTATTTTCTGGTGTTTTCAAGAGAAGTGTCTAAGTATGTCTAGAAAGGTGTTTAGGTTTTTTGACACTTAATTCTTGATTCAGTATTGTGTATAAGAATTCGAGCATCCCTGAAATGTTTCATTTTATTCATTTATTTTTTGTTGTTCAAGAAAAAACCTAACAATTTTTTACAATGACTTCACAATCATTATTTTACTTTTTATTTTTTTATAAATACAAATTTATTTTCATAATGATTATGATATCTTTAAAAGTAAGTTGTAATATGATTGTTTCCTATTATCAAAAGATTGTTTTTTTTTTAATTTTTATTAAAGAATTTGATTTAACATATTTGATATAGTTATCCCTCTCAATCATGTTTACTTTTTTCATACACAAGATGTCATGATTTGATTAAGTAATCAAACTTAATTTCACTCGTAGGAAGTTTTTGTGAAGCTTAATTTCATGTATGTTGAATACATTATTACAAGTTATAATGTTTGGTAAAGATTAAAAGGGAAAAGATACAATATTAAGAAACGGAAGGTGCTTAAAGTGTTCCCGAAATCAAAGAAATATAAAATGTTGGACGAGAAAAAAATGTGCTATCCAACTAAGCATATACATCAAGGTTTTCAATGATTCACTCATAGAAGAATATTTAAAGCCTAATAAGGAACGGTTGTTTCCAACTAAGCACATTTCATATTTCTCTTGTTATAGGGTTATATTTTTTATATATTTTGTTTCTTGTTAAATGATAAAAGAGACCTTGACCTAAACTAACAGTGGAATCTATGTGAGATACAAGAAAATTTCACAAAGCAACTAATTGTTTTTCCACGCAACAAATCTTCCAAATTATTAAGCATCAAGAGTCGCCAATCTCATTCTGGTTCAACACCAACCACAACAAACAAAATGAAGAGAAATATATATATAGCTGCACTTAACAAGGTCCTTTTCTGCACCCTCGAAACTTTCGTTAACCAGCTGTGTTTGCATCCAACACTTACACTTCCTATGTTACTGTGACCATTCTTAAAACACCCTCTTGCATTCCCTCTTTCTATACTCAACAATGAAGGAATCAGACACTGAAGGTGGAGGTGACCTAGGGCAAGCATCCGTTCTTGCACCTCAAAGTGGGAACAACATAGAAACTAGGTCCATGAGAAGTTCCAAAAGAGGGGAGGGTTATAGTTTTGCCAATGAAGAAGTTATAGGAGAAGAGGCATCAAAGTTTGAGGTTTGGGGATGGTATCTGTATGAGTTCTGCTCTTACTTTGTTCAAACTGTTCTCATCCCTGTGGTTTTTCCTCTCATAATTAGTCAGTTACAGCACCTTCCAAGGGACCCTGTTCAGGAGTGGTTCAAGAACCACCAAGGCGTGGCCTGTGCAGAAAAGGAAATTAACCTGTAAGTACACACATGCTTTAATTTAAGCAGTTTTTTTTCTCACAAAATTATTCACATATTGAATCAAATATTGGAATGTAAGGTATGCTAAATTGTAAATGAGAAAGGCTAGCACATACATAGACTTTAGTCTAAAATTTATCAGAAGCAATGCATGATAATGAATGTCACTTGTTTCGATGAGTTTTTTTCTTAACACTCCTCTTTCTAAATCATTCTTTACATGTTCCCTTGCATAATAAGAAAGTAGAAAAATGATTGATGATGAAGGGTAGGAGCCATGAGTTTGAAATTTGGTAGAAAAGGTTTTATTTCTTAAAAAATGGACAGCGTGATGAAGAAAACACAGGTTCTCATCATAGTGGTCATTGTAATAATAGTGTAAAAGTGGTTGTTAGTGCATGGTGATGGATGGTGTCTACTTTCACACTTCATCTTTCCTTCTACTCAACGACGGTTAGGATTCCACTTCACTTAGGTTACACACTTGGTATATTGTTAACTCTGTATGCTCCTTAGCAAGGGGTATTGTATTAATAAAACATTTTAAGGTATAAAATAATATTTAGAATACAGATATGCGATTTAATTTTATTATTTAAAATTTATTTCAAAGTAAAAAATCAAAATCAGGTTAAATTGTTCACCTTTTTGTTATTATTTAAGTATTAATATTTAAAAGTGAATATTTTTTTATATATAATATAAGTTATTATTTTTAATGAAAAAATCTATTATTTATATTTATGTATGATTTTAATGATTTTTTTATTGATTGTATTATATTCCTCTCTTTTATTAAAACTTATGTAATAAAAGAAGGTATTCATAAAAAAAAATCCTTTGGTAGTATCTGATTGAAATCCTGGAATATTAATATGTTTAAAAATAAAAATTCAATGTAATATAATTTTTTAAAAATCAGATAATTTAGTTAGCGTAGTTAATAAAATATTAAGCGTACTAAAAAAAGTTCAGCATATTTAAAAGAGTTTAAGTAAATATATTTTCGATAATGTCTTAATTTTAATGTTTAAATGTATGTAATTAGTATATTTTACACGTTAATAGATTATTTTATTTCTTTTATTTTATTTTATTTTAAAATAAGATAATTCAATTAAAAAATTACCCAATTAAGTGCGTGCAGTATATTTTGTATATAGTTCTTCAATTGAAACATTTAACGATGTCTCTAAGTTAATATAATAGAAGAACTTTGGACTAACATTAATTTTTATTTTATTTTAATGGTATGATTTATAATTAAATGTATAAATTTTATATTTATTATTATTATAAATTTTAAATTAAATTTGAAGTGAAATTTACATTTTAAATATTGGAATAATCATTTTATGCATATTTATAATATTTTTTATAATAGTTAATTGTGTTGAAATTAAAATTCAACAAATTAATATTTCGATGTGTTTAGTGATCCATTCGACATTGACTACATTATTTAGTCCAAGACGCTCATGTTAAAAATGAAAAATAGAAACAAATATGCTAAAGTGGTGTATAGATAGAGAAAATATAATATTTTCAATTTTTCGAAAATAAAACAGCAAAAATAATGTGAGTATTTTAGTTATTAACTTATAATCGTTAAAACTGAGTAAAAATTTCTCACGAAATGAAGATGCTGAAATATAAGTTTGGGATTCTATTTTTTTTTCCTATCTCCTTCATGTGACTTTTTAGCGGATTAAAATATATAATAAAATAATGTGAAAACGGTGGAAAAATATAGATACTTAAATCTGCATTATAATATCCATACTTCTTTTTAGGGAAAAAAACAAATTTCTAATTGGATAATATATTATTTAAAGAAATATTAAAATTTTAAATTAAAAAAAATCATATTTATAAATATGTTTTACGATTATTGTTTGATATGATGCAAAATTTAAATAATCATATCTTAGTATTGATGATTCAAATTTCAAATGCAATTAATACAAAAAAATTCAAATAAAAAAATTGTTAAAACTTAAAATGAGCAGTGTAGTTTAAATTTTAAATTTTGAAATTATCATGTTAAATACTTTTATGGTAATTCATTGATTAGAAAGTAAATAAAATTAAAAATTCTGAATTCAGATATGAAGTTTTATAAAAGAAAAAAAAAACTAAAAAGTATAACATAAAAGTTTAATCAATTGTATATGCACAAACAAATATGTAAGAATAAGTCATTGACTAATGCAATAGGACAACATACACTTTTGTATGAAACACGACAAAAACAGGAAAAAATCTTAGGACTATATTTTGACACTGTGTTCCATTCGTGATGAGAATTTTACTTTACTTATATACTAAACTTTGGGTATAAAGATATACCAACATCCATATTTTGACTACATCATATCAATCTATTACACTTATACTTTATCCTTTTCTCTCAAAATGTCAAATATATAATTGGAGATGCATGCACACATTACATTTTTAACCTAATCACAAAGAATTACATTAGAACAAATGTTTGCATGAATTGCTGCAGGTACAGCACACTAACAGAGCGCACCATATCAGTGAGTGGTTCAACCTTCTCCTCTTTGGAGTGGACATCAATTGCATGGGGTGCAGGTCTTGTTCTAGCTGCTCCAATTCTGGCCTTCATTTCCCTATACATCAATGGTCCCTTCCAAACACTCATCACAGCTGCAGCCACAGGCATTGGCTTCCTCTTTTGCCTCCCTGTAGGCCTCTTCAAAACCACTAAGATCTTCATTCTCTATATTGCAATGATTGTTGTTGCAATCACAGTCTCAACTGCAACACACACTCACCACTTAGCCCTCATGGCTCCTACATTGTCAAGACCACCATTAAAGAGACTAACCCTAGTTTCCTCAAAACAAGGAATCTCTAGTTGGATCTCTCTCTGTGCTACTGTTGTTGGCTGTTTAGGTGCATGCATTGTCTCATCCTTCACTTACCACATGCTTAGGGAGCCCATTGAACGTGAGTATATCAGTCTTTGGATTGTGTCAATATTTTGTGGCTTGTTATGGCTAGTGGGGGTGTTGCATGCAGTCACAGCTGAGAACAGAACCAGTTCTGTGCCCAACATTTTGTCTTCAAGGCTTCAACTTTTTACAATATTCAAAAACCCAAATGCAATTGGAGGCTTGGTTTCTGTTCTCCTCTCCTCGTTTACCACAATGAGCATTTTCACTGGCGGGGTGCTGTTCATACTTGGCCAACTCTGCATTGAGCCAGTGCATGTGCTTTATTTCTGGTTAACCTATTTCCTTTTCCCTCTGGTTTCCCTGCCACTGCTGTTCCAACCACTGCAGCACCTAATCAAGGCCAATTCTGTGAAAATGAAGATCATGGGGTTACTCTTGTCGCTTATAAGTTCTGGTTTTGGGTTCTACTTTTGGGACAGTCATTGGAAATGGGGGCACTTGCTGGTGTTTGGGGCCATTCAGGGAACATCAAGTGGGTTATTGCACACTTTTGGAAGGGTTTTGATGTTGGACACTGCTCCACGTGGTGAAGAGGGTGGCTTTTCTGTTTGGTATGGTTGGGTGAAGGGTGTTGGGTTGTGTGGGGGTTTCATAGTGGGTTCAGTGGTGCCAGGGAGGGTGAGAACTTCTTTTGGGGCTGCTTTTTGCAGTGCCCTTATTGGAATAGTCGTTTTGCTTTTTGGAAATGTGAATGACTTTGGTGTTGTCAGAGAGGGTGGTGAGATGGCCTTGGATTCCAAGGAATCTATCAGCGTTTGAGAGTGTGTCGTGTAATAAACCAACGTTTTGTTCTCACATTGTATTCACTTTTGTGCTCTCTTGCGAATGCTTGCAAGGTGGTGTCATAGGATTGATTTCGTGATTGGTCTAGGGTTATCATAAAGTCTCCAAAAAGTTCTTGGAACCATTCAAACTGTCCATCCTTTGATTTGTTCTTATTGGTTACCTATTTTATTAGAAATTTTACAACTTAACATAAAGATAGAAAGAGAGACGTGTTACAGAAAATGACAGAAAGTGTATTGGAGGGTAACAATACACTTTTTCTAATATACATTTCATTATTTGTTTAAATTTATTTGTGATTTCCAGTCGATTTCAGTTAACGATAAAAAATATGTTTAAAAAGTGTCTCGAGTGCTAAATTTCTCTAAAGTGAATGATACACAGAGAGAAAATTAAAAATAAAATAAAATTGTATCATTACTTTTTTTTGGAACCCATTAAATTATTGAACGTGTATATCAGCCACATAAATGATTTCTAATATGTGTAGGAAGTAACTTCAACTTTATTTACTCATGCAACTTTATTAAAAAAAAAGTAATTTTCTATATACTTATTTATTAAATAAACTTAAATACTTTTATCTCAAAGATAGTAAGTCGTCATCATAATCTCTTGATACACTATAAGAAAAATATTAAATAGTATCGACCATAAACAAACACAAACACACAAAAATAAACTTAAAAATGTCGACACTACGTCAACCAACAACCGACAAGTAATTGGTGGAAATTATAGTTTCAGCTAGCAACCCAAGGTAAATAGCATGGACAAACCCACGCTAAAAGGTTACAAATGAATATAATTTTAATATTACGTTGGTAAAAACGACACAAACTGAAAAGAAGTTGTGTCGATTGGCCGATGGAAAGTTTGAAAAAAAAAACATATATTATAATATTATACGGATATTGTATCGGCAAGACAATGCAAATCTAAAAAAAATCTCACTAAAATTGGCCACGTCGACACTCCTTAAAAAAATAATTTAATTTATTCATTTTAATTCGTATTTATATCGATTACGCCAAGATATTTTTTTTTGGTTAGGCCGAAGCATTATAATATTTTTTATTGTGATTGATTTTTACGTTAGAAATGTCATCGGAAAAAAAAAAACTCCAAAAGGGGTTTGGTGGATACAAAAGCCCATGTTTAACAAATTTATGAAAAAGAAAAAGTTTGTAAATTATATAAAACTTTTTGTAATTATATTTTAAAACCAAACATTTTAGTTTCAACGAAGGAATAGAAATGTAAATTGAAATAATATGGTACAAAATATATAATTGTAAATGTAGAAACAATATAAAGTAATAGTTAATTAAAGTGTAAAATTACATAACCAAAATATTTAAATGTATGAGTATTTACAACATTTAACTGAAAGGAAAAAGTGAGAAGTCTCACTTGCAGTGCATAATCCTTCACTAAATGTGCTTATGAAAATTGAAAGTTATTTGAACAAATAGAACATTAAATATATGAGAAGAAAATTTAAATAAGTAAACATATATTTTGGGATGAACTTTAAGAAAGTTGTTAGTCATTATGGTCTTTGACATAGTCGGATGGAGTTGATTGGTATAGGTGGAAAGCATAGGTACGTTGTTGTTCCATTGTATGACGAGTTATTCCTGCATCGTCTTCATAACGTCCTCTAACTGTACATTATTTTTCTTTTGCCAATTGAGCCTCATGACTTGCCACCAAAATTGTTTGTCTTACTTCTTGAACTTTGGTATAGAGTTGCTCATTTTCAACTGACTGGTCACAATATGATGTGGAGAAAGGATATAAGAAGGACTAAGCGAAAGAAAACACTCTTTGGCAGAAGTTACCAAACTAGTATGTTGTGCTGTAGACTCGACCTCTACTCTTACCTACTACAATCTCCTTCCAAGCCTGAAACTTCGTTTCTACATCTGGATGGTGGGTATTAATGGTTGAACCTTCAGAATTGTTAGCTTGTATGGCCTTCAACCGCTCGTGGTAGTTTTCTTACATAATGATTAGAAGATCGAAATGTTAGATAAATTAAATCAAATTATAAATAATTAATGAAAATTTAAATGAATAACTCATATCAGTCTCACGAGTTCTAGTATCACCCCAATCACTCTTCTTGTTTTGTGGATGGCCATAAAGAGTTCACCAAGTTCAACCGAACGATCATATTTAAAGAAGTAAGCTTAAATAGATGTTATTAAGTGATCAACAATACTTACCAAGCCCAATGTAAAATCTAAATGTAATTTACAACCAGTTGAATACAATGCTCCACCTCAAGCTGAAGACTGGTTAATTTTGTTCTAGGATGACTTTTCTTTGAACTTTTAGGTATCCCAATAGTTTAAAAGTTCACCCATGCTTTTCTCCGATCCATATAGGTTGGGAGCCCTTTGCTTGGGCTTTGGTCAATATATCACAAAGTTGTTTTCTGACTTTGGACTCAAAGACCTTTCTAATCTGCCACTTATCATGAGGAGTCCAAGTCATCCTAGCATGCAAAAATGAAGAATCAACATGTTAATATCATAATACTAAAAAATAGTTAATTTGTATGATATTGTAATAAATAATTGTAATTAACTTAAAATTAATTCACTATTTCAATTGGTTCTCCTTAGTCATGACATCATAATAATGATAAAGTCTCCCAATTTAGAACCTAATTCAGGAATCAATAACATTAACAAGATAATGATTTGGTGTCTAACTAAAAAATATATATAGAAGATTGTTAAGAATTAATTATAAACATGTATATAATATAATATAATATAAATACATCATGACTTATTCTTTATCTAGAGGTCAGATAATGACCTTTCGCAAGGAGCTCGTGGTCCAAAGCAACTACGGAGGTATGAGCTGGATCTGCATCATGGGATTACTCTGATGAACCAGCAGCAGTGTGGTCTGAGGTAAAAAGTTGGAGTAAAGATAAGTTGGACTGAGAGAGCTGCTACAGTGTGGTGCTAAAAAATTGTAAGGGTAGGATGGAAAAAAGAGGAAGGGATAAGCTGCACTGGTGCACTCCAAGTCTGATATAGTGGTGCAGTCTAACTCTGGTGGATAAACGGATCAAAAGACAACTGAACCATGAGACCGCATGTGTGATGGAGTCGTAGATGGATTGTAGTAGCATAAGAAAGAGGTTGGGGGTATAAGTAAAGGGTGTGGTAGTGGAATCGTTGCCGGATTACATGATAGATGGAATATGTGTATGATTGGATATAATAACGTTGAGAGGGTGTAAGCATAAGGAAAGTTAGTGGTACTGATAGACATGACTAGGTACAACAAATTTGTTTCCTTATTTTATCAACTCTGTGTCATACAGAACCTAGTCACATTACAAATTTAAAAAATTATTGCCTTTGCAGGGTACACCACTTAGTAGCGTGTTATTCCTGTGTCAATATTTGAAAGTCATGTTGGTAATCTGTTATTCTTGGATTTCTTTAATTCACAAATAATAAATTTATTCTTGCTCATATCCTAAATAGGTGTGTATGTTTAATGTATGCATAGGTAACGAAGTTTAATGTTCGAAAATGGTGCAAGGTCTCATTGGAAGTGGTGATTCAAAGTTTCAAATCGTGTGAAAAAAGCATCACTCAAATTATGTCCTTCTTGTTATGGATAATGAAATTCTTAATGAGTTAGAGTGTAGGATTTAAATTCTTAATGAGTTAGAGGACTTTGGAAATAAGGGTAGTAATTGTACGTACGAACCTATACCAACTATTAAACACTATGAAGCTAATAATGACTAAATTCAAAGAAGCTCAGTTATCAATAAGATTGGGATAATAAACATAAAGGTGATGATATTTTGACACTACTATTTATCTTTGACACCGTTTAACACTAATATATATTACTATTTTATTCATATATAATATTTTATTAATAAAATACAGTGTCAAATAGGAATATAAATGAATAGTAGTGTCAAACTAACATTTTTCTAAACATAATACCAACAAAAAAATCTACTTTTGACCATTATAACAAAATGAAACATGACAAAATGTAAACAGAACTGTACATTATCAAGGCTGGTCTCAAAGTAAAGTAGTAAATATGGAAAAATATCCTGGAAAGTACATTATCTTAAGAAACACTTTGGGTGGTTTCTTGCCATTTTCAGAGTAAGATTCTTCTCATTTATTCAATTTAAAAACTAAAAATTTACATTAATCTATAAATATCAAATTATTGATTCATATTTTATGTTTTAAATATGATAAAAATATTTTTACTTATTTTAAACTACTCTTATTACATAAATATAAGTTTACTGCTTATTCAATGACACTTTATAACATGTCTAATGCATAACTATCACTAATAATATAACATCAATTAATAATATAACATCAATTTCTAATATGACCAAATTTTCAAATCTCATTAATTTTAATTACATACTTCATTTTCAATGATAAAAAATATTTTTATTTTTTACCATGTGATGATTTTGAGGATTTTGTAACCTAAACTAAAAACAACATGTCTTTATTTTAATAGTTATAAATTTTAAAAAATTAAAAATGATCATAATGTTATGATAATATCTTAATCCTATATTCAAATATATCCTAATGTGTTTCAAAGTAGTTTTTTTTTAAAAGAAAAGAAAAGACATGACAACTTTTTCAATTTCTAATAAATATTTTATGAATTAACATAAACCTTAAATGAAATAAAAGTGAACCTAATTAATTATTAGTGTTATGTTTATTTTTATCAACATTACACACTTCTCTTAATTTATTTTTTTAAAAATTTTACTCGAAAACACAACCTTAGTAATATTTCAATATTAATTTAATTTCTTCATAATTTATAAATACTAAAACTAATATTTTTAAAAGAATAATTTATGTAAAATTTATAGAAACTAAAAATATATTTTAAATAATTATTATATGGAGTAAGGGATAATTGTTGTATGTACAAACTCTAAATTATTACAAGTCATATTTATTCTCTTTTAATAACATTATTAATATTCTTATCTAACAGTTACATATTCCTTACGAATAAAAAGACTAAAATTGTAATCTTTAAATGAATAAGCATTAACTTTTGTAATAAAGGTTGTCATATAATGATTTTAATTATTTTTCTTTGTAATTATGTTAATTATAGGGATAGTAGGACTAATTTTCCAAACTCTAACTATGTCCATGTCCAACTATTCTTCATACTTAATACATTGTTATTATAGTTTTAATTCGAAATTTTGAGTCTTTTAATTTTGCTACTATATGAACATGTTATGATATAAGATAAATTTGAGTATCATAATATATAAAACTGAAAAAGATGTGCAATATATAAAAAAAGTATCTACCAATTTATTCTTTTGAAATTTTGAATTGAAAATAGTGATATGATCTCTGGCTCATATGATAAGTTATAAATAAGGTCATTATTAAACTATTTATGATTAAAATAATATTAATATTTGAGAGTAGTGTACTAGATTATAATTAAAAAAATATCGTTTTCTTTAAGTTTTTTTTTTTAAATTTGTAACAATACAAAAAAAATTATTTAGACATTTTTCACATTGAACAGTGAAAGAATAAAATTTTGTACAAAGATAAAATATAGGACCACATTGTCATTTTGCTTTGCTCTCATTTGTATGGTATCGAATTGAGATAATCTTGAAGTTATTTTATCTACCTTGTAAGCATTACTAAATAATTAGTGCTTATTTTAAGTTCCATATTAGTTAAACTAAGTTTACTAGCACCACCTTTTATGAGCTGAAATTATTAGAACTAATTTGCACAATATGTATTTGAATATTGGGATTTAGAACAAGAGATAACGTCTTTGAGCATGAATTTTCCTTCCTTTCGTAGTTTTCCTTTTCTAATTTTGAAACCTTATGTTGAGGGGTGTCCCACATTAGCTTGCACACCTAAGTTTAAAATTTCCATGGACTGACCACTATCATCCATTAACAGTGCATTAGTTTTACATATTATTCTTCCTATAACTCCTGTGTTGAAAATTTCTAATCTAGCTTACCTTCTTAATTTTGTATATAATGATTAATATTTTTATTCTTTTAACCATTATCCAATCACCATGTAATTTATTATTTTTTTCCATATTACTGTAATAGTATTACTATTGTTCCCATAACATTTGTGTTTGAGGATGTAACTAATTGGCCTCTTGATTTTGGGTTGAATTATTGATTTTTTGTTGTTGTTTGAACTATCATCTAATTACAAGTTTTTTTTTTTTTTTTTTTTTTTTATTTTTTTTTTAATTACAATTTTTTTTTTTTTTTCAAGGCCGTTCTGTATTGTGCAGTTCTTCTTTACTGTGCATTCTTATAGCTTATTGATTTTTGATTTTGTGTTCTTGGTTGCTTAATCATATGGTCCCCATGGATGTTTCATATTGCTCCTATATTTCTTTAATCACTTACAACATACTTTATAAAACATTATTATGTTATTGAATATTTTAATTTTAAATGTTTTGAGTGATTAAATTATTATTTTGTACATTAATGACATCTATCAAATTTATTAAAAATATTAACAGTAGGCATTTATCTTAAGAAAGTAACACATTTCAGTGTTTAATAAGAAAGATATTAAAGGTAGAATACATGTATAATAAATTACAAAAAATATCAGAATATTTATTATATATTTTTTCATCTTACTTTCTTTAAGTATATTTACTTTAGAGAATCCTAATCCAGATGAGAGAAACTTACTCCTTCACTGTTATCTCTAAGTAAAAGTGAATGACTAAAATTACATAAAAGACAAAGTTAAGTAAGTGAAAGCAATTAGAGTTTATGAAAAATTATAATATATTTAAAGGGTTTATTGAGTTAATTTCTTTTAGTAAATTTTATTATAAGAGAAAAAAATAACAAGTTAAATAAATACCCGATTAAATTCAGAATTAAGATATTAAAATAATAAAAACTTCAAATTTAATTGCGTTAAAAAAATTAAGCATTCTAGCTAAATGAAAAAAAAATCAATACTAACAACATTTTCTATTATGTATTTAAATCTAATAAAATTTATAAAATCTTCATTTGATCTGTTTGAATGAGTCTTGTAGAAAAAAAAAAAAAATGAAACGTGTTTTAAGTAATGTGAGAAAGAGTTGCACACACACATGTCGTGTCTTGGGGTGTTTTCACTTAGATCTCAGTATAAATAGTATCGGCTCCCCTTCCTTTATTTCAGAAAGAGTCAAATCTACATCTTCAAACCACAAAACTCATGACATCAGCCGTTGATTCTCAATCGGATCCCCAATCCAACTCCCTCAGTCTCACAGTCTCACCAAATGCAACCGATTCTGATCCATTTCTTCCCCCAATTGACTGCCTCCCTGCTCCGCCACCAAACACCGCCGCTGAAATGCCTCTGCTGTTGCATGCAGAGACTTCCCACCCTACCAGGCTGCACTCTGAGCCTCCTGCCGTAGAAGAAGCCAATGCAGGTTCCGGAAAGCGGAAGCTGTCAGCGGAGAAGGAAGAGAATTCTCGGAGACGCTCGCCGAGATTCTCAGCAGGTTCTGGATCGGGGTCTCCTCATCTCATTAAGGTGTGTGTCACTGTACTTTTTACTACTTTGCATGCGGTCATTTTTTTCGGCTTTTACCTTTTTTAGTAAAATCTGATTGTTTAGGTCCTGATTCTGTTAAAATTAGATTTAACCTCTTTCACTGTATTTTTGGTCTTCAAATTGAATGTTTTGGGAGAATAAACTCAATTTCATGATATTTTTTGTTGTGCTCAAAACTACATTTGCACAATGATTTCATTTGGAAACTCCGTTTTATGTAAAAATAAATTACTTTTCTTCATTCCACTAATTGTATAAATCTTACTAAAAGTGAGTTTAGAAAGAATATATTAAAAATGATATATATATATATATATATATATATATATATATATATATAAAAAAAAAAATAAAATATAACATACATATAAGATTAGAACAAATAATCTTTACTCATAAAAATGACATAAGATGAAATGAATAATTAAACCTAACAAAAGAGATCCGACTTACTTTAAGAATTCAGTTTAGCAAACTAAATTTTAACACAAATTTTAACACACTGTTCACTTTGTAAACTTTAATATAAACATATATGTTTTGTTAATGAAGATTTTACTGCATGTAATTTTAGTAGTATATCTTTAATATTTTTTATAAAACTCATTAACTTACAGAGTACTAAAACTAGAAGGATCCTATTTAGAATAAAGTAACTAATAAAGATGAGATATTTAAAACACATTTAAAATATTAGTTTACTCTAACCTACCTCTCACCTATGAGTAGTATGAGAAATATAGACTTTGGATGAAATAAGTTGTTTCTTTCTAAATTTTCAAATTTTGTATTTGATTTAAAAATTGTCAAATTTTGTATGATTTTTTAAAAAAGATGGTCAAATTTTGTATGATTATTTTTTTTTTTAAAAAATCTTGTCCCTTTTTTCATTGTCTAATCTTGAAATGTATAAGTTTTGATAAAGTGTTGATAACAAATTTAAAAAAAAGTGGTATATTTTAAAATTAGATGGATGAACATTTTCTTAAAGAAATTAAAATTAAAATTGAAATATTAGAGATTAAAAATTTATTTTATACTATATATTTTCATTCTTAGGGCCTGGGCTATTGTTAACTATATTCTCTTTTATTTTATCTGGAATGCAGGTTCCCCCTATTTGCTTACTATCAATTATTTATTTATTTTTTGGTTAGTTTTGGCAAAAGTTAGGTCAGAAAGAAAAAATATAAAATTTTTACTCAGAAAGAAAATATTATCCTATCAAAACCATAACATAAAAACTATTTCATATTTGCCTTGTATTAAGTATTTAAAAACTAGCAGACGAAAGTTACACATTTAGACTCTTCAATATAACATTTTAATTAATAACTGTTTGAAGAGATCAATGTAACAAAAAAAAAACAGGGAACAATTTATCTTTTTCTTTTGTTCCTGTGGCCTGGTAATCATAAATACTATATGCCAACTTTATATATATATATATATATATATATATTGGACTTTCATGCATGCACAATCTAATAGTAGACATTGATTTATATTTCAATAAATATTTACATTTCAATAAACAATGGTGATCAAATTTCAAACATAGCTTTTATTTTATCTGAAAAGTTATGCTGTCATTTTTCAATCCAACTGTTATATTGAATAAGTTCAACAGATGCAGAAGTATGTCAAAGTTTATCCATAGGATGTAGAGCAAAATGCACCGATGTAGAGCAATGCACCAATTACCTTTGGATTTTGATATATCTATTTTTGAACTACGGCATAATATTTATTATTTTCAACCTGTGCTTGATTCTCTGACTCTTGTTTCCACCTTTATCTGTCTATGTATCTTTTCTTTTTCTAGTATAACATTAACAACACATTGACACAATCTGTAGTATTGGTGACGTGTGTCTTTGACTTTATTTGAATTTCATGGCTTAAAATCCTGTGTGTTGATTCTTGAGTTGTGCAGTGGCATGGGTCTAGGGGTCCGGAATTACCGCTGAAGTGAGTGAACATGGAAGTTGACATATCTTCACTTTCCTGCATTGCTTCAATTTTCATTATTTCAATTATAGGTCACAATGTTTTTTGATTTTGCAGGGTCCAAAATTTTCATGGCAAGTTCTTTGGTGAGAAGCACTTGAGGCAATACCCAGGATTAAATCCATCAAGTGAGGCATATACCGAAAAGCTTGATGTGAAACTGAAGGGTACATTGGAGCTTAGGAGATCCCCAAGATTTTCCTCTTCAAATGGGAATGAAAACATGGAAATTAATGTTTTACAAAGAAAAAGAACATCAAGAGCAGTTCACCAAAAGAAGAAAAATGAAAACGCAGGTTCTACTTCCATTGAATTGTCTAGTTCACCAGTTGAGCAGCATTCTGAAATTAAAACTACGTCTAGAAGCTCTACTTGTGGAATTGATGATACCAATTACTTGACTTGGACTTCAGAGGCAATCACATCCCCATCCTGGGCTGAAAATGGCAGAACAACTTCTACTTCATTTCCCTTATCTGAGTTAGATGACGATCCACCAAGAAAGAAATATAGAACATCTACTTCTTCAACTAAGGAAGGTATGGGTTCAGAAAGCATTGCTGCCTTCATTGGTAATCCAATACCTGACGATGAAGCTCAGAAAAGATGGGGATGGCGATATGAATTAAAGGTTGTTGGCCTGACTTTTTTTCAGCAGAACTTCATGCTATAAAGACCTTCTGTATGTTGTGTTCAGAAAAGAGAAAAAAATATTAACCATTTTTGTGTCACTTATAATGAGGGTCTCTGTTGCATTATTTTTTTAATTTTGAAGAAATGGAACAAGTTTTGTTAGTTTCCATTTAATCCAAACACATTGTATTCCTCTATATTGTTTGTCTGATTTTTCTGCTGAAGCTTGCAGGACAAAAAATGTAAAGACCAAAAGTTAAAAATAAAGTAAGTATTAATCAATTAATAATCTTATATAGTCTATGGTAGCACTCTTTCTCACTTGATGCCATTTCTAATTTCTTATCCTTATATTTTGATTCTGTTGATTTCATAGTGAGGGTGAAGAAGATGAGATTATTGCAAATGTCAAATGCCATTATGCACAAGCTGAAGTTGGGAATTGCATTTTTAGTCTTGGTGATTGTGCATTTATAAAAGTAAGTCTAGTTTTAAAAAAAAAAAAAAACATAATTTTCTTCTGTTCTTTCCCCTATCCAGAAGTTTGGATAGTTTAAATGTGTAAATTAATTAGTAGCTCAACCAGAATAACCATGTTGTTATCAATACTCCTTTTGCCTTTTCATATTTTCCACTACATTGCATGTCCACCATTACACTGACAATTTAATCAAGGTTATATGTGTGGCCTAATTCTATATTTCTTCTGCAATTTTCCTATATATTTACTACTTTTCTTTTTTGAGTCTTTTGTTGGAGATAATATTTCCTAATCCTGAAATTTAATTTCTTAGATTTAATCACAAATATTTAAGTTAGTAAATCAAGCAGAAACTAAAGGCCCACCCAAGCCACTTAGGTTTAGCTGGGAGATAATTCTGACTGGAACCTTTGGTATCAATATAAGGACACATCTATATCTATAAGTTTCCATATTTTACTTTTGTTCTTGCCTAGGTTCTCAGTTCTCTTTCTTTATGAATTTCATAGAGGAAAATGCATAAATGCCTGTTTATATTTATATATATATATATATATACACACATACAGTTATATATACTAGGAGTGTAGAATGTAACTGTACACAACACACATATATTCTTTTACTCTCCTTCATGGAATAATAGTGAGTCACACTTTTCGACATATCTTTTGTTAGGAACCCTAATAGAGTAATAGATTAGAAAAACCAACAGAAAGACTTGTACTATTAATGATTAAAGGAAAATTTGGTAGAGAAACGTTCTCACTGTCACAGGAATGTTCCTTCTGAGAACTAACGCTCACTGTCCATAATAAACTAAGAGATTATTCTCTACCGTATACTCTACTCATTCCCTATGTACCCAATTTCCACTTATATTATTGACATTTCTGTTTGCCACATCATCATTCCCGTTCTGTTCCTATTTCTCCTCACATAAGACATTTGCATAAAAAATTCTCCTTCCTATCTATGAAGTATTAAATAGAAGATTAAAATTTGATATTGAGACCATCACCATCAGTAACTACTGCTATATATTCAAATTCATCAATCTTATTCACAAAGATGTAACGAGTGTCCTTTTAATATGAATGTGAATATGACTAATTATATTAATCTTTGTAATATCCATTGTAGAGTTTGTAAGTAACATAATAGGTGGATGTTAGTGACCCTATGAACTTTAAAATCTCATGCCAACATAACGAGAGCAATTTATGCTCACACCTTGTATAATCTTTCAGGGTGAAGGAGAAGAAAAACACGTTGGAAAGATTATTGAATTTTTCCAAACAACTGATGGACAAAATTATTTCAGAGTCCAATGGTTCTACAGAATTCAAGATACAGTGAGTACTGATTATGTCATGTTTATCTAATTATGTCAAAGGATATGTCTTTGTAACTTCCAATGATTTTCAGGTTGTTCAAGATGAAGGTGGTTTCCATGACAAGAGGCGCGTATTTTATTCAACAATAATGAATGATAACTTAATAGATTGCATAATAGGAAAAACTAATGTAACACAAATAACACCCAGGGTATGACAAATCCTGGTCAGACTCTTTCTTAATTGGTTTCTACATCTGTCTATATAGGTGTTATATATATATATATATATATATATATATATATATATATATATATATATATATATATATATTTTATATATATATATATATATATATATATATATATATATATATATATATATATATATATATATACTAACCAATATTGTGTGACTTGCAGGTTGGTCTGAAGCTGGCTTCAATTTCACCATCTGACTTGTATTATGACATGGAGTATTGTGTGGATTACTCTACATTCCGCAACATACCAACAGGTGTGTCATTAAGGAGCACTAGATGCTTTTGGTCATCAGCTTCTATATGTTTAGTTTTTCTAAAGAAGGGAAAGCCTTTAAGATTTGTAACTATTATATTTATCATTTGGCAGTAGGTGACAACTTCTGTATGCAGACATCTATTTTGACATTTTCATGCATAAAATATTAATTACTAAAGTAATTTTTACCTTCATATTTATAAGCACAAATAATTTTACTAGTCAATGAACATGAAATTATTATTACTAGATAAAACATTATACCCTTCTGTCTTTCAATCCTAGAGATTATACTTTTACTCTTATTATACTCTTTTAAAAGTCAGAACAGAAATTAATTACTCAAAACAACTTAAAAAGGAAATTACATTATATAGCAAAAGTTTGGAGGCTGACTTCAAGTCCACCAATGTGGGACTTCAAGTCTAACTTAAAATCTGTCTACTCCCTTATTGATATTATGGTCTTTTAGAAATATAAGTAGATAATGAAGAGAAAAGACTTAATATGTTCTTGTATACTATTATGGTTTACACTAAGATGTGAAATGTTAACAAAGCTTAAAATACTCATCCTCATTTATACTAATAATCTTAATAAGGAAACAAAGTACAAAATATTAGAAAATATGATGTTTGAGATCTCACATCGCTAGAGATATGGTCAAATTATAAGATATAGTTGGGTGCAAACTTTAATTTACTAAGCCGGTTTTTAAGGTTAAGTTAGACATAAATTTCATACTTTAATATGATAACAAAGTCATTAAGAGTCTATCTTCTGCCGGTTTTTGTGAGATTGATTTAAGCTTAAATTCTACTACCTACTGCTCTCTAAATTATTTAAAGATATAATATTGATATTATGAGATGTTTCAATTCAAACACTTGCCCTTAAAGTAACTAAGCTTCCTATGTATATACAAACCCTTTTAAAATATAACGTGGGTTCTACTAAGTGTGTATGAGGTAACTAATAGTTCTCCATTGGTGGGTATTAGTTGAGTGAATTTGGTTTCTCACATTTTACAAATCATGTGTCCACAACAGAGGCTGGAAAGTGGATGAATTAGGCCTGCAGTGAAGTCTAGATTCTCATGATATCAATGAATGTTGACAGTGTTAACTGTAGAGATATTTCAACACCCCATGTCATATTAATACTTTGTTTCTAAGTTTCATTTGTTCTTATGTGATCAACATTAACATTTATTGCTATCACGAGTCTTCAAATATATGTTCTTTTAAGATATTAAGAGTCTATATCGCCTTTGATCATCCCTTAAGACTAATGAGTTATCACCACCTTCTGTTCTCAACAGATGTCTCTGCAGTGACAGAGAGTCTACCCTCTACTGAGCTGTCCAAGAAAGAATTATCATTACTGGATCTCTATTCTGGCTGTGGTGGCATGTCAACTGGACTGTGCTTAGGTGCCAAAACTGCATCAGTTAACCTTGTCACGGTATTATGAATGAAATGCTTCTGTGATGAAATTTTTCCTATTTATGGATTTCATGGAATATCATCTATGATAAACTTATCTTGCTTTGGTTGCTGTTTTTTCTCAGAGATGGGCTGTTGATAGTGACAGGTCAGCCAGTGAAAGCTTGAAACTAAACCATCCGGAAACTCATGTGAGTGCTGACAATCTTCTGCTACCACAAAGATATTTGATTGTAACCGTTAACAGCAGAGATAATATATTCCTTCATTGTATAGGTGCGAAATGAATCTGCTGAGGACTTTCTGGAATTATTAAAGGAGTGGGAAAAACTATGCAAACGGTATAACACCACTGTTGCAGAAAGAAAACTTCCATGTCGATCCAATTCAGGAGCAAAGAAAAAAGAAGTTGATGATATTTCTGCTACTGAATTTGAAGTTTCTAAGTTAGTTGATATTTGCTTTGGTGATCCCAATGAAACAGGCAATCGTGGTCTATATTTTAAGGTAATAAATCCAATGTCAACTTTTGGGTATTCAGTTTTTGTCTCATTAAACTTTATTTTCATGAAATCATGTTTATACGTATTTGCTTACTTGCTGCTAGATAGTGATATTCATGTGACCCTCAACCTCATACTTGCAATTTTGTCAAATTTAATTGTATAAGCTAATTACATAATTCTCTAATAGAAGAAGATGATATTTGTAGATTCTAAAAGGGCATCCAAGCTTGTGGCGACTATTTACTGTACATTGAAAAAATGTCTTCACTGTCCATGGATTGTGTGTTTAAATGAGCTTAGCATAAGGTGATTTCTTATGATTGGTGGAAGTTGTATAAATGTTAGCGAAAATTATAGCATGGGTTTTCATTACATTACGCTGAGCTTTTCTGTTAACAGAAGTGAAATAGAATGTTTGGGCTCTATAAAACCAGTGTTTTTTTTTTTTTTTTCACAAATCTCAGATCTTTTTGTTTTTATGGATTGTTTGGAGACCTCTAGCTGTCATGAGAGACTAGGCAGGCTTCATTTGTAGAATTTTCTCTTTTAAAGATTTTTAATTTTAGTACTACCAACTTTATAACATCGGCCCCTTTAACAGGGAAAAATTGTTCCTTTACCATGTCATCTTTTAATCTCTAATAGCATGATTGGGTTACTGTTCTGGAGAGGTAAACCTATGTTGGAAGAAGGAGAATTCGTTATTTTGAGTTAAAGTAATTTTGGGAGGATTCCTATGGTTATTCAAACATAGGCTAAAAATGTTTTGGTTCATAAATTGATGATGTTTGCATTCTCATGGTTGTTTCATAGGTGCATTGGAAGGGTTTCAGTACAAGTGAAGACACTTGGGAACCAATTAAAAGCTTAGGGTATGTATTTCTCTATTCTTTTCAATTTGGTTGATGATATTACACAATCTGGGTGCATCAGTACTTATTTATGTATTCTTGTAGTCAGTGTAAGGAAAGCATACAGGATTTTGTGAGAAAATGGATGAAATCAAAAGTCTTGCCTCTTCCTGTAAGTTGTATTATTTATACTGTACATAGGGTAAAATCTCGATGGATTCTGCATTTTAAATAGAGCTGTTGCTTAAAATTATTTCAGGGAGAAGTTGATGTTATTTGTGGGGGTCCTCCTTGTCAAGGAATCAGTGGATATAATCGCTTTAGAAACTCTGAGTCACCATTGGATGATGAAAGGAATCGTCAGATTGTGACTTTCATGGACATAGTGAAATTTTTGAAGCCTAGGTATGTTTTAATGGAGAATGTTGTTGACATATTGAGATTTGACAAGGGTTCACTTGGAAGATATGCATTAAGTCGTTTAGTGCATATGAAATACCAAGCAAGACTGGGAATCATTGCTGCTGGGTGTTATGGTCTTCCACAATTTCGGTTGCGGGTTTTCTTGTGGGGTTCTCATCCTAGTGAGGTCAGTTTTAAAGTTTGGTGATAGATAAAGTTGACAAATGTACAACTGAATACAAACATATCTCCCTCTATCTTAATATCTATTTCGAAGAACATGCTTATGTTAATTCACCCAAATTTACCAGAAAGCATGTCTCTGTCCATCAATGTCTTCAACAAGCTTGCGATAATTATTGTCATATATGTGTAACATTCCTTATTAAACCATAATGACTAGGTTCTATGAGAATCTAACTATTCATTAAGATCTAATTCCATTATAGTGGTTCCATTTGGGTTGTTTCGGTCCTTCTCTATCTGTTATTGGGCTTTCCTTCATCTAACCAACTCTTCTAACTGAAGCTTGTATTGATACTTTTTTCACTTGTTCACCCCTTAGGTGCAATTTAGGTGATATTCCCGTGTTGTCTCTAGTACATGCACACTTGATCTTTCTTAATCTACTGCTTACGAATTTCACATTCTCCTCTAGTCATTTTCAAATAATTGCAGCTGTTGGGCTTTTATTGCCGAAGATATAATACCATTTAAAATGCTACTAGTTATTGTTGTGTAATAAAAAAATTCTTTATAGCTTGAAAACACCTTTCGTTCACAAATAACCCTTGAATTATATCTCCATTCATCCACTAACTGAGAATCCTATGGTTCACATCTCATTTTTATTTTTCTTTCATATTGTAGTCAAGATATTTGAATTGTTGGGCCAACATGCCACACTCCAAGCGGTCAGCCCTAGGGATGTAGGTGAATGTCATAAAGCCATTTAACTGTTGTTATCCCTAGCATGCTTTGGTTACGACTTCTTTGGGAGTTTCCTTAACTATAATTTTAAGGGTGGAGATTTAGTCACACGTTGACTAGAGAGATGTGACTTAAAATAGAGTTTATAAAGTTTTGACATGCCAGTTTTGCAGATTGAGTTATTTAAAATGATATCAAAACTTATCCTACATCTGTTATTGGACCACTTACCATATTATCCATGCATACATGTTGAGCGTGAGGGAGTATATGGGGAAAACCCAAGTCTCATTAACTAGAGGTATAGCTAAAATAAAGTTGTATATAAGTGGGATAACCCTTTTCTCATAAGTTGGTATTGTGGGGTTAGACCAAATTTAAATCTTCTCAATCTATCACATGTTTAGTCCAGGTCAGTGAAAAACATACTAAGATCGTTGTTTGTTTCCTCCAATACCTTTATATAAACCTAACAAAATTTACATTGCTTCCTTGGTTGACCTGCCCATTGTAAAATCATATTGGTTATCTGAAAGTTAGGCGAGTCTTTTCTTAATCCTTATTGGAATGGACTAACGCATGCTCAAGGAAGGAGGATTGCCCATGTTTTATAACAACTAAGGAGTATTCTAGTCATACATTTTTCCCTTTGACCAGATATATGGAGTATGAATTTGTTAAACTAGACATTGTTGCTCAACAATAAGACTGGATAGACTTTGATAGAATAACAGAAACATGTTGGGCTTGATTTTCCTAAAAGCTTGTTCAAAGGAGGAGGACTGCTCATGCCGTGGAGTATTCTAGCCATATTTTTAGCTAATGCATTGCTTGATTGTTGTAATTTTAGATCCTAGAACAGACCTATTAGAAAAAGCCCAAGATAAAATATTTCTAAATATCTAACAACATTCAAGAAATGCATCAGTGCACACTTATGGGTAGCAACCTAAACTTAAATATAAATATTTGTGATGCATAGCTACATATAGGAAAAAAGACCATGAAGATGAACTCAACTATGGTGCAACTTAATGCATAAAAGATTAAGTTAGGAGAGGAGTACAAAACAAAAAGAATTATACTACCGAAGGAGTAAGCCTTCTCAGAGTAACTGGGTTGCAAATAAAGGCATGTAGACAATAAACCAACCATGTGATTGAACTGAAGCCCAAACATGAAATTTGGATGGGTTCTCCTTTGAATTTGGACATACGACTAAACACAACTCCAAAAAACTACATTGTAAGGAGAGGATTGCGTAAGCTTTATAAGCTCTCTTAAAGTCACATTTCTGGTTGAATTGAAACCAAACCACTTCCATTGAAGCTACAATTAAGGCAACTCCCAATGAGTGTTCGACTATGGCAGGTTAGGGATGTCTACAACAAAAGCAACTTTCCAACATTCTCCCTCACGTCTAGGGCTACTTCATCCTGAAAAATTGACTTGTTAAGATGTTAGGTTCCTAAGTTAGATGATAGAAATCCATTCACACCGAAATTACCACAATTATAGAAAATAGAGAATTTTCTTATTAATTCTCTAAACAAGCATACACCTCAAAAGGTTACAAAGGAGATGCTTCTTTTCACATAGGATAAAACATGTCTACACATACCACATTCCAAAGTCCCTTCCTCCTAATCCGGTTGGTCTTTAAATAGACCAACCCATCCTAACAACCAAAACTGCCCTGTTCCCTTTTGTATTTAAGTTTCTCCTAACATAAAATTTTCATATTTTCTCATTTCCTATTGGCCTAATATAAGATGAGTACTACTTAAGCTTTAAAAGTTTGCTTTAAGCCATATCTTTAATTGATGTGAGACAAAATCACTCTCTTGAAGCTACGTTTAAGGCAGTTCCCAAAGAGGCCACCACTAATGCCAGTTAGGGATGAATGCAATTAAGGACTCTTTTCAATAACAAAATTACTATTTTCTATAAGGTTTAATATAATCCCTTAAATTCATCATCAAATCCTAGATGACGACTAATGCAAATCCTAGAGGACGACTAATGTGGGCTAATGTCTCGTGTGGTTTATGATGGAGAAATAACTTTGTGCGTAGAATTATTAATAAAATATTGAATGTATATGAATTACTTGCAACCCTTTTTTATTAATTTTCAACAATTAAGATTACTTTACCGTTGCTCGTTTTTCCCCTTTGCACATTGTTCTGTCTCTTATGCTCCTCCCTCTGCCTCTTTGTTTACTCTCTTATCTGTGCGCCCCTACTGGAGCATGGCCACCATTCTTTTTCTATTCACTTTTCTGCTTCTCTCTGTAGCCTCTCCTTCCGTCGTACTTCATTCCTTTCCGGTAAAAGACATTGTGGCTGCAATGGCGCATCCGCAATATCTGCCTCGCAATCGCACCCTCTCTCTTCCTTTCCACCCCTTTTGTACCCCTTATCAATCTGCTGCATGATTTGTAGCTGCGTCTTTATCTTCATGAACATTGAACATTCAATGCATGCCTGAAAAATAAAAAAAGCAGACATTTATAAATCGAACCACCTTTTCTTTCTCCTTGGAAATGAAGAAAGGGGAATTTTACATTTCGATGGTTCCACTGGGATTGGTTTGTTTGAGGGCCTCGTTGAAGTCGTGGTTGTGGAGTAAGACAAGTTTGGTGGAGAGTCCGCGAGATCATTGGTTGTGGAAAAAAAAGTGGAAAAGACTAAGATAAAGAAAGAAGACAATGCCGTTGGAAATCAACAACGGGAAACGGTGTAGAGCGGTGAAAGGGAAGAAAGAAAGATGCAGGGATAGCGTGGGAGTGATGGAATGATGTGTCACGGACTTGACAATACACTGGACACAGGCAAATCTAAATAAATTATTATTTTATTGTTATATAATATTTTATTGAATATATGAAAGAATAATTTTCCTTAGTAACTAACCAGTTAAAATAATTGGTAACTCTAACCACACGGACTAGGTGCTGGAAAACCTATCCAAATTTTGTACGAAAAGTATACTTCTTATGTTTCAATGGTTTGAAGAAATTTTATAGCTTACCCAAAATAATGGAGAAAATGTCATTATTTTATGATTTGTTAATTGTTAATCTTTCGCAGGTTATACCCCAATTTCCACTGCCAACGCATGATGTTATCGTTAGATACTGGCCTCCACCAGAGTTTGAGGTATTGATCCTCATGCGTAATTCTATAATCCTATACTGTCTTCTATATTTTTCACTGGTTTTGGATTTACATGCAGCGCAATGTTGTTGCTTATGATGAAGACCAACCTCGTGAATTAGAGAAAGCTACCGTTATTCAAGATGCAATCTCTGATCTTCCTGCTGTACTGTTCTTCGTTCTTCTCTTTTTTTTTCATTTTTTTATTTTTTGTTTTGTTTGGGTTGCTTCTCTAGAGTGAGTTTATTTCTTAACTGTAAAAGTAAGAGTACCCTTCATTTATGTTAAGTGCTTGGCGACGTTAACTCACTAAGATTGCAAGGAGGATACACCCTTTTCTCACTTTAAGCACTTTAGATGAGCATTTCTTTATGTTTAACAGTGTTCCGCGTGACCAAAATAGTTCAATATTACAGGTCATGAACACGGAAACTCGTGAAGAAATGCAATATCGGAATCCTCCAGAAACGGAATTTCAAAGATATATACGGTCAACTGAGTATGGTAATAGCGCCTCCTTTGAGTACATAATTTGTGACGAGTCATAAGATCGCGTCTTTTATATGGTTTATTTTTTAACCGCTACGTTTCTTTCGTGATTTTGACTCTTCATTCATATCTGCAATATTAAAATGTAAAAAAAGAAGTTTGAATTTTATTTGTTCCAGATTCAAGCTATTAAGTTTAGTTGATTTGAGTTCTTCACAAGCACGAGTATTACTATGTTTTATTTGTAGTCATTTTATATTTTTTTTTTTCCTTTTAGTTCTTCTCTTGTGTATTTTGGCAATAGATCTTTGGACCAAACATCCGCTGATCTTTTGTTTCCTTCTTGTTCATTGAGTAGAGATGACTGGGTCAAAATCATATGAAACAACAGAGAAAAAGCCCGTACTGTATGATCACCGTCCCCACACTTTGTCTGAAGATGACTACCAACGTGTTTGTCAAATTCCAAAACGCAAGGTTTGTAATCTAGATTAAGTTCATGTGTTACACCTTTGATCCGTTCCTTTTTCACCCTTACATTTAATACGACTGTAGGGTGCAAATTTCCGTGATCTGCCTGGTGTAATTGTTGGAGCTGACAATGTGGCAAGACGACACCCGACAGAGAATCCGATGCTGCCATCTGGAAAGCCATTGGTGAGTCTTTATGTTTGTCACTGGATAGTGGTTTATCTATTCTCATTTATTTTATATGCATGTATCTGTTGCTATATGATTATTGAAACAACTCCTGATTAAAGGCATTTTGTAAAAAATAGCTAATAATAATAATATGAGGTATTCAATATTGATTCTTATAATAAGGACCAAATAAAATTTTGTTCTTGTAAAAAGGACCAGAGAGAGTACATAACTGTATTGGATCTTCAATATTCGCTATACACGTTTTAAATTTAATGCTTTTGTAAGGAAATGTACGAAGAAATTTATATATAGCATCCAAGATTTCATGATATTGTTCCAATCTGTATGAGCATTTGTTTAGAAAAAAGAATGTTGTTGAATGTTTATGGTTTCTTCAAGCAGTTGAAGTTAAAAGGGTTTTGAATGGCATGTTATCTGTTTAGCTTTCTTAATTCATACCTAGAATAGCATGAGGTCAAATTAATCTTACCTGACTATTCTGTGTGGTCTCAGATCCCAGATTATTGCTTCAACTTTGATCAAGGGAAGTCTAAGAGGTGATTATTTCAATAAAGTAGTAATCTTGCTTTGCTTCATTTGCATGACTTCTAATCTGTATTTTCACATATATGCAGGCCATTTGCACGGTTGTGGTGGGATGAGAATCTTCCTACTGCACTAACCTTCCCAAGTTGTCATAACCAGGTCTTCCCCCGGTCTATGATTTGTTAAAGAAATCACACAAATTGATTTCTTCTTATATATCTGAAAATCTTGTAGGTTGTACTACATCCGGAGCAGGATCGAGTGCTCACTATACGAGAATTTGCCAGACTACAAGGATTTCCTGATTATTATAGATTCCAAGGGACTGTGAAAAAGAGGTACAAAACCATTGTTTAATGAAAATTTAAAATAAACTTAAATATGTTTCAATGCCTAAAAAAAATATACAAAAGGTTTGATTTTAATCCCTTCAAAAATTGGATTTTGGTTTGTATCCCTGATTTTTTAAAAGTGAGCATTATCATAGGTTTTCACATCAAAAGGAACCAAAAAAAGTGCTGTTTCTGAAAAGAAAGGATACAAACCCAAATTTAGCATCTTTAGAAACGTAGCGAAGGAGGCATTTTAGAATCGGTTAGTTTGTTTGCATGAAGCATATGGTATGTCTGTAGTTTCACTTAATGGTGTGTATTGTTTTTCTTATGATATTATAATTTGTAGGTACTGTCAAATTGGAAATGCAGTTGCCGTTTCTGTTTCACGGGCTTTAGGTTATACCTTAGGCGTTGCTTACAGAAAGCTCAGTGGAAATGAGGCACTTGTAGCCCTCCCTTCTAAGTTCTCTCACTCTCATTATCTTCAGTTGTCTAAAAATCAGCCTCCCAACACTGAGTAGCATTCGTCCTAGTATTTTCCCTTCATTTCATTATAGCCAGCGTTTTTATTTCAAGTTATTGCTCAGGAATTCTCCTTCTACCCTGTAAACTCTCCTCAACTACTCCACTTAACTTCAATTCACAACTTTATTTATTTACATTTCTCTATGTTCAACATTTTATTTGAGAGTGAGTTTTTAAACCTGCATTTCTTAATAATCAACATGATAATGAGAAAAGACAAGGATTGAAGACTTAAGAGAGAACAAAACTTTTGGTGGTGAGAATAGCTATAATGTTTAAGGGAATAAAGAGTTAGAAGTACTTCATGAAATCATGTATGTGTTTACTAACATTGTCACTTCACTAGTGGAAACATTCACCGAATTTATTAGATTATCTTTCGTAAATACTTTAGATTGGACTTTTCCATTTCTTGATTAATGGAGTTTCTTGAAAACAAACAATCTATAAGTGTGTGAACCAATCCAATCTAAGTGCTTTTAGATTGCAGAACAAATAGATCGGACCAAATTGTTCTGCTTCAATTTATCACTATTTTTTTGAACTGGACCTAACACATTTTATAGGCCATTTAAGCTAACTCATCGAACTAAACCTATTTAATGTATATTATCCTATCCTACACTATACACATCATATCTCTTTTTCAACTCCCACTACAGTCTCTCTCTTTATTACGTACTACTATTAGAAGTGATTCTAGAGATGTCACTATTTTCCTTTCTTATTAGGTGACATTTTAACATCCATTAAACAAAATATATCTACTTGACAACTTAAAATAATAATACAATAATATGTTAATTATATTTATTTTAATTTTTAACTTAAAATCTTAATATGTATTACTATGTTGTAAAGTGGATGTATTTCTTTTAAAGGTATCAAAGGATTATTTTTTTTTATTTTATTTGCCTCTTTTTTCTCTCCTTCCTCTTTGTTGTTACCTACCTTCCTTCTTTGTTGTTTTCAATCCGCCATCCACTAAGAGCTTGTTTGTTTCTAATAATTTAAAGTTATCTAACAAAAAAAGTGATGAAAAATACGAAAACCAAGGTGTAAAATCAAGAAAAATAAAAGAACAATATTTGTTGTAAACTTTTCATTCTCTGTTGCGTAAAATGTGTGGAAAGTTTCAATCTATAATTAAATAAAATAATGAATTAGATTATAATTAAGTAAAAGATATTTAGAAATATGTATTTTAAAATAATAAATAATTAAAAATATATATAATAATTTGAGAATGCTAAAGTAATTAATAAAATTAATTCAATTTTTTGTTAATATATGGGATGAACTAACCATTGATTTTATAACACACTTACCTATATCTTATGATCACACGGTCATCTGGGTAGTCTGTGATAGATTATCCAAATCAACCCACTTCATCACCCTTCCCACAACTTTCAC
>Ga0209700_103318_pt1 | contig 31057 bp, 12 predicted proteins | sample SiratroredBW_FD_187528 | JGI IMG/M metagenome (GOLD analysis project Ga0209700, IMG submission 187528) | Root nodule microbial communities of legume samples collected from California, USA - Siratro red BW (SPAdes) (version 2) | ecosystem: Host-associated > Plants > Roots > Nodule | place: USA...
ACCCCAAACCCCAAACCCTAAACCCCAAACCCCAAACCCCAAACCCCGAACCCCAAACCCGGAACCCCGAACCCCCAACCCTAAAATGACCGAAAATCATGTGCAGATGGTTTAGGTGCAAAAAGAAGTCATCATGTGTTGGTTGGTAACTTTTGCGAGTTTTCGTGCCAAATGACCTAAACTTGTGACCGTTATATTTTTCAGCTGTATTGATGTGAAACAACAAAATGACCAAAAATTATGTGCAAAGGATTAGGGTGAAAAATGTAATTATTTGGGGTTGGTTTCTATTTTTGGCAGGTTTTTGTATTTAGGGTCTTGTTCTTTTGTTTTGAGCATTTTTTAACCATATTGATGGGAAGAAACAATAAAATCACCGAAAATCATGTGCAGATGGTTTGGGTGCAAAAAGAAGTCATCATGTGTTTGTTGGTAACTTTTGCGATTTTTCGTGCCAAATGACCTAAACTTGTGACCGTTATATTTTTAAGCTGTATTGATGTGAAACAACAACAAAATGACCGAAAATTATCTGCTAAAGATTAGGGTGAAAAATGTAGTTATCTGGGGTTGGTTTCTATTTTTGGCAAGTTTTCCTATGTAGGGTCTTCTTGCTCTGTTCTGAGCATCTTTCAACCATATTGATGTGAAAAAACAATAAAATGATCGAAAATCATGGTTTGGGTGCAAAAAGAAGTCATCATGTGTTGGTTGGTAACTTTTGCGAGTTTTCGTGCCAAATGACCTGAACTTGTGACCGTTATATTTTTAAGCTGTATTGATGTGAAACAACAAAAAAATGACCAAAAATTATGTGCAAAGGATTAGGGTGAAAAATGTAGTTATTTGGGGTTGGTTTCTATTTTTGGCAGGTTTAGGTATTTAGGGTCCTGTTCTTTTGTTTTGAGCATTTTTTAACCATATTGATGGGAAGAAACAATAAAATGACTGAAAATCATGTGCAGATGGTTTGGGTGCAAAAAGAAGTCATCATGTGTTGGTTGGTAACTTTTGCGATTTTTCGTACCAAATGACCTAAACTTGTGACCGTTATATTTTAAGCTGTATTGATGTGAAACAACGACAAAATAACCGAAAATTATCTGCCAAAGATTAGGGTGAAAAATGTAGTTATCTCGAGTTGGTTTCTATTTTTGGCAGGTTTTCGTATTTAGGGTCTTGTTGCTTTGTTCTGAGCATCTTTCAACCATATTGATGTGAAAAAACAATAAAATGATCGAAAATCATGGTTTGGGTGCAAAAAGAAGTCATCATATGTTGGTTGGCAACTTTTGCGAGTTTTCGTGCCAAATGACATATACTTGTGACCGTTATATTTTTTAGCTGTATTGACAACAAAATGACCCAAAATTATGTGCAAAAGATTAGGATGAAAAATGTATTTATCTGGGGTTGGTTTCTATTTTTGGCCGATTTTCGTATTTAGTGTCCTATTCTTTTATTTTGAGCATTTTTTAACCATATTGATGGGATAAAATAATAAAATGACTGAAAATCACGTGCAGATGCTGTGGGTGCAAAAATAAGTGTTCATGTGTTGGTTTGTAAATTTTGCGAGTTTTCGTGCCAAATGACCTAAACTTGTGACCCTAATATTTTTAAGTTGTATTGATGTGAAACAACAACAAAATGACCGAAAATTATGTGTAAAGTATTATGGTGAAAAATGTAGTTATTTGAGATTGGTTTCTATTTTTGGCAGGTTTTTGTATTTAGGGTCCTATTCTTTTGTTTTGAGCATTTTTTAACCATATTGATAGGAAGAAACAATAAAATGACCGAAAATCATGTGGAGATGGTTTGGGTGCAAAAAGAAGTCATCATGTGTTGGTTGGTAACATTTGCGAGTTTTCATGCCAAATGACCTAAACTTGTGACCGTTATATTTTTAAGTTGTATTGATGTGAAACAACAACAAAATGATCGAAAGTTATATACAAAAGATTAGGGTGAAAAAGGTAGTTCTCTAGGGTTGGTTTCTATTTATGGCAGGTTTTCGTATTTAGGTTTGTTCTTTTGTTCTGGGATTTTTTTAACCATATTGATGAAAAAGAACATTAAAGTGACTGAAAATCATGTGCATATGGTTTGGGTGCAAAAATAAGTCATCATGTCTTGGTTTGTAACATATGGGAGTTTTCGTGCAGAAAGTCCTGAACTTTTGACCGGAATATTTTTCAGCCGTATTGACAGAAAAGAACAACAAAATGACCGAATATTGTGTGCAAAAGATTACGGTGAAAAATGTAGTTATCTAGGGTTAGTTTCTATTTTTGGCAGGTTTTTGTATTTAGGGTCATGTTCTTTTGTTCTGAGCATGTTTTAACCATGTTGAAGGGAAAAAACAATAAAATGACTGAAAATCACCTGCATATGGTTTAGGTGCAAAAACAAGTCATGATGTGTTGGTTTCTAAGTTTTGCGAGTTTTCGTGTCAAAATGACCTAAGCTTGTGATCGTTATATTTTTAAGTTGTATTAATGTGAAAGAACAACAAAATGACCCAAAAAGATATGCAAAAGATGTGGGTGAAAAATGTAGTTATCTAGGGTTGGTTTCTATTTTTAGCAGGTTTTCGTTTTTAGTTTCCTATTCTTTTGTTCTGAGGATTTTTTAACTATATTAATGGGAAAAAACAATAAAATCATCGAAAATCATGTGTAGATGGTTTGGGTGCAAAAAGAGGTCATTATGTGTTGGTTTGTAAATTTTAAGACTTTTCATGCATAAAGACCTCAACTTTTGACCGGAATGTTTTTCAGTCGTATTGACGGAAAACAACAACAAAATGACCGAAAATTATGTGCAAAATATTTCGGTGAAAAATGTAGTTATTTGATGGTGGTTTCTATTTTTGGCAGGTTTTTGTATTTAGGGTCAGTTGTTTTGTTCTAAGCATTTTTTAACCATATTGATGGGAAACAAAAATTCAATGACCGAAAATCATGTGCACGTAGTTTGGGTGGAAAAAGAAGTCATCAGGTATTGGTTGGTAACTTTTGCGAGTTTTTGTGACAAATAACCTAAACTTATCACCGTTATATTTTTAAGTTGTATTGATTTGAAACAATAACAAAATAACCAAAAATTATACGCCAAATATTTGGGTGAAAATTGATGTGCGGATGGTTTAGGTGCAAGAACAAGTCATCATGTGTTACTTTGTATCTTTCAGTAGTTTTCGTGCCAAATGACATAAACTTTTAAATGTTATATTTTTAAGCTGTGTTGATGTAAAACAACAATAAAATGACCGAAAATTATGTACAAAAGATTTGGGTGAAATATTTAGTTATCTCGGGTTTGTTTCTATTTTTGGCAAGTTTTTACATTTAGGGTTGTGTTCTTTTGTTCTAAGCATTTTTTAACCATTCTGATGGGAAAAAACAATAAAATGACCGAAAATCATGTGCAGATTGTTTGGGTGCAAAAGGAAGTCATCATGTGTTGGTTGGTAACTTTTGCGAGTTTTCGTGCCAAATTACCTAAACTTGTGACCGTTATATGTTTAAGTTGTATTGATGTGAAACAACAACAAAATGACCGAAAATTATCTGCCAAAGATTAGGGTGAAAAATGTAGTTATCTGGGGTTGGTTTCTATTTTTGGCAGGTTTTCGTATTTAGGGTCTTGTTGCTTTGTTCTGAGCATCTTTCAACCATATTGATGTGAAAAAACAATAAAATAATCGAAAATCATGGTTTGGGTGCAAAAAGAAGTCATCATGTGTTGGTTGGTAACTTTTGCGAGTTTTCGTGCCAAATGACCTAAACTTGTGACCGTTATATTTTTAAGTTGTATTGATGTGAAACAACAACAAAATGATCGAAAGTTATATACAAAAGATTAGGGTGAAAAAGGTAGTTCTTTGGGGTTGGTTTCTATTTATGGCAGGTTTTCGTATTTAGGTTTGTTCTTTTGTTCTGGGATTTTTTTAACCATATTGATGAAAAAGAACATTAAAATGACTGAAAATCATGTACATATGGTTTGGGTGCAAAAATAAGTCATCATGTGTTGGTTTGTAACATTTGTGAGTTTTCGTGCATAAAGTCCTGAACTTTTGACCGGAATATTTTTCAGCCGTATTGACAGAAAAGAACAACAAAATGACCGAAAATTGTGTGCAAAAGATTAGGGTGAAAAATGTAGTTATCTGGGGTTAGTTTCTATTTTTGGCAGTTTTTTGTATTTAGGGTCATGTTCTTTTGTTCTGAGCATTTTTTAACCATATTGAAGGGAAAAAACAATAAAATGACCGAAAATCACCTGCATGTGGTTTGGGTGCAAAAATAACTCGTGATGTGTTGGTTTCTAACTTTTGCGAGATTTCGTGCCAAATGACCTAAACTTGTAATCGTTATATTTTTAAGCTGTATTAATGTGAAAGAACAACAAAATGACCCAAAAAGATACGCAAAAGATTTAGGTTAAAAATGTAGTTATCTGGGGTTTGTTTCTAATTTTGACAAGTTTTCGTTTTTAGTTTCCTATTCTTTTGTTCTGAGGATTTTTTAACTATATTAATGGGAAAACACAATAAAATGATCGAAAATCATGTGTAGACGGTTTGGGTGCAAAAAGAGGTTATCATGTGTTGGTTTATAAATTTTGGGACTTTTCATGCATAAATGCCTCAACTTTTGACCGGAATATTTTTCAGTCGTATTGACGGAAAACAACAACAAAATAATCGAAAAGTATGTGCAAAAGTTTTCGGTGAAAAATGTACTTATCTGAGGGTGGTTTCTATTTTTGGCAGGTTTTCGTATTTAAGGTCAGTTGTTTTGTTCTAAACATTTTTTAACCATATTGATGGGAAAAAACAATAAAATGATCGAAAATCATGTGCAGATAGTTTGCGTGCAAAAATATGTTATGATGTGTTATTTTGTAACTTTTGCGAGTTTCGATGCCAAATGACCTAAACTTGTAACCGTTATATTTTTAAGCTGTATTGATGTGAAACAACAACAAAATAACCGAAAAAGATATGCAAAAGATTAGGGTGAAAAATGTAGTTATCTGGTGTTGGTTTCCATTTTTGGCAGGTTTTAGTACTTAGGGTCTTGTTCTATTGTTCTGAGCATTTTTTAACCGTATTGATGGGAAAAAAAATAAAATGATCGAAAATCATGTGCTGATGGTTTGGGTGCAAAAATAAGTCATGATATGTTGGTTTGTGACTTTTGAGTGTTTTCGTGCCAAATGACGTAAACTTGAGACCGTTATATTTTTAAGCTGTATTGATGTGAAACAACAACAAAATGACCGAAAATTATGTGAAAAAGATTTGGATGAAAAATGTAGTTATCTGGTGTTGGTTTCTATTTTTGGCAAGTTTTTCCATTTATACTCCTATTCTTTTGTTCTAAGCAATTTTTAACCGTATTGATGAGAAAAAACAATAAAATGATCGAAAATCATGTGCATATACTTTGGGTGCAAAAATAAGTCATGATGTGTTGGTTTCTAACTTTTGGGAGTTTTCATGCCAAATGATCTAAACTTTAACCGTTATATTTTTAAGCTGTATTGATGTGAAACAACAACAATATGACCGAAAATTATGTGCAAAAGATTAGGGTGAAAAATGTAGTTATTTGGGGTTGGTTTCTATTTTTGACAGGGTTTCATATTTAGGGTCCTGTTCTTTTGTTCTGAGCATTTTTTAACCATATTGATGGGAAAAAACAATAAAATGACCGAATATTATATGCATATAGTTTGGGTGCAAAAATAAGTCATGATGTGTTGGTTTATAAGTTTTGCGAGTTTTCGTGCCAAATGACATATACTTGTGACTGTTATATTTTTATGTTGTATGGATGAGGAACAAGAACAAAATAACCGAAAATTATGTGCAAAGGATTAGGGTGTAAAATGTAGTTATCTAGTGTTGGTTTCTATTTTTGGCAGGTTTTCGTATTTGTGGTCTTGTTGTTTTGTTCTGATATTTTTTAACCATATTGATGGGAAAAAACAATAAATTGACCGAAAATCATGTGCATATGGTTTGGGTGCAAAAACAAGTCATCATGTGTTGGTTGGTAACTTTTGCGAATTTTCGTGTCTAATGACCTAAACTTGTGACCGTTATATTTTTAAGTTGTATTGATGTGAAACAACAACAAAATGACCAAAAATTATACGCAAAAGATTTGGATGAAAAATGTAAATATTTGGGTTGGTTTTTATTTTTGGCAGGTTTTCGTATTTAGAGTCATGTTCTTTTGTTCTGATATTTTTTAACCATATTGATGGGAAAAAACAACAAAATAACCAAAAATCATGTGCATAGGGTTTGGGTGCAAAAACAAGTCATCATGTGTTGGTTGGTAACTTTTGCGAGTTTTCGTGCCAAATGACCTAAACTTGTAACCATTATATTTTTAAGTTGTATTGATGTGGCACAATAACAAAATGACTGAAAATTATACGCAAAAGATTTGGGTTAAAAATGTAGTTATCTCGGGTTGGTTTCTATTTTTGGTAGGTTTTCGTATTTAGGGTCCTATTCTTTTGTTCTTATCATTTTTTAACCATATTGATTGGAAAAAACAATAAAATTATTGAAGATCGTGTGCTGATGGTTTGGGTAAAAAATAAGTAATGATGTGTTGGTTTGTAACTTTTGCGAGTTTTCGTGCGAAATGACGTAAACTTGTAACCGCTATATTTTTAAGTTGTATTGATGTGAAACAATAACAAAATGACCGAAAATTATGTGCAAAAGATTTGGGTGAAAAATGTAGTTATCTGGGGTTAGTTTCTATTTTTGGTAGGTTTTCGTATTTGGGGTCTTGTTCTGTTATTCTGATATTTTTTAACCATATTGATGTGAAAAAATAATAATATGATCGAAAATCATGTGCATATAGTTTGCGTGCAAAAATAAGCCATGATGTGTTGGTTTGTAACTTTTGCGAGTTTTCGTATCAAACGACTCAAACTTGTGACCGTTATATTTTTAAGTTGTATTGATGTGAAATAACAACAAAATAACCGACAATTATGTGCAAAATATTAGGGTGTAAAATGTAGTTATCTGGGGTTTGTTTATATTTTTAGCAGGTTTTCGTATTTGGGGTCCTGTTCTTTTGTTCTAAGCATTTTTTAACAATATTGATGGGAAAAAAAATAAAATGATCGAAAATGATGTGCTGATGGTTTGGGTGCAAAAATAAGTCATGACGTGTTGGTTTGTAACTTTTGCGACTTTTCGGGCCAAATTACGTAAACTTTTGACCGTTATATTTTTAAGCTGTATTGATGTGAAACAACAACAAAATGACTGAAAATTATGTGCAAAAGATTTGGGTGAAAAATGTAGTTATCTGATGTTGGTTTCTATTTTTCGCAGGTTTTTTCATTTAGGGTCCTTTTCTTTTGTTTTGAGCATTTTTTAACCATATCGATGGAAAAAAACAATAAAATGACCGAAAATCATGTGAATAGGGTTTGGGTGCAAAAACAATTCATCATGTATTCATTGGTAACTTTTGCAAGTTTTCGTGCCAAATTACCTAAACTTGTGATCATTATATTTTTAAGTTGTATTGATGTGACACAAGAAAAAAATGACCGAAAATTATACGCAAAAGATTTGGTTGAAAAATGTAGTTATCTTGGGTTGGTTTCAATTTTTGGTAGGTTTTCGTATTTAGGGTCCTATTCTTTTGTTCTGAGTATTTTTTAACCATATTAATTGGAAAAAACAATAAAATTATCGAAAATCGTGTGTTGATGGTTTGGGTGCAAAAATAAGTAATGACGTATTGGTTTGTAACTTTTGCGAGTTTTCGTGCGAAATGACGTAAACTTGTGACCGTTATATTTTTAAGCTGTATTGATGTGAAACAACAACAAAATGACTGAAAATTATGTGCAAAAGATTTGGGTGAAAAATGTAGTTATCTGGGGTTAGTTTCTATTTTTGACAGGTTTTGGCATTTAGGGTCCTGTTCTTTTGTTCTGAACATTTTTTAACCATATTAATGGAAAAAAACAATAAAATGACCGAAAATCGTGTGCATAGGGTTTGGGTGCAAAAATAAGTCAGGATGTGTTGGTTTATAACTTTTGCGAGTTTTCGTGCCAAATGACGTAAACTTGAGACCGTTATATTTTTAAGCTGTATTGATGAAAAATAACAACAAAATGACTGAAAATTATGTGCAAAAGATTAGGGTGAAAGATGTAGTTATCTGGTGGTTGTTTCTATTTTTGGCAGGTTTTTGTGTTTAGGGTCCTGTTCTTTTGTTCTGATCATTTTTTAACCATATTGATGGGAAAAAACAATAAAATTATCGAAAATCATCTGCTGATGGTTTGGGTGCAAAAATAAGTCATGATGTGTTGGTTAGTAACTTTTGCGAGTTTTCGTGCCAAATGACCTAATCTTGAGACCGTTATATTTTTAAGCTGTATTGATGTGAAACAACAACAAAATGACCGAAAATTATATGCAAAAGATTTGGGTCCAAAATGTAGTTATCTAGTGTTGGTTTCCATTTTTGGCAGGTTTTTCCGTTTAGGGTTCTGTTCTTTTATTCTGAGCATTTTTTAACCATATTGATGGTAAAAAATAATAAAATATCCGAAAATCATGTGCATAGGGTTTGGGTGCAAAAAGAATTCATCATGTGTTTGTTTGTAACTTTTGCGAGTTTTCATGCCAAATAACCTAAACTTTTGACCATTATATTTTTAAGTTGTATTGATGTGAAACAACAACAAAATGACTGAAAATTATGTACAAAAGAGTTGGGTGAAAAATGTCGTTATCTGGTGTTGGTTTCAATTTTTGGCAGGTTTTTGCATTTAAGGTCCTGTTCTTTTGTTTTGAGCATTTTTTAAGCATATTGATGGAAAAATAAAATAAAATGACCGAAAATCATTTGCATATGGTTTGGGTGCAAAAATAAGTAATGATGTGTTGGTTTGTAACTTTTGCGAGTTTTCGTGCGAAATGACGTAAACTTGTGACCGTTATATTTTTAAGCTGTATTGATGTGAAACAAAAACAAAATGACCGAAAATTGTGTACAAAAGATTTGGGTGAAAAATGTAGTTATCTTGTGTTGGTTTCTATTTTTTGTAGGTTTTTGGATTTAGGGTCCTGTTCTTTTGTGCTGAGCATTTTTTAACCATATTGATGGAAAAAAATAATTAAATGGCCGAAAATCATGTGCAAAGGGTTTGGGTGCAAAAAGAAGTGATCATGTGTTGGTTGGTAACTTTTGCGAGTTTTCGTGGCAAATGACCTAAACTGTGACCGTTATATTTTTAAGTTGTATTGATGTGAAACAACAACAAAATGATCAAAAATTATGTACAAAAGATTTGGGTGAAAAATGTAGTTATCTTGTGTTGGTTTCTATTTTTGGCAGGTTTTTGCATTTAGGGTCCTGTTCTTTTGTTCTGAGTTTTTTTTAACCATATTGATGGAAAAAAACAATGAAATGACCAAAAATCATGTGCATAGGGTTTGGGTGCAAAAATAAGTCATGATGTGTTGATTTGTAACTTTTGCGAGTTTTTGTGCCAAATTACCTAAACTTTCGACCGTTATATTTTTAAGTTGTATTGATGTGAAACAACAACTAAATGATCAAAAATTATGTGCAAAAGATTTGGATGAAAAATGTAGTTATCTAGGGTTGGTTTCTATTTTTGGCAGGTTTTCGTATTTAGGGTCCTGTTCTTTTGTTCTAAGCATTTTTTAACTATATTGATGGCAAAAAACAATAAAATGACCGAAAACCATGTGCAGATGGTTTGGGTGCAAAAAGAAGTGATCATGTGTTGGTTTGTAACTTTTGCGAGTTTTCGTGCCAAAATAACCTAAACTTTTGATCGTTATATTTTTGAGCGTATTGATGGGAAACAATAACAAAATGATAAAAAATTATGTACGAAAGATTTCGGTGAAAAACGTAGTCATCTTGGGTTGGTTTCTATTTTTGGCAGGTTTTCGTGCAGATGGTACTGTACATTAGGTATGTGCATTTTTTAACCGTATTAATGGAAAACAACAATAAAATGACCGAAAATGAAAGTAAGCCTTAAGACCACGTTTATGATTTTATGTGATGCCCAGAAACCAGTTTGGAGCACTATTTCCAGGGTGATTTTGGGTGACCAAATGATTTCATAAATGCACCGAACCTAGACCAATCGAAAGAGGGTAAAATTATATTTCAAATGATAACTCATACACCTCCTAAAGCTTCAATACTAGGGAGAACGAACATCCCAACATAAGCCACCACGTTTATGATTTTATGTGATGCCCAGAAACCAGTTTGGGACACTACTTTTCGGGTGCTTTTGGGTGACCAAATGATTTCATAAATGCACCCAACCTACACCAATGGAAAGAGAGTAAAAATAACTTTCTAATGATAGCTCATACACCCCCTAAAGCTTCAATACCAGGGAGAACGAACATCCCAAACTAAGCCTCAAGACCACGTTTATGATTTTATGTGATGTCTAAAAACATGTTTGGAGCACTAATTTTGGGATGATTTTGGGTGACCAAATGATTTCATAAATGCACCTAACCTAAACCAATGGAAGAAGGGTAAAAATATATTTCTAATGATAGCTCTTAAACCTCCTAAAGCATTAATTCCATGGACAACGAACATCCCAAAGTAAGCCTCAAGACCACGTTTATAATTTTATATGATGCCCAGAAACCAGTTTGGGGCGCTACTTTTCGGGTGCTTTTGGGTGACCAAATGATTTCATCAATGCACCCAACCTACACCAATGGAAAGAGGGTAAAAATATCTTTCTAATGATAGCTCATACACCCCCTAAAGCTTCAATACCAAGGAGAACGAACATCCCAAACTAAGCCTCAAGACCACGTTTATGATTTTGTGATGCCCAAAAACCATTTTGGGCACTAATTTCGGGGTGATTTTGGGTGACCAAATGATTTCATAAATGCACCCAGCCTAGACCAATGGAAAGAGGGTAAAAATATCTTTGTAATGATAGCTCATACACCTTCTAAGGCTTCAATACCAGGGAGAACGAACATCCCAAAGTAAGCCTCAAGACCACGTTTATGATTTTATGTGATGCCCAGCAACCAGTTTGGGGCACTACTTTCGGGGTGATTTTGGGTGACCAAATGATTTCATAAATGCAACCAACCTAGACCAATGGAAAGAGGGTAAAAATATCTTTCTAATGATAGCTCAGTTTGGTCTATCTGGTTTGGTTCGATTCAATTTGGTCTGGTTTGGTTCGGTTCAGTTTGGTGTGGTTTGATGTGGTTTGGTCTGGTTCGGTTCGGTTTGGTCTGCTTTCGTTATGGCCTGGTTCGGTTTGGTTCGGTCGGGTTGGGTCTGGTCCGATTTGTTGGGTCTGGTTCGGTTCGCTCCGGTTCTATCTGGTTTGATTCGGTCCAATCTGGTTTGGTTCAGTCTGGTTTGTTTCGGTTTGGTCTAGTCTGGTTTGGTTCGGATTGGTTCGATTTAATTTGGTCTGGTTTGGTTCAGTCTGGTTTGGTTTGATCCGATTTGGTTCGGTCCAGTCTGGTTTGTTTCGGTTTGGTTTGTTTTGTTTTGGTCTAGTCATGTTTGGTCCTGTTTGGTTCGGTTTAGTCTAGTTTGTTTCGGTTTGGTCTAGTCTGGTTTGGTCTGGTCTGGTTCGGTCCGGTCAAGTTCGGTCCATTCTGGTTTGGTCCGGTCTAGTTCGGTTCAGTCTGCTTTGTTTTAGTTTGGTCTGTCTGGTTTGGTTCGGTTTAGTTCGGTCTGGTTTGGTTCGGTTCAGTTTGGTATGGTTTTGTCTAGTTCGGTTTGGTCTGCTTTCGTTGCGGCCTGGTTCGGTTCAGTTTAGTCAGGTTGGGTTTAGTCTGGTTTGGTTGGGTCTAGTTCAGTTTGGTCCAGTCCGATTATGTATGGTCTGGTTCGGTTTGATTTTGTCTGGTATGGTTCGTTTCAGTCTAGCTCAGTTCGATCGGGTTCGGTCCAGTCTGGTGTGGTTCGGTTCGGTTTGGTTCAGTCTGGTACGGTTAGGTTTGCTTCGGTTCGGTTCGGTCTAGTCTAGTTCAGTTCGGCCTGATTCACTTTGGTTCAGTCTAGTTTGTAAAATGAAATTTGCTCCCACTTATATACTATTAGAAATAAAAAATATCTAAAGAATATTTTCAACCAAACGAAAAATAAAAGTTAAATTAATATTTTAGCGTGGAATAAATATTTTTCAAATTTATATAAATAAATATTTTATACACATAATTTATATTTATAATTTATTAGAAATAATTTATATTATCATATAGGGTTATATTTTAATTGAAACATTTCGTATTAAGTGTTTAAAACTAATTTATACTAAATTTTAAAATATATATTCATCTTTCTTTCTACACATCCACCAATTTTCTTTACACGCATTCATTCAATATTTACGAACAGGACTCCGTTTTTTTTATATATATAAAAAACTCTTTCAATATAGAATAAAATAAACTTTTAGAAAACTAATTTATAAATAAAAATATTGATTTTAAAAAAATAATACGAAAGTGCCTACAAATAAAAAATAATTTTATTTTTACTCTAAAAATATTTATTAAGAAGTTTATAACCTAAAGTTAACTCAAGTGTTACATCCACCATCATCTTTATCTTATTCCTCTTTAATGAATATGGAAAAGAAAAAATTAAAAGCAGAAATTGTTAATTTGTTATCTTTAGCGAGATTTTAGTTGAATAATTATGATATAATAATTAAACGGCGGAAAATGATATAAAATTAGTAACGGGTAGTGGATTTTTAAAAGGAAAATGAAAAGAGTGGGTCAAAATAGTGAGTGATGAGCATTGACATTGAAGCACTACTGGTAGGAGTACTGACCGACTAACCAGGAGTGAAGAGACATTAATTTGCGAAGGGTGAAATCTGGGAAAAGAGAGATGGAGCGGAAGTGGAGCAGTGAATCTGGGAATGTGATGTCCTCACCATCACACTCCCGTAATGGCCATTCTCGTTCTTCCTCCCTCACACTCACTGCAGCTGGAATTTCAACCGTCAAAAGGACTCAGAATGTTGCTGCCAAAGCCGCAGCTCAGCGCCTCGCTCAGGTCATGGCTTCTCAGACTGCTGACGACGATGACGACGACGACGACGACGATCTGGGTTTTCGCTACACTGCTCCCCCACCTCTCTCTCTTTCAAGGAACTCTGCTAAATCTACTGCCACTCTTAGATCGCCATCTCCTGCCGCGGTCCGATTCTTCCCCTTCCACTCCACATTTATCCTATCCATAATTAACTAACTTCCTTTCCTCATTAACCTCCTAACTTAATCAGGTACCTCGAAACTTCCCAGAAGAATCAATGTATCTTCGCCCAGCACCAGCACCAGCACCAACTCCACCTGCTACCAACAGACCTCCGCTAAGCCTCAGGACTCCAGCTCCTGTTCCTTCCTTAGACCCTCCCATTCCTAATAATAAGCCCAAAGATAATAGGTAAATTCTCACTCCCTTCGCATTTCTGCCCCTGTACGTCATATCTTATTCTATAACTAATACATCCGTACAATGCTTACCCCTTCCCAAATTGTTTTTCCATATTTCCGATTCCTTTTATGTATGTCTATGTGTTATAATAATGCGTGCCCGTCCACCCCCTAAAATACCATTACAATTCGGGATTCCATTAAATTTACAGATTTCCGTTTGATACTGGACTCGTTCTACCAAAAGATTCAGGACATCAGCGTGAGGCTTCTGTACTTCGTGATGAGGTTAATTACCTTTTTTGCCAAAAAAAAATTTCGTGTTTCCAACTTTCAATGAAACAGAATTCAACGTGTTGATAACTTATGCCCACGCCCTTCTAAATTCACTTAAACAAATCTCTGATCTACCTGCAGGTTGATATGCTGCAGGAAGAAAATGAAAGTATTCTAGACAAGGTACTACGATTTACTTTGTTTTCTATCAGTTGTGAATGAACTCACATCATTCATAAGTATTAAAGTGTTTCTTTCTACAATGCAGCTTAGACTCGAGGAAGAGAGATGCAAGGAATCAGAGGCCAGAGTTAGGGAGCTTGAGAAGCAGGTGCTGGCTTTATTTATTTTTTGGTATACAGTACTATTGTTTCCACCCATTGATCATGGTCTTCTGAATTATTGTCTCCTTGTTCTTGGTTGATACATTATGATTCCCTAATTCATACTTTCTTACTACAGTGCTTGTGATTAAGAATATCCTATTGCTTTTTTGATTTGAGAATCTGTCTATTGTTGAGCCTAACTCATCATTTTTTACCTCTCCAGATTGGGTTGTATTTGTGTGCGTAGTTGGCTATTATAATCTACTATGCTATACTTGCAGAATGTGACCTTTGGCCCAGTGGTCACTGCCTTTAGTCCTTTAGGCTAGGAGTTTGGATCCCATCCCATTGTACTTTAGATAACCAAAAAGTGAAAGAATAATCATATTTGAAGAGTTTCTCCCTAGTTAATATAACTTTCCTTTTTCAGTTTTGAAATTTTATTATTTGGCTTAGACATTTATGTTTATATGAGTGTATGTGTCAATGAAATTTCTGTCAAGTGTGCTTGTGCAGTTTTTAATTTTTCGTCCGAATTTGTAGGTTGCTTCCCTTGGAGAAGGTGTATCTTTGGAAGCCAAACTCTTGAGCAGGTTTGTGAATTAAAGTTAAAACTGTTGCAAATGGGTTTTCATTCGCGTAGTACGGTGTATGACACCCCCATATTACTGAATTGCAGAAAGGAAGCAGCATTGCGTCAAAGAGAGGTAATGTGGTGGTGATAACTTGAACTTTCGAGCTGCATGTTGTACAAACTCTTAACATAGTTGATTTATACCATTCTGGGAATCAAGATATTGTTTAGCAAAATAGTTTTGTATTCCATTTCTTGCTTACTACCCTTGTGAAAAATGCCTTCAACAGAGCTTTTTATATCACAGGCTGCGCTTAAGAATGCCAAAGACTCAAACGATGGAGCTGATAAGGAAATAACATCTCTACAGGCTGAAATTGAGGTGAATATGCCATTTTTCAACATTCTCAACACAGGCTGCCATATATGTTTAATTATTTCTTCTGAAACAGAATGCAAAAGTTGAGACTGAGGCTGCAGTGAGACAGCTTAATGGAGTTGAATCTGAAGTAAAAGCTCTTCGATCAATGACTCAAAGAATGATATTAACGCAGAAAGAAATGGTACATACTTCCACAGTAGCACGTGTCCATTTGTATTTTGTTAGTTACTTTGAAAACTTGTTATATATAATTATTTTCTTGACAGGAAGAAGTTGTTCTAAAGAGGTGTTGGCTTGCTCGTTATTGGGGTTTAGCTGCAAAATATGGTAGGCCACTGTCTGTTTTAACTTCTTTTTTTTTCCTTTGCTTTTGGGAGAAGCAATATTGTATTTCTTGTGGACATGACTAATAAGTCATTTTACTATCAATTGGTTCTATATGGCAATCACTTTTGACAGAACCTGAATAAGCTTTCATATATTATAATTTTTACTGCATTTATGCATGTTAGTATTATCAGTAATCTGTAGAGTGATGATAACACTTTGGTATGTAGCTACAAAATAAACCAAGCTGGTGATATGCCGTCCTTTTTTGTTTTTCTTCTGGTGAGAGGCAAAAGCATCTCAACTGCACTGGAATACATTAATGGAGCTTTTAATATGAGTTTTATAATTTTTGTATGTTTGCATGCATATAAAATTGTACTCTGTCTATATATCAAGCTTGAATCCAGCTGATCTGGATAAGTGAATATTTCCATGATTCACTTACTGCTGTCTGTTATCTAGTGTAACTTCTTCCGTGGTTATAGGCATCTGTGCAGACGTTGCAGTTTCGAAGTACGAACTTTGGTCATCCTTAGCCCCTCTTCCATTTGAGGTCGTTGTTTCTGCTGGACAAAAGGCTAAGGAGGAATGCTGGGAAAAAGGCATGAAAAAAAGATTTGGACTCTACAGTTCATATTAGTTTGGCTGCATAGTAGGGCAAATCTATGCTCTATGTTATATTTTTTCTTACAGTGATGATTTGGATTATGTGAATTCCAGAGATAATTGTTATGATTTTTAAACAGGTGATGATGCAATCGAGAAGAGGAGCAAAATTGTTCCTGACTTAAATGATCTTACTGGAGAAGGAAATATTGAAAGTATGCTTTCTGTTGAAATGGGACTAAAGGAGCTTGCTTCTTTAAAGGTTTTCAGAAATATATTAATTGACTTAAATATATTGTTGTGGGAAATTCAGTCATCTAAGTAATTTTTGTTATGTTCCTCTATAAGGTTGAGGATGCAATTGTGCAAGCATTAGCTCAACAACGGCGTCCAAATTCTGCTCGACAATTAGTCTCTGGTATGTGTTGTTACTGTTGTCACTATTTTTGTTATCCTGTACATAACACTTGAATGTAGATTAAAAAAAAACATACTAAAACCCACTCAAAACACATTTCTTGGAAGTATTAACACAAGTTAGCTCTTGAATATTGTCATTATCTTTAAGAAACTTGGAAAAAAAATTAGATTGACATATTTTGTACCATTGTTAGATCGAACTCTCTTAATAAACTTTCCAAATTGATTTTTAATAAGATGCAAGAAATAGACAAATATTCAACAAACCTTACATTTATTCTTTAAAAGACATAACCATGTCACACAAGTACAATCATCAATTAATCTCACAAACCACTTAGCCTCATGTGTAGAGTCATAAATAGGTCACCACACATAATAATGCACAAGGTCAAAAGTGCAAGACTTTTATTGCAACCAGGAGGATATGTTGCCTTATGGTGTTTTGAAAATTGACAACATCATAGTGAAAAGACTCAACTGTCTCTTTTGTAAACAAATGAAGAAACAAGGACTTAGCATACTCAAGGGTGGTTGTCCAAGATTTTAGAGTTTGCTTGTTGACTAGAAGACAACACTCTCTTGACAATACACCATCAATCTTCATACATTGCAAGAAGTAAAACCTACTCTGCTCTTTAGCAGATGTAATCATCCTTCCCCCAACAAGCTCCTATAATACACAATAAAAATGGAAAAAGGCCAATGCACAATTCAAATTTTGTGTAAGCCAATGTATAGAGATAAGATTGCTAGTCAATTTAGGAACATGCAAAACTTTTTGCAAGGATTGGGATGACTAGAGTGTCAGAAAATCATAAGAACCATAACAAAATCAGTAATACTATTTGGGAAAATATTGATATGCCAACTTGAGACCATTGTTGTTAAATAGCCAATAAAAGCTTTATATTTACACCAGAACATTGTAACATCTAATTATATAGTAATGATTGAAATGTAACATTTAATTAAATACTAATGATAGCCTAACAGAAAGATTTGTGTTGTACAATTGTAATGTCTAATTAAAAATAATTATCACGACATAAAGGGTATTAACATTCCCCAATTTGCTAAAAAGTACCTTGTTGAATATAACGGACTTAGCCCATATGTTATTTTATTACTATTTTTGTTACTTTTATTATCTATAAATAAACAACCCTTTGTGTGTATTTTTAACATGTTAAACACAAGGGAATTAACCCTATATCTATCTCTCTTTATTTTAATATACCTGATGTCGTTGTTTAGCCATAACGTTGGTTAAAATATCAATCACTTGAAGATAAGCAGAAATATACAAAGAGGGATAACTTGACTAGCTAAGGCTTCTCTTGTATAGTGATAGTCTATTTTGTATATGTTTGGTGCATTTATGAAACATGAGATTTGTTGCAATTTGAGTGGAACTTGTATTATCAACATAAAGAATTGAATCAGATTGAAAAAAGCCAACCTCCACTAAAAGATTACTCAACCACAATCTCAGAACATGCAGATGACATTGCAAGATATTTAGATTAAGTGAGAGATGTATATTTTGTTTCTTACATTCCCATGACATATGCATGTCCTAAAAAATTACACCACCTTGCAGTAGAATTTGGGCAACCAACCCAATCAACACCACTATAAGCATAGGTTGTAAAGATGTCTTAGAAGGAAAAATTCCCTGACATCGTGGTGAGATGGATGAGGAGTAAGCTATTCAAAAGAGTTGCTACAAAAGCTGGAGGATAAAAAAAAGAATTCAAAAAGAACATAAAAAAAGGAAGGACAACTGAAAGAAAGACTAAGGAGCTTGAGGAGGTGCTAATAAAATCTAGTTACATAATTAGATAAAAATAAGAGTTTTTCAATTTTTAGAATTTAAGCCACGAATTAGTAGTAGGTGTCCTAAGATTAGAATAAGATTAGAATAGGAAGGAATATGGGTAAGAATTTTGTAGTGTTTGATTGCAAACATAGTTTAGCTTGCAAGCAAACACTACAAAAGCTTCCCATGGAAGATAAACACATTTTGGCCACCCATGATAGGAGGCCATTACTCTTTGTTTCTCATCCATACATTCTAAATTAATCTTGAGGATTTATATGAGAGCTTCTTCTCTAGAGTTGTGAGTCAATCTCTGAATCTCTAGTGAATCTTATATTGTCTTGAGTTTCTTCCATTGCATTTATCTCGAGTTGAACTTCAAGTGGCGTGTCTACACTTCTTGTATCCCTCTTCATCTTTTCTATTTTGTTCTTAATTCCTTTACTTGATCTTTATCATTTTGCAAGCTACACTATTCCTTTGGTGTTTTCTTGTCTTGGCCGTGAATCATGAAATACCAAAAAATGGATTTCATACCCATTCTTGTTCATTAAATTTGATCCATAAATTCCATCTCATTGTTGCCTTTCTATGTTGTCTCTTTAATTCTGCAACCTTGCTCTTATGTACAATTCTTTTGTTCATATCATCGTGTTCTTGAGTTGTTTCAATATGGGTTTGAAACCCATTTTCATGTGCATGTGTTCTTGAGGATTGTCTATGATCCAATTGGTTGAATCATCTTTTTAGATCATTCTAAGACAACCTATGGAGAGAAACCATGTCTTATTAGTTTGATTGTGGTTCTTCAGCCTAGTTTGATGGATTCTACATTCCATATAGATGAGACTTCCTACTAAACTTTGACAAAGCGTAGGACCTGTAGATCTCTATCATCTTTATGATATTGCAATTAACTTTCAAAGGAGTACCTATTGGATCAACACTAGTCAAACTTGCCAAGATTATAACTTGAATATATTTTTATAACTTGAATATATTTTTGCTGGTTCAGAAAAACATTAGGCTGCTAATGTAATTGCAATCTCAAAAATAGATTAGATTCCCACTATATTTAAAATTAGCATGGAGCATGTCCTAAAGCTTAGTAGTCGGAGTATGATGGGAGTAATGACAACGTCAACCACAAAAGCTAGAATGAGAACTATCCCAAGAGTATTCGTGACAGAAGAAAGACAAATTGTTCTGACTGTGTAAAAGACAAGTTAGGAAATGTACTGCAAAACTTAAATCCATACAAAGGGCACCTTAGTTTACTCACATCATGAGAAGAACCAGGCATGCCAAAATGAAGCTTCATATAAACTTATTCTTTGAGATCACTATGAAGAAAAACGTTACATCTGTTTTATATAGTTTCCAAGGTTGAGAAGTGGCAATAACTAGAGTGGTTTGGAATGTAGCCAATTTGGCAACAAGACCAAATGTCTCTTCAAAATTTATACCGATTTTTTTGGTGGATTCATAGAGAAACCTGGTTATCTCCAACTAGTGTGACATTGGGAGGACAAAGGGCAATGTCCCAAGAGTGATTTTCTTCAATTGCCTCAAGTTCTTCTTGGATTGCCTTTCTCCAACAGTCTTTTCCCAATATGTTTATAACATGAATACGAATAGAAGATGAGGTAGTCAAAGAAGATATAGGAAAAGAAAACCATATTGATAAGGTGTTCTAAAGGGTCAGCTAGACGGTTGATCTTGGAGGACTCCAAAGTCATGATGACTTCATCTTTCAACTACAAAATCAGGTTTAAATCATTTCAGTGGTTAATTTAGTAGAAATTTAGGCAACAAAGATAAATGATAAAGATAATGGTTTGGCATATGATGGAAAGAAGTACCAATTTTCAAAGAAAATAACATTTCTAGATATTCTTATACGAGACACATTTGAATCATAACAAACAGAACCTTTTTGAGAATTAGAAAAGCACACTCAACAAATTGAGCATGGAGGTTCACAAAACAAACACAACCAGATATACAAAAATCATAAAATGAAGAGGAATGACCACACAATTTATATAGGGAGATATATTGTCCAAAATTATCAAATGAACAGTTGTAGAAAGGGCTTTACAAGAGGAAGAATTGAAGATTCGTGTAAAGAGTTCTCATCATACTAAGAAGATAAGGATTCCATCTCTCAACAATACCATTTTGTTGTGGTGTTGAAGGACAAGAATGCTGAGAGATGATTCCTGTGTCTTGAAGAAAAAACTGAAATTTATAAAACATACATTCTCCACCAAAACCAAGTTTTAACATTTTTACTTGTGTAGAAAATTGATTTGAACATGAGTTACAAACCTTGTAGAAGCACAAAACACCTTTTGCCTCACATCAAAGGTAATAAATCCACTTAAAATGATTGTAATAATCCATGAACGAGAATAAAATAGTTATAATGTACATGGGAAATAATAGGTGTAATGCCTAAAACATTACTTACTATGAATGACATCAAAACAATGAGTTGCAATGTTTGGAAAAGGCAGAGCTTTACTTTTTCTAAGTTCGTACATGATGCAATCAGAAGAAACAAAGGGAAAATGGATATTTACTGCCCAACGAACTAGATTTTTACAGAGTACTGAGTACGCGAGAATTGGATGACCTAAACTTTTATTCTACTCTTTATTTCCAACATCAATACGAGGAAGAGAAAATAAAGGCAAAGAAGGAGAACATGTAGTCAAAGATATTGAATAGTAATAGTTATCCAATTTTAGGCCCCTTCATAATTGTGTTCCTGGACACTTGAACCTGCACAACACAACCAGAAGAGAAAACGGGGTAGTACAATTATAATCAACCAATTTCCCGATAGAAATAGGGTTTGTGAAAAGATCAGGAGACACAAAAACAATAGTTAAAGGAGAAATTTAACTGACAGCCTTGATAGGTAGATAATTGCCATCAGCTGTATGAATATTTTGAATTCCACATATTTCCAATCTTTGGAAAGAAAGATTGTTGTGTTGGTCATAAGGTTTGAAGCTTTGGAATCAAAATATCTAGGTTGAGAAAATTGGGAAAATTTCAACATCTAAATTCGCATTTTAAGATGGTATTAGATTACATCTTAATCTGTTAAAAAATGTTCATCCACTATGTTATTCATGTACCAGTAGAGCTGGACATGAGGGGGTGTATTGGAAGAAACCCAAGGTCTATATTGGATGGAGGTAGTACCAAAATACAATATATAATTGAAGGTGTAGGAACAACTGGCTCTAAAAGGGAGGGGTTGAATGAAGCCTGAACTCAATTCGCTATAAATAGAAACCACCAACCAAGGCAAAAATATATAAGCACAGATAAAGCAATTTTATACTGGTTCACCCTAATCTCTTGGGCTACGTCCAGTTCTCAAACAAATTGTTCAAGAGGTTCCACTATTTAGCAAATAATTACAACGAGTATACAAACCTCTCCAGGTTATCACGAGTATACAAACCTCTCCAGGTTATCACAAGTACACAACCCTCTCCAGGTTATACTAGTCCCAATCTTCCCCTGAGATCAAGACCATTCAAGAATTAAAGAAACACTCTCAAAAGAGAGAACAATGAAAGCTCACAAGAGTTTACTTCACAATGGTGAAGAATTACACAATGGTGAAGAACATAAAAGTAGTAGATAATAAGAAAACTTATCTCTTCATGGATCATGTGTCTGCTGCTCTCTAAAAATAAAGTTAACTGAACAAAATATATAAATCATTAAATATAAATGTATACTTGAGTTTTGTTATCATTAAAACTTTATCAGGTGATTTGATCATCTAAAAGGACTTTGGACTGTCTAATGTTCAACAAAGGAAACCCCTACCTTATAAATTTTGTAGGATTAAATTGGGTCTAGACCCATGTTCTAAGAAAGAATAAGCAATTGAATTACATAAGAGTCCACAAGCAGAAAAACTCAGCGAGAATCGTCTTCTGTACCATTTCAGGGTGAAGGTGTTTGGGTTTAGCGAAGGTATAGAAATTGGTAAGAAAGTAGTAGTAGAGACACTCGTTGAAGCATTGTATGCAACTCCTTGTTTGTTTGCAGGTAGTGTGGGACAGACTGAAATAATGTACATTAATACTAGCGGTACCCATTGTCAGTTTATGTCTCAGCCATTAGAATAACTCTGGGTTGTTGTCAAGGGAATTCTCATTGTTGTTGTTCTCTTAGTTCTCACTACTTGTAAGCTTACGGGGTATTGGAGTACAGTTTTGCTCCTGTTCTAGTTAATAAACCTTTCTTTTCTGTTAAGCTTTGATAACCGTCCTCTGCAGCTAATTAGTTACAGATTCTTAGGATCAGGTACATTCTGTCAGAGTCTCTCCAGAGTAATTATATATAGCTAATTTCATCATTCTTGTATTTTGGCTTTCTTTTTTCTATAATACAATGCAGTTTCTTTTAATTCTATTTATAAACATCAAATCTGTCAGATTGAAATCCAGCATTCTTATGTAATAACATCCTGTACACTTTTGACCATTGGCAGATATTAAATCACCTGGGGACCCTAAGTTTATGGAAGCCTTTGGTAAGTTTTCTCCCACCTACTATTAGCTGAAATAGCTACGCGGTCTCCCTTTTTGGCAAAAATGCAAATGAGAAGTTAAAGCTAATATCTTTATTTGTATGTAGAATTGAGTCCGGAGGAGTCTGAGGATGTTCTTTTCAAGGAGGTATTCTGTTCTCTTATGAACTATTTATGCTCTTTATTATTATCAGCTTCTTGGAATGTTTGTATATAACAATCTATTTTATTTCTTCTCTATGAGAAGGCGTGCTTTTCTAGATTCTGGATTACACGATTGTTTGATTTTAATTTTTGTAGCATGTACTTTTTAATGATTTACCTCCCTTCTCAAAATGTTGATGGCTTGCATCTAGTTTGGATCTGCAACCAGTGAAGATGACATTTACTCTCACGGTTCTCTGTTTGACTAGAAATGTGTGCTTTGTATTACTGAAACATGCCTTCTATGTGAATTTACTCTTCGTGTACAGGCTTGGCTGACATATTTTTGGAGAAGAGCCAAGGTTCATGGTATAGAGGAGGACATAGCCAAAGAACGTCTTCAGTTTTGGATTGGTCGGAGTGGGCATTCACCTACATCACATGATGCTGTTGATGGTAGTGTCTAGCATTTTTGTTTTCATAAATTATTATGTAGTACACGTGGATGTTTCAATCCAGTATTATAATATTTGGTTTCTGATGGGGGGAAATCTCATGCACATTGAAAATCATAGTATGAGACGCAAAAAAAATATCACTGGTAGAAATAGCAAAAGAGAGGAGAGCAATTTAACATGGTTGGACAGCTCTTGCCTTCATCCACGGGAATATCTTAGAAATATTTATTATCTCAAATACGATTACAAGTTTTGTGGACTAACTTGAGAATACCCTTCTCATTGCAAGACCCAATCTTTAGGTTTTCTTTCTTTACATGACCCTTTTATATAGCAAAGGACCATGACTTCGTTCATTAATGACACTAGTGAGTTTTACTAATCCAACCAGTTTACTTACCTCTCCTAGTGGAGTTCTCCAAGAGTTAAGGACATTCCAGTAGCTTTTGGAATGTACGTTTAAATTTTCTCACATTACGTTAGTTTGGAAATTTGAATTGTTCTCCAATAGTTTCGTAGAAAGTTGTTCTGTTATTGCCCCCAGTAACATTTCTTGAGTCAATGCCTTGCTACTAATCACCTTTATTCATGGAACACGTCTCATCTTGTAGGCCTAGAGTCTATCTAGATTGGGTAATGACATGGTACGGGAGAGTCTTCTTTGTTTATATGTTTATAATGGAACGTGCTTATTTCGGACACCTTATTACACTTCAAAATGCATGATTGTGCTTAAAATTTTGATGTATTGCTTTGTTCCCATTATCATGTATGGCCTAGTGTGCCATTAGTGTTACTTTTCATGTCCCGCACCATGTACCAAAAACAACATTTAACTGTTCCTTTCTCGTGGCTTCTGTATTTTACACCCAATTCTTTTTCGTGCCCTTTCTCCTATTGTGGCAGTCTTCTCGTAAGCATACAATAGATATGCTTTAATTTTTATTTTTTTTTCTATTTACATTGTTGGCTAAGGGATGAATTCTTTATTAGTATTATTGAGAAAATCTGCACTGTATTACTTACGTGGATTTTTCAAATTCCAGTTGAGCAAGGACTTTCTGAGCTGAGGAAACTGGGGATTGAACATCGACTTTGGGAAGCATCCAGAAAGGAAGTTGATCAGGACTTAACTATTGCACGAAAGTGGACTTAACTTAAATGTGTGCTTAATTTGCTTTAGAGATTTGCTGATTTATGCATATGAATTGTGAATTTTATCTTGAATTGTGAATTTTATGTTGTGTGCGTTCGAATGAGTTTACTCTTGCTGTTAGCTCCAGGTATACTGACTGTTATTGTGACTATGATGAAATTTAGGAACTGATGAAGTTATCGCTCTCTTGTTCCAGTATTGATGGCATAAATAACAGTGATAACCTGTCAGAATATTAATCATAGAAAAACCTCATCATTGAGATGGTTCACTCATGAAATTCGGAGATATGAATAAATATTAAATGCTTTCATATTTCTAAACATTAAATAATTTTTTTCTTTACAAATATTAAGAAGATTTGTGACTCACCGTCAAAAATTTTTAATCCTTATACGTTTTTCTTCTATTCTTTAGTTTATATGTTAAGCGTTGAATGCTTTTTAGTTGAATTTCTGGTAGAAAGACTATATATGAAACAAATTTAAACAATTTAGAGTGATAATGGAACGAAACTTTCAGACTTTCTTTAGTGTGTGAATGTGTTTCACAAATCGTGTGCACGAACCTCCAACAAAATGGTTGGACTGGAAGAAAACACATCTAATGTTGATTGTGCATTAAGAATTAAAAGTAACCTACCAATCTCCTTTTGAGGAGAGTTCATCATAAAAACTTGATATTTGATGACATACAACGTAGAACAGCAAAAGGGTGATTGTGTAATCAATCATCTTTCCTCTTTTTTCACCTTCCCTTCCTCTTGTTATGGAAGGAATGTGGCAACTAGGGACAGCTTGGCGCTCGGGATTCCATTTTACTTCCCCAATATGTTAAACAAATACAATGGCCTACACACAAACCTCACTGTAAACTCACTCTCCAACAAATTATCAAAATTTATTTATTTCATAAAGTTCATTATTGAAGAATTCTAAACTCTTTGGGAAAACTTATCTCAGTAATTTATATTTAAAATCATTTATATTTAAAAACAAAAAGATATTTCTAGATATTTCATAATTTAAAACACATGCATCACAGTATTTTCCCGATAGTTGTTCTGGAAGCAACTGATTCTGCAAAACAGCTCTTCCTGAATGACCATCAATTTTGCAGAATAATTGTTGATACACAAATCAATGATATCTTATATATTCTTTATTCGATCTTCTAGTTCATTCTTGGTGCAGAATCTTTACTCTTATGTTCTAAATTTCTTTTCATCTCAACAGTAGTATTAATATTTTTAATTATTAGTGATTTCATTATAACTAAAATTATAACTAAAGTTAAATTATCATTACTTGTTATTTTAGGGAGTTTACTTATTTACATATATCTATCTTTACTTGTATGCATGAAGGGAGTAGGTCTGTAAGTTCAATTGGCTTCTTAACCATAGTTTATGATTAATGTGTGTTGTCAATCTTGAATATTTGATAAAATGTTGATAACACTTATTTTATTTATAATTATTTAGACTAATTGTATATTTTAAGTATTGTTTTATTTTTAGTGTTTTCATAAAGATTTATGTTTTTCATATGATTGAGATGTTTTAATAAAAATTAGATTAATTTTATGTTTTAAATAGAGATTTTTTAGTAGATTTTTAGTTCATGCTTTTTTTCTGAATTTTTTTTTCAATTAATACACTTTTTGAAATGTAATTGTGGAAAAGTAAAGCAAGTTAGAGACATTTTCGTAATAAGCAATTTTAAAAGTCAGAAGCGCACAACTGAAATTTCATAGAAAATGAAACTAAATTTCAGTTGAAATATAACTGAATCACGTGTAACTACATGAATATTTGGAATAAGTGGGATTGGTTATAAAAAAACTTGACAATTTCGAGACCGTGAAAAGAAAAAACACATTACCTAAGTCTTAGATTTTAGTTAAACTTTTATTTTCCTTTTAGATTTTTGTTTACGAGAAAACTTTATTGTGATGGAGAAAAGAGTTTAGGGTTCGAAGTTTTTTTTTTTTTTTTTTCCTTTCTTTTTTCATTTCAGCACTTTATTGCTCTTTATTGTGATTCTTTTTTCTTTACTTTCGTTTAGTTTTCATATGTGCTCGTGAATCTTATTTCATTTTATCAATTGTATTGAGATTTTTTATTAGATTGAATGTTCTATTTTTATGGATTTTGTGGTTTTACTTTAAGTTTGCTTGGTTGTAATATTTATATATTGTCCATTAAAAGTTTTGATGATTAGAAATAATTGTTTAGAGTTAGGTTTAGTGGATAATTTTTTTAGTTTTTAGTTTCATCGAAGATGAGTTAATGATTGGCAATTCATATTTTGGTTTCTTTCGTTTCTTCTTTATTCTCTATTTTCGTTATCTTCTTTACTTTTCTTTGGAGGCTTGGTAATGATAGTATGTTCTTTTACCCATTTTATGCATTTTCAGGTTGCTTCCAATAGTGTATGAAATTCTTTCATGATTTTTGTTCAATCTCTATTATACTTGTTGAATTAAATTCATATTTAAAATTCTTAACCATGAACCGATTGCTAGAGAGTTTACCTATTCAAAGAAATCAGATATGATTTTCGTTGCATGCAGGGTGAACGGAGATTGACTAAAGTTATAGGGAATAAGTCACTGTTGGGAGGGTTTTTATTTCTTTGTTTGCTTGTGTTACTTCACTTGTAGCTTGTATTTTTTTCAAATGTTTTGTTACTGTAATGTTTGCGTTTAATTCTTGTTCTTCTATTGATTCAATACAAATTTTGACCTTAGTTTTAGAATTATAACATGTTCTTTTGATATTAGTGAAAAATCTTGCAATTAATAAGACTACAAATATGATATATTGATGTATTTAATTGATTTAATAGTCATTCATATATTTGTACTTCATGAGTTTGGTTTTGAAAGGTAAACTCACCTACATATAGTAAAGAACATACTAGATGGTCTAAAACATGATAGACGATTCACCAATAAAAAGATTATTCAAAATGTCATGCTAGATGAATCCTATAGAACGTGATCATAGTAGAAGGTCTTTATTAGAAGAAGCACATAGATGTCTTAGATGATCTTTTGATAATATACCCATTGGATGTTCACAAAGAATAAACTTTACTAGATGATGTCATTATGACACACATCTAAGATGAGTTCGTAGGGTTAGATTATAGAAGACATAATAATAAGCTTCTGATAGATGGTAAACTATATGGCAGATGATTTTCATAGATGATCCAGTCTTCATGCTAGACAATAGAGAATTTTTCGAAACTTATATTTTCGATATTTATTCTCAAATGATTCTTTAAAACTCAAGTCTTTGTTAATATAGAATGATAGATCGTTGTAGAAGACATATGCTAGATGAGCATCTGTGTATATTCGTGGAGATTGTCTAATAAAACATTTTTATATCTAAAAAATTTTATATTATAAATTATGGTATTTGAAGATACTAAAATTTTTGGAATGTTAAACATCATCTAATAATCGTGATTAAGCTCTAATTTTGTTTGTAAAGTACTTAACAAAGTGATTGTCAAATTATTGAGATTAATTCTTTGTAGGTTGGCATATCGAATAGTTCAATAATATTCCATAATGACTAATAAAGAATTCATTTTAGAGTATTATTGACAAAATTGATTATCATTCTAAATTACGTCTTTTCAAATAACAAAGAACAATTTCAGATAATACTTCTGAAGGGCTATTTTATAGTACATCTTGGATTACCTTTGATATTATAATTAGTCATTCTGAATAATGGTGATTCTTAAAAAGTGGACTTGCTCAAGTCAATGTTATAAAATTGGTTTGTAAAGTGAATTTTGCACCCATTTATATAATATGAATTAACTTTGTATATAGTCGTAATATCTCAAACACATCCTTTATATTGAGACTGTTCAACTCGTACGTGAAACTATCCGATAAATCTTATTAGGAGAAGCTCTAAATGACTTTGATATGATGATAAGAAATGAACGTATTGCACCGAAGACAAGAAATGAACGCATTGCAAAAAAGAAAGAACGAAACTCTGCGTACAATATAGAAAACAAAGCATGATAGTACGAGAGAAAAGAGGAAACAAAACGAAAGTATGTTGATTAATTGTGTCTAACCTGTGTACAGAGGCAAAACTACAGTATATACAAAACGAGATCGCGACTTCCCAAGAAAAGTAGCAGACCATTATGTGTAGAGTGTCTAACAAACAATAGACGAAAACATCATATGATAGACAATAACCGTCTATAACGACTAACTACAAACGACAGACGATACCAGTCTAGATGCGTCTAATCCATAAAAGGATAAAAAAGTTAAGAATGATAAATCCCAAATAATATTGTGGAATGTATTCCTATTACAGAATGTTAATTGCAATATGTCATATCATTCGGAGAGTTGTATTCCTAAGACTCCCTCCTCTATGGAATACATTTTCCGAAAACCATAACAGAGGCAATGCAGACAACGTAAAAAACCAGTTCGGACTTACCTATGTTTCTAGTGACATTAGGTGCGCGGTGGCATTCTGGTGTGTGTGCGTGCGGCAACATTCCAGTAGCTCTGCGATCATGTTTCAGCCATGTGCGACAACATTCCTGAATGAATCGAAAAAAACACTTCTATTTCGACAGTGGGGCTTTAGGTGTGTAGGAAGAATGTTTAAGGAAAAATAAATCAAAATCTTTAAATTACAAGCACAAGTCATTTTGGCGTTCAACTGGGATGGGGGAAGTGAAGAGAGAATCTAAAGAGGTGCAAGGTGCAAAAGCCTTCTTTTAAGAAGGGTTCAGACGGGTAGATAAAAAGTTTCTATAAAGCTATCCCAGCAAATTAAAACAATACCTAGAAAACCCTGTGAGCCATAGGAACAAAGAAATTATGAACCATTAATGAAAATAAAAATGCATCTAAACATGAAATGTCGTCCATACAAACCATCTTTGCTTCCCAGGGAAAGATTCGTGTAACCTCAGGTATATTAATATAGCAGTAAGAGAGAGAGAGAGAGGCAATCCAAATGTGTGTAAAATCCTAAAATGGCAGTAATAAACCACAAAAATATGGCATATCCAAAAAGGAAAACAAATGGGGAACAAGTGTGGCAGTCATCTTCTAGAAGACATCCTGTGATAAATAACAGTAACCCCAATTATCTACAGGACTTCAACTGTTATGTACAATGTATTCTGATTGCTCTTGCGCTATAATTTATCAGCGATTCTCCCTAGAGCATCTGCAAGCTTATCAAGCACAGCAACCAAATTACTACCGTGGACTTTCCGCTGCTCACGATCCAACTGGAAATTTATATTCTGCGCTTCAAGTTGAGCCCTTAGCATCTTGCCATTTCTTTCTAAGACATCAATTAAATGAATTTGCAAAGTCTCCTCCCCTCCATCAGTTGCTAACCGCTTCCTTTTTCGCTCTCCTTGAGAGGTAGAACCCATTTCTGGATTTGTAGTAGTCCGTTTATCGTTAGTCACACCTATGGAAAAAAGAGACGCTTAAACAAATTAAATGTATAATCAAACATCAGTCAAGTCCTCAATGTTATCATTGTTAAACCAGCACCTTTATTTTTACGTCCATTATAAGAAGCTAAAGGTAAAAAGTTTAAAATCCTACAATCAGTGCTTGTGGCTGGGAGGCAGTTATCTGATAATCTCGGGCTATTTCACGGAGCTCAAGGAGTTATTTTATCCAGGAATTTGCTAATTATGAATGGCATGCCTCTGAAACATGAATAGTTCAAGAGTTACTTGTACCATATGAGGCATGTAAAGAATTTGGACCTTTCAAAAAAAATTTAGGCAGAATTTACCATCCAATGACTTGTGGAGGAGCGAAGTGAATTATAAGTAGCATTACTTGTGTGATTATACAAGTTGACATCATTTACCTATATATGACGAACCTTGATCTAATTCATATTGTACAGATGCATGATTTATATGCGAGCTTTCAAAAAAATTTCTGGATCATTTAAGTAAGCAATCACACGTTGGATGATTATCCCTAGAAAAGGCGAACACAACTAAATGATACTTAGCACAAGAAATAATTATATATTGGCATTATCGAAATTCCAAATTCAGAAATAGGAAACTGACGAACCCAGTCAACTCCATTCTCAGGCTACTGCAGGAATCAGAAGCAGCAGCAGAAAAAAGAGCAGTGGTCTAGATATTGAACAAGGTAGCAAGCTGAGACAGATGAATTTTAGTTGATTCAAGGTCTAAAAGCTCCATGCTCATTATATTCTGGAGATAAAGTAAAGGTCATTGAAGTAACTTCCATGTTTTTGGGTTTGTCACTAAGTGCAGTTTAACTAACTTAAACAGGCATTATCATTAAGATTAGAGCCTCCCACATCAAAATTGGTTAAGTGAGAAAGCTGTCCTATGAACAACGCATAGAAGCCTCATCAGATTAAATATTAAGAATGTTTTAGAAAAAATCAATAAGTGCTTCAAAGAAAAAAAAAAA
>Ga0209700_103322_pt1 | contig 31013 bp, 17 predicted proteins | sample SiratroredBW_FD_187528 | JGI IMG/M metagenome (GOLD analysis project Ga0209700, IMG submission 187528) | Root nodule microbial communities of legume samples collected from California, USA - Siratro red BW (SPAdes) (version 2) | ecosystem: Host-associated > Plants > Roots > Nodule | place: USA...
ATTAAAAAGTATATACTAGATTAAGAAAAAAAACAAAACTAAAGTTTATTAAATGCTACAATCTTATCATAAGTTATTGGTTGAGTTAAACATTTTATGTTAAGGGTTAATAACAATGGTTCGTATGATTTATTTGGTTTTGATTACCAATTAGGCTTAAGCCCAATTTGTGAAAACAAAAATATTATAGGAGCAAAATACCAAAGGCCCAATTCATATAATAATTCTTAGGCAAAAACTTTCTGTATTCCATTAAACTTGACGCCCATCCAAATAGAAAATTATAAAAATACTCTTATCTTTATCTTTTAAAAAATGTTTTTTAAAAAAAATTTAAAAATTATTTTTAAAATATAAAATTTATATTTCGAAAAATACTTTTCAAAAATATATTTTAAAATGCAAATTTTATATTTTAGAAAATATTTTGAAAAATATTTTTTAAAATATAAAATTTATATTTTAGAAAAAATTTCAAAATATATTTTTGAAAAATATCTTTTAAAATTTATTTTTATCTTAAGAATATTTGTAGAATTTTAAAAGTGACGGGACGCATACGTGAGGTGGGGTGCAGGAAGTATTTACCTAATTCTTATATGCTGAAACATTGAATTTGTTCAAAATCATGTATTGGAGGAGATTAACACTTGTAGCAGGAACACTAACATAACTTAGAATGCAATTGAACTTATGAGATCTCAAATCTATAAATCTTAGTTTCTTTAGAACACATATTTAAAACTCTGATCCTAATTAATGCTCCAGCACAACCACAAATAGATGAATATAAAACTCTGATCAGTCTGTATCTGACAGAACCATTTTTATCTTAATGTTGAATCATCATGGATAGTCTTTAATGCTAAATCTAAGATAAGTAAATAATATTTATTTCAAAAATATGGGTTCATATATTAACATGATTATATAAAAGAATCATATATTATATAATATCTTATATAATATCGTTATGAAATTCAAAATATTTATGAATATTATGATTTTTAATATTAATTTATATAAATAAAACAATTTCACACAAATAATAAGTTAAAAAGTTGTTGTGAACTAAATTGATTCTTAGTTAATAAGAAGTTGATTAATTAATTTAAAAGTGATATCATCTAAATTAGCATGCATATGAAATATTATCCATTTCAAACATGTGTGCTCAATTAATTAAATTAATTAATGTTCAAAAAATTATTAATATATTTATCCCTTGAGTTTTATTTTTACTTTCAAAATTTTAACATAAAAATAAAATATTTTATATTCTAATTAGTCTGTTCAAAATAAGAATTATAACAAATTACGATCATGTTCATAGTTAAGATTTAGTGAAAAACTAAAATTTGATGATACAAAATTTGTTAAGAAAGTTTTATTTTGATAAATTTTGTGGTTCCTAAAATGCATATTTTTTATCCTTATAATCTTATTAATTAACACTCAATAATTTTGATGGAGTATAATACTAAAACATACCATTTAACAATGAATTAAATTTCAATTTCATGTTCCTATAAACATTAACTAGGGTGAATATAAAGACTTTAATTAAATATTTAAACTTTATACTTACTACTTGAGTGTTGTGGATTACAGATTACTTAATTTTTCTTTTAGAACTATAGTTATCATGATATCTTAATTATGTCTTTAAAACCCTCCATACTTGTTTAATTAGTAATGTTTTATGGTTTACTACCACCTTATTACTTGATAATTTAAATATTAAAAAGGTCAACATCTTCCAAATGTATTTAACATCATATTTTGATCTATTTTTCCTAAAAATGATTATAAGTTCTTTTAAACCATCTTGAATTACACCTATAGATTTAATCATTATCTAAATTTCAATTTTTTTTCTCATTGAAACTATTAGGACAAGGATTATTATCATAGCATTATTCTTCTATTTCATCTACTAAATCCTAATTTAAAAAAAATCTTATATTAACTCATCAATTTGTCTATTTAATTTTAAAAAAAATCTTATATTAACTCATCAATTTGTCTATATAAATAGACTACCAATAATATCTGTTATATAAACTTTAAATCGTTATTGCTATCCTCATAGTGTAAATAAATACGTTAAACCCTAAAATTATTTTACTATTATTCAAAAGGTATTAATTTGATTTTAACAATTTTGAAGCGTGAAATTTCTAATTTTAGTGATTAACGCATCAATCTTATAAAAAATCACACTACTAAACATTATTTATGCTGAAAAAATCGAAGAGTAAAAACATTAAAAAGACCTCATATAAACTTTAAATCATTACTGTTACTTTCATAACCCCGAACCTATTTTGCTGTTATTAAAAAGTACTAGTTTGATTTTAATAATTTTGAAACAAGGAATTTCTAATTTAAGTGGTTAAAGCATCAATCTTAAAAAAAAAGTCAAACTATTAAATATTTTTTCTATTGAAAAAATTGAAAGAGGAAAACACCAAAGAGATCTCACAACAATGAGACATAAGACTCATTCACAAAATAGATTAATGTAACTTTCAATCCAAACCCTTAAGACAATAAATCTGTAAGTCTTTTTTTTTTATATATTGTTCATCTTTCTTATTTTTAGTTAATGTGATACTTAAATGAAAAACACTAAGAAGATCTTATAACAATGAGAAGAATCAGACCCACATAAGAAATTGACACCACTTTCAACTAAAATCTTAAGACAATGGATTTGTGGACCTTTCTTCTTACATGTTGCTCAACTTTTTCAATTCTACTCAATATAAAAGTTAAGTTTACATCTAAATATTTAATATTGTGACATTTTAAACAAATAAACATATCCATCAATGTTATACGACAATATGTATGCATAATATTTTAATATACCCTAATCAACAACATACCTTTAAAACATTTCTTCTTACTTTTATTATCTTATTTCTCAATCTTATAAAATTCAACTTTTAGCCTCTACAAAAATCAACTTCAAAATACAAATTTGTGCCTTAAAAGATAACTAAAATGATTTAGTTCAGTTTAAGAAATTTAGCATTATGAGATAAATTCATTTTTGACAATGAGTCCTAAGTGTACACATTTACAACTCTAACAAAATTTATTTATTCGTTGAAATATTTTTATATGCTTTAATATAAAGATGATGAAAGAAACAACTCATTTATATGGATCAATGACTCATGTTAATATTTAAAATGACTTATTCACAATGTAACAAATGTTTAAGTTAAATGAATTCAATTTGTTTTCTATAAAAATTTAGCAATAAAAAGAAACTCGTACTAATATACAATTTAGAAAAATAACATAACTAAAATATTTTTCACAACACAATATCTCACTTGAAATATGTTCAAGTTAGGAATGATGAAGCAAGTTAGTCTAACTCATTTTTACTGAAAACACTACGGTTAAGCAGGAATAAAAATCTTGGTCCAACAATTTTATATATACACACACTAAACACATAATTAATCACGTAAATACTTTCTAAATTTTTAACTAATTAATTAATATTCTTAATTAAATAAATTAAAAGGAGTATTACTTTTACATGTTAAATTATTCTGTTATAATTAATAATTAAAACTTATTTTGTAAACATTAACAATTTAATTCATAAATATTATACATGTGTATCTCTTTCAAATAATATATTATAAAAAGTAATTTTTTTAAACTATTTTTCATTTCAATTTTAATTTTAAAAAATGGATTAGCAAGCTATCCCGTCATATTCTACCTCTAATTCACTATGTTGATGACATGAATAAAAAATGGACCGAACTTAAAATACCAACTCAATCCACTTTCTCATCCCTAATTCAAATAACTCACATTTAAAAAAAAAACAATATAAATATTATATAGCATGACATAATTGAAAGAAAAGAAACATAAATAAAATGTTCACTCACATATATTAAAAAAATATTAATCCCTCAAGTAAACTTGAATACTTCATTAGACGTCACCCCATCATTAATGTTAATGGTAAAATCATCATAATTCCCCAAGATAAGACCTAACTTAAAGTAATAATAGCTTCTCCTGACTTTACCTTTCTAACCAATCTCTTACTATCATTAACAAATCTATTTGGGTCAACACAAATGCTAGGATGTGAAGACATCCTTTATTTAGGTCTTATGATCATGAGATGAAATGGAGTGGCTTTAGCCCAATTATTTATTTTATTTTTTTAAATATAACAAACAATGCCTAGATTTTAATTAACCAAAATTTTAGAGAGATGTCAAATAATGCCTAGTTTTAATTAAAATTAATTACCTACACTAAAATGATTGGTAACGAGTAATATTCGAAAACTATTTTTTTAAATACTAATCTCATTAAAATGTTTAAATCATTACTTAAAAATTTATAAAAAAAAACATTTAATTTGTATGTAAACAGATTAATTAATTTCACACCGAAATCAATCAATAAATTATATACATTACAAACCTAATAACTATAGATTAAATAAATAATTTACATAGAAATTCAGGGTGTGTTACCATAACCTAGTATGATCATTGAATTCATTTTACTAAACAGATAAATAATCAAACAATGCTTTCAAAACTTTAAGGAATCATAAGTATATTCTCTTATACAAGGCAACAAAATAAATATCCATTCATATTCCAACAATGGAAACCATGTCTAACCCAATTAATGATCGAATCAATAGAAACTTGACGTGAATACGTGGTTAACATGAACACAACACAAGGAGAAACCACCATTGTTTGGAAGTACAAGTATGAGAAATGGAGTTGTAGTTTGGGTAGGGTTATGCATACGTGGTAGTTGGAAATTAATTGGGACGAAATAGCACTTCCCTTTTGATAGGGTTGATGTGTGCCCTTTTTATTGTGAGACACACGTAAGAAAGTAGTTGATTTGGATAGGGCAATCAATTAATGGCATGGGAGAAGAGAGGCAAAACATGTGCCCTATAAATAAAGACGTTTCAAAGGCAATATATAGAGATTGTGATATCTTGGGATGTGAAAATCACAACATGGGAAAATGTCAAAGATAAGGATCCAAAACTTTGAAAATCACACCATCATAATAACAAGAGAATTTATTCACACCAGTAACATGGAAATTTCTCTCCAAGGAGATCCTAATCTGTCTCCTACAACTTCCACTCTCTTCAACCCTAAACCACCCAAAAAATATTACTTAGTTGTTAAAGAACATTGAGGAAATGTCACTTGAAAAGACTTTTCCACTAACATTTATGAGAAGATAATAAAAAAAAAGGTTTTACAAGGTAAAATTAGTTTAGATTTTAGAAATGTTAATGAGAAATTAAATTTCTCAAACTAGTGTAAATTTTTTTTAAAATTCTCAAAATGATGTATTTTTTATTTTATTTCTGGATATGGGTAAATCGTGCAGAGATTGCACGATATCATTGTGGATAAATCGTTCTATTATTACACGATTTAATTCAAGATATATGAAATTGTGAGAAGATAATACAATTTAGTTAAAGTAATAAAACTGTGGAATAAATGTACAATTTTAATTAATTAATTAATTAATTAATTGAAATCCGTAGGCTACTGCAAGAGTTTAGGGTAATTAATTCTCGATATTGTATTGAGTTATGCATATAAAATTAAATTAGAATTAATGCATAGTGATAAAACCGTTTTGGAAATTTTGATGAAAATGAAAATGTAGTTATTAAAATTAATTAATTGTCATTTAAGTAATAAAATAAATGTGAAATTAATTTGAATGGAAGAATATAAAGAAAAATTACTCGTAGAGAAAATTTAAATTATTTGAATTGATTAGTTTTTAAAATTTATTTATATTTTTTTACTTCTTAAAAGTACTTACTTGGACTCTTTTCTTTTTCTTTTATAAAAATTCTGAAACTTATCTATATTTTTTTCTGTTTTAAAACTACTTATGTTCTTTTTTTTTCTTTTATAAAAATAACCATTGTTGTAATTTTATAAAAATTCTCAAAGTACTCCGCTTTTTTTCTTTTCTTTTATAAACATTTCTAAACTTATTTAAATTTTTTTTCTTCTTAAAACTACTTCTAGTCTGATTTTTTTTTTTGTTAAAAATAACCATTACTGTAATTTTTTTTTTAAAATAGTAAACATGAATGATATAAGGACAACCTATTTTTTTAAAAGTAAACTATGTATAGATTACCTTAAAGTACATAAACAATTGATTATATATTTATTTATAATTAATTGTTGTCATACATAAATACTAAACAAAAATATGTCATTTCATTATAGAGAAACCCAAAATATTAAATATTTTTTAAAATAAATTTTTTGAAATGGAATGTTAAAATAAAAATTTTATTTTACATTGAAATGGAAATTATTGGTTACATTGACAAATTATTCTCTATAAGGACAATAATTACTTTAGTCATTTTTTTAAAAAAATTAACCTTTTTTTAATTCAAATAATTTTAATTTTCACTATATAAAAATTATTTTTTTATTTAACTACCTTACATAAATTTTCTTCACAGTAGGTAACTTTTATTCGTTGTTCTTCCGTTCAAATTATCAAATTATCTATGTAAGTTTGGGAATGTTTATAAAAGAAAAGAAAAAAGCGGAAGTACTTTGAGAATTTTTATAAAATTACAACAAGTTTTAAAAAGGACAAAAATTAAAATAAGTTTCAGAATTTTTATAAAAGAAAAAAAGAGTCCAAGTAAGTAATTTTAAGAAGGAAAAAAATGTAAATAAATTTTAAAAACTAATCAATTCAAATAATTTAAATTTTCTCTATATATAAACCATTCAAATTAAAACAGGTAACTTTTCTTCATATTCTTCCATTCAAATTAATTTCACATTTATTTTAATTACTTAAATGACAATTAATTAACTTCAATTACTACATTTTCATTTTTATCAAAAATTTCAAAATGGGTTTTATCACTATGCATTAATTCTAATTTATTTAATTTTATATGCACAACCCAATACAATATGGAGAAATAAGAGAGGAAAGGTTGGAGAATTAATCACCCTAAACGCTTGTAGTAGCCTACCGATTTCAATTAATCAATTAATTAGTTAATTAAAATCGTACATTTATTCCACAATTTCATTCTTTTAACTAAATTGTGTTATCTTCTCATTATTTCATATATCTTAAATTAGTGCAATAATAAAACGATTTATTCACAATGATATCGTGCAATCTCTGCACAATTTACCCATATCCGGAAATAAAATAAAAAATACACCATTTTGTTCATAAATATTTTTAAGAGAGAAAATTAAGAATTTTGTTTTCTTAAATTAAAATTAGTCTCAACCAAAACTAAAAAATTTTAAATGTTATATCAAGAAATTTTTTATAAATAGGATGCTGTATAAACTGGTTTTAATTTATGAATTTTTTAATTTTCTCTTTTAGAAATATTTATGTAAAATGTATCAAGATAAATGTAAATTTGTTTATACATAAGTTAATTTTAATGCATATGAGATTTTTTTTTATTAGAAATTTCAATAAAATGATCTAAAATTTTGAATTTTCCATTCACCCCTGTGTGTGTGCTATTGAATGAGAATATTGTTGTGTAGAAAATATTGAAAATAATCTTTCACTTTTGCCTCGTAACATTCTTTTGCGTAACTTTTGCATTATTTGAAATTTATAAAGAAGAAAATAAGTTAATTATTTAAAGAATGCATTTTATAATATAATTTAATTTAATTTTTAGTTTAAGATGATCATATTTTTTTCTTAAAAGAACGTGTTTATACATTTCTGGAAAAGCACTTTGAATAGTTGAATCAAATTATTCCCGCAACAGATTTAATTTTTTCATTGACTAATGGGAGTTAGATCTTGTGAAAGGAATTAGACTCGATATAATATTTAGTGTTTCATTATATTTTAAAGAAACGCCTCTTAATAGAAAAAAACTGATTTTTAATTGTTCAGTATAATCTTTGTATATAATTTATTATTCATATATATACAGCATTAAGTGTTGTTATCTCTTTGTAACACATATTTTTCTGGTACTTTTTGTATCAAATTAATATTTTTTATTATTTACTTATTCAAAAGGAAAATTACTTGCCCTGCTTTCTTTAAATAAAATTTAAATTTTAAAAATAAATGTTAAACATAGAAATATTTTTAAATTACTAAAATTACTACTCCATTAGTAAACTAAATTTTAGTTTTCAAAATAAAATTAATCAATAAACTTTTGTATTTATATTCTTTTAATCATGAATGAAATATTAAATTTTAATCAAATGTTGATATTTCGTTTATATTGACACATGCATGCATTTAAATATATTTATTAGAATCATTTCTGGATGAGTTCCTTAAAGACAAAAAACTTAAAAAAAAAAAACTATTATTAGAAATATTTTATGTGAATCAATTTCTTCTATTTAAGACGAAATTCTCGTGTAAGAAATACTTTCTTTGAAGTAGAAACATAACTTTTTAAGTAAAAGTAAACAAGTTTTAAGTAAAATTTATTACAAACATAATTAGGTAAAAGTATAAAATATAAAACATTAGTTCTTAATTTTTTAAAATTCTTTACCATTAAATCAAATTTGAATACATGTTCCTTAAAAATAGTGTTAATAGGATAAGAATCATAAAAGGTGCTACCAACAAAGAAAATAGTTTAACAATTTTTTATTATTAGAGATAATGTTTGCTTGATTATTTAATTGTCTAGATTTCAACACTTTCCCCATCTCTTGCCACATGGCATGATTACCACACTTTCCTTCTTAAATGAGAACCCAACAAACAAAGAAAATTTAAGAAACAGCAATGACGTATCATACTATTTATTTGTTGTGTAGTTTCATTGATGCTACGTTACTATTTTTCATGCACTTCCTTTTTCGAGTTTCGTTTTTTAACTATTGTTTTCATTTTAAATTTGTTTGGATTCGAAATTTAGTTCAATAAACCATCAAAAGAGTTTAATAGTTCCTTTGAGTGTGTTTGAAAAGAATGTTACGAGACTAATGTATCAAGTTTTGTGGTTGTCTTTTCTTATATTTAACTCATAAATCTCTTTCACATAATAGACTAATTGTTTTAATTGAGTTTTCTTCAAGAATTAACTAACAACACATTTATGACAAAAATATCATCGTTAGGTCAGAACCAATCAACCTTTAATACATTTTTCTTTTTTTTCAACTCAAAGATTCCCATGCTAGTGTTCATAGGATTCTATAATCCATAAAAAATTATTTTAGGATTTTGGAGGCAAACTTAATCTGTTATTAAGATCGGTTAATCTTTAATAACTTATTTTTTTTGTCAGTTATCGTTTCTAATTCTGATCATTTGGTTTCTTATTGATTTCTTTTTAATATTTAGGAGTCTTTATAAGTATTTTGAAACTTAAGTAGATGATCGATCCAGATAGTTAAATATTTGAATCAATGTTAAATATTTGAATCAGAGTAATAGGCTTTGCAAGTGGATTTCGTTGTGAAACTCAAGTCTATATAAATTTAATCACCTTTTTAATCTTTATTAGAGCGTTAATTAATTCATATAAATTAGTTTGAACTTATTTTTAAGTGTAACTTGCGAGCATGACACGTAGCTTAAGAGGATCCAAAAAGTTTATCAAATATTATTATACATATTTTATGCACAACCAACAATAAGTCAACCTCTAAATGATGCAAAAGGTTGATATTTCAACTATAGCAACAGTGAACATGAACAATACAATGTCTATTTATGCATAACAAGAGCTAAAAGTGTATTTTTCTCTATTTCAGATTAATTAATGTAAACCATGTAATTAAGATACACTGATCATGATTAATATTTTTAAATTAGATTTTATTCATTGGAAAGAGTATTAATTTGGCATTGACTTAGCCTCACATAAACTTCCCTTATCCTCCTGCAACGCACGCCTTGGATACCGACCAAATATAAGTGCTTAATGAATGAGTCACCCAACAAACATTTTAAGCTTCACCAAAAAAAATTAAAATAATAACCCAAAGTAGAGTAAATATTCTATGCATAATAAATTTAACAATAATTTTTGTTAGAATTTAATTTCATGTGTTTATTGTTAATGAATAAAAAATTATTAAATTTACTATATTAAATGAAAAGTCATAAATGGTTGTTTTTATGATTATTTCTTTTTTGGCAATCCATAAAAATTAAACTTCATTGTTATTATTTGTAATTCCACAATTAAATTTTTTATTGTCAATAAAGTTTATTCCAAATACTTTATCTAATTGAAGACTCAAAACAAAAAATTAATTAAACGAGAATAATTTATACTTGAATGGTATAAAAATCCTTAAACTCTTTGTATTCACATGTAAACTAATGATAGTGGTTAATTTTTCTTTAAACTCTTACTACATTTTATTCAATCGAAAAATATGATTTTATTTGAAAGAGAAAGATATTTCTAAGAAATTTCAAAATCTTTTTGGGATGTAAATTATGAATTAATTTACTAAAAGAAGATGGTGTCTGAATGCGTTGAACTTGATTGTTGGTGGAACAAACAAAACCATGAAGCTAACTTGAACTAAAAATGAAACAGAATCCACCCTGTTTTCTCACCCTTGTTGTAACTTTGTCTCCTTTCTCTTTCTCTCTCTTCTTTCTGTCATGCAATTTCTTCCCTCTTCTCTTCCTCTGGTACTCTCTCTCTCTCTCTCTCCCTAATTGCATGCTTTACCGTGTTCATTAATAATTCTCACCAAATCCCAACCTTGTTCGGTATTCGATTTGATTAATAATACCAAGATCCAAGCATAAAGTTTGCATTTTTTTTTTTTTTTCCTTTTGGGTGGAACAAAGTTTGAGCCTTTTTCCGAAATTTATCTGCTTTGTGATATTAACTGCACTTTCTTCCTTGTGGGGTTTCTGTGCAGATTAAACTTGGGAGTGTGTGATTATTCCGAAATGACCCCACACCACTTAGTGTTATGATAACTTGGAACCTGTTGCACGCAAGAATAAGCTGTACACACGCAATAGCGCTATTATTTCTTCATTTTTTCTTGTTGGTCAAAGAAATAGTACCTGGGAACCCTGAATATTCAAGCTCTGAAATGGGGTACCTCAATTCAGTATTGTCCTCTTCAAGCCAGGTTCATGCCGCAGAAGATTCTCCTGTCAGTGGAGGGGGCCTCAGGTTTGTAATCGTGTTCGTCTTTCTGTAGATCTAGAATTGGTTCAAGATACTGCACAATTGGTGTGTTTATTTGATGGTTACAAATATTGATGTTGGTTAATGGTATTCTTTCTGGGTATTTTTGTGTTGAATTCTTGGTTATGCTATGTCCGTTTTGTTGTATCATCCCATGTGTTGCTTTGCAGATTCACCCTCATAGTCCTGTTCTATGCTGTTCTTGTTAGTAAGGATTTCGTGACCTGGGTCAAGAAGCAAATTTATTGTAGTTTTTCTTTGTGTAATGTAATTGTTTGAAGAGGGGCCGTGGTTGATGTAGAACTGGTCATTTTTTGTTTTGTTGAATGTCATAATTAAATTCTGGTTTTTCTATTTCTTATCCGGTTTTCCGTTTTTATATTTTATTCTCTCTATCTTATTAGGTATAAATTATATTGGATAATGTTACAATTTATACTCTTACTGCAATGAATGACTACCCGTTGCTGAATTTTTTCTCCTATGACAATAATTGAACATAGATGGTGATTTATGTGTGCGTACTTCAATGGTTATAGATGATAGATGATTGTAATTGGTCTTCTTTATATTTCCTGTCTTTTGGTTGATGGAATAATACGGTTTTGACAAAATTTGTTATGAATTGTAACTGCAGTCAGAATGGAAAATTCAGCTATGGGTATGCTAGCTCCCCTGGCAAGAGATCTTCAATGGAAGATTTTTATGAGACAAAAATTGATGGGGTCGACGGTGAAATTGTTGGCCTTTTTGGAGTTTTTGATGGTACTTTTCTCTCATCTCCTTACCCTTGCATTGTATCGGTGCTACTTAGGTTAAGAGAAGAGGCCAAAATGAGGGACTAGTTGTTGTATGTTAATTGGAAACACGGCAATTGTTCCCTTCAGTGCTAATGAAAAGTGATTATTGCAATTGAATTTTTATTTCTTTATTAAATTGTTTGTCTCCTGATTTTCCCTGTGCTATTGAGAAATCATTTGTTCGAAGAAACTTGATAGTGTCATATGTTGATGATTCTACGCATAAGAGGCTTTAGCCATTATTCTGTTCTTTCTCTTTATAAAGAACCTTCATGAGTTCCTTATAGTGGTGATTATGAGTGCTTAGTGTTTCTTTGTTTAGTTTTTCATTTCTATCATTTAGACATGCAGGAGTTATGTACTGTTGGATGCATATAACCTATACTTGGTCCTGTTCTTTATTAGCTAAAAATGTAAAATGTATCTGTAACTTTTTTTTTTAAAACTTTCAGGCCATGGAGGTGCTCGTGCTGCCGAGTATGTCAAGCAAAACCTGTTTAGCAATTTGATCAGACATCCAAAATTCATTTCTGACACCAAATCTGCAATAGGTCTGTAATTTCCTACCCATGACCTAGCATCATAATCCCTTAGCCTGATCTCTAATTTGATAAATTCTGAGAATAACCTTCTTTTCCTCCTGCCAAACTGTTTTTCTTCACAGCTGATGCATATAATCATACCGACTCTGAATTTCTGAAATCTGAAAATAATCAAAACAGAGATGCTGGATCAACTGCTTCCACTGCCATTCTCGTTGGAGACCGTTTGCTTGTTGCAAATGTTGGGGATTCCAGAGCTGTTATATGCAGGGGTGGAAATGGTAAGGCTTGTTGTTGTCTTGTATTCTAAATTCTTGCTTAGGTGCATAGATTGTATTACATATATTGTTTCACAACAATTTTAGTTTTGGACACCTTGATGCCATAATAGTGGTTATTATTATTTTCAAATGGTTCTGCTTTTGTGCTTGATTTCTGCTTTATTTGTCTCTACATGCTAATGTCTATACTTAATATTTGTATTGTCTCACCAAATTTACAGCCATTAAGTAATCATGTTCACTATTGTGTGTCCATTTCCTTGTGTACAAGTTTATGAACTTTTAGGCACTTGTATCATATGCTATTTAGGAAACATTAAATATGCAAAGTGATAACTATTTATTTCAGGCTTATCTTAATATATAGTTTAATTTCATTGGCTTTTCATAGTTTGTACATTGGTATGTTCTTTATATTATTCGACTTTACTTTTTCTTTCTAAATGTATCTTTAGTGATTATCTAGGTGTAATTCATTCTTAGGAATTAATAGCATTCACTTGGTTTTAATTATGCCTCCATTCCTGGGGTGCTGCTGATATATCTGTTGGCAACTTCATTTAATACCAATTGGTTTTTGGATGGAATCTAACTGTTAACACGTTGGCAAGTGCCACAGGTGTCTGTATTTGTACATGGAAATTTCTTGTGCTTCTGTTGAATTTTTTTTCAACCTTCTGAATTGAACGTTGACTTAAATATTTGCTTTCCTATTTCGTTTCATCTAGCCATTGCTGTTTCCCGAGATCACAAGCCAGACCAAACTGACGAGAGGCGAAGGATTGAAGATGCAGGTGGCTTTGTTATGTGGGCTGGTAAGGTCATCTTATAGTTAGCTTTTGTTATCAGGTTTATGGATTCATCTGGTTCATGATTTTAACATTATGTACAGGAACTTGGAGAGTTGGTGGTGTTCTTGCTGTTTCTCGTGCATTTGGTGATAGACTCCTGAAGCAGTATGTTGTTGCTGATCCAGAAATCCAGGTGTGTTAATAATATAGTGAATCCATTGTTAGATATTTCATATATTGTTAGTTAGATCCATCAATATCTGTGTATAGAGTGCATGATTTGCCATATGGTTCACATTCGGAAACATCCATTCAGTAAATTAGAGAGACCAAACTCTGCTTCAAGTGAGAAGATGAAAAGTAAAATCAAGCTTAAAACATGCTTAACTAACCCTAAAGTATAAAAACAGTTCAGAAAGAGCTTCGTACATATAGGTTTGTCGTTGTTACTGGATCCCTAGAGTTTGTTCTGTTGAGAAAAAAGTTGACTGACTTGCATGATGTATATAACAATGCATGTGGTTTAATTTTATGCACATTTGTTTATGGCTTGTTCACACATTTGGAAATTCCCTGAACTTCATTAAGGCTAAAAGGTACATTAAATCTTTGTTGATATACTCATTGTACTATTAACCTTAATAACTTAAATTTTAGGGCCTGAGAAAAAAACTGCTGCTAACTAAAATAATGTAGTATAACGGTTCTTCACATGAGAAAGCTGTCTCCAGATTGGTCTTTATTCTTGTTTAAATGGTTTTAAGTCATGTATTTCTTTGGGGGTGGTGATATTTTGACACCACTATTCATCTTTGACACCATTTAACACTAATATATATTATTATTTTATTCGTATATAATATTTTATTAATAAAATACAGTGTCAAATGGAAGTATAACATGAACAATGGTGTCAAATTAGTATTTTTCTCTCTTTGGCCTCCTTTTGTATACTTCTGTTCTTAACTAAAACATGTTTGTGGTCTTGCAGGAAGAAAAGGTTGATAGCTCTCTTGAGTTTCTTATATTGGCCAGTGATGGGCTATGGGATGTCGTCTCAAACGAGGTTTGCAATGATTTTCATCTCTTCCATTTGCCTTTAGATTACTATAATGTGCATTTCTGTGACAAACCATGAAGGCAAGGAAATATTATTGAATTAAGGCCTGTCAAGAACTATTTGGCTGTTATTTACACATATCTAGGTGCACGCTACCATTTTTTGATAAGGTTAATAACAAGTCAAAGATTACCTGCATCAACAGATATGAGAATCCACCAAAACTTTCATGTTAGAAACCACCTTTTAAACCTGACAAATGTCCTTAGATCTGTGCAACAAGCATAGGTTCATTGTTACCACTGAAAATATGATGGCCTCTACATGATGAATGGTTCAAGAAAATTAGCATCACTTTCCTAGAAAAGTTTGTAGTCTTACTCATCTAACTCTCATAATCTTATCACCTTTGTTCAGGAAGCTGTTGCCATGATTAAATCGATTCAGGATGCTGAGGAGGCAGCAAAGAGACTGATGCAAGAGGCATACCAGCGAGGTAGTTCTGACAACATCACATGTGTTGTTGTTCGTTTCTTGTCGAACCAAGGTGCTTCTTCTCATAGTAACTCTGGCTAAGTGTCCTTCATTAGAAGGCTAGTGCATATCTGGTGATGGATAAGAAAAGATGGGACGTGGCAAAATCAGTTTGTCATAGTTGGTCATAGGCATTCCTTGTAGCTGTGTACCATGCAAGAATAGAAATCAAATTTAAACTCACTATGGTCCTCTAGCATAGATGTTTTCACATTCACACCATTTCACTTCCATAATTGAGTCCTATTTGTAGCTAGGAAAAATAGCTGTGCAAAGAGTCTACAGTGTTTCGATTGCACACACATGACATGATGATGTTTGTAAATGTGGTGTTGATCCTATTAATTCCCTCTCTCCAAACAAAATACTTGTGTGCTTGGTTGAAGTTAAGTTCCCTTTTCATTGTTAATCTGCTTTTACAGTGTTAGTCCCATCCCATGTAACACTCTTCTTCTACTTCAATAGTGGCTTTTGTCAAGTGTATAATAATGTGAATCTAATTACAAACTATGTTCTCTATCTTTCTCTTTTGTGACTATTTTCATCTGTATATGGCATGCCTACATGCCTGAATGGTTTTAGATGATCTAGATTTTGCAAATTAACTTTTGATTAAAATTGAGTTACGAAATTGTATGATTTGGAAATATTTATTTAAACACAGAAACTAAAATCAAAATTTTAAGTTTGATTTTAAATTATCAAACATTTTTTAAGAAAAAAAAAAAATGTTGTCCAGTGAAAAGAATGAGCTGTTTTTAGAAATGGACTCAGAAAATTACGTTGTCGACAAGGCAGGTTTTGCTCTTACGTACGACGAGCGAACTAATAATTTTCTTCATCATCGTCCAATACAACAACACATGTAAGTGGAAAAAATTCAGCTATATATATATATATATATATATATATATATATATATATATATATATATATATATATATATATATTCATATAATCAAGATATTTTTCGTTTTATGAAAGCATGTCCAAAGACATTTATGCATGATTGATAGAGTGGAAAAAGAGATAATAGAGGGAAAAAAAAAAGAAAAAGAAGATAAAGTAGTGAAGAATAAAAGATAAATTAACACTTCTAAAATAAAGTAACTAAATGTACATTAGTATCTCTAAATACCAATATATATATCGATCGAGAGAGAGTGAGAGAGATGATTTCAGTTCATAGAATGAAGAAGGCAAGTTGAAGCCTTATATAGGAGCAATGTAATATATTTTATTTGTTAAAAAGAAGAAAATTTTGAATATGGTTCATGCATGCCTTGCCTACCAAGTCATGGAATCACAAGTAAAGTGAAACTATTCAAAAGTAAAAGGTTGAGTATCAATAGAAAAGAAAAATTAGTATTTGAACATTGTATTATTATTAACCGAAAACTATTAAAAATTGTAAATCTTACTTTTATTTAATAGGATTTCATAATTTTTAATCAATAACAGACAAATTGTTAGAAAAAAAAAATAGTAGTAGCATTATACTCTCAATTAAATACTCAGATATTGCAGCACCAACCAATCCATTGGGCCCCAATGTCGTTATCATACGATGTTGTATCGTGTACCAAATTGGACTTCTACTTAATTAATAAACATCGTGATGCATGTGGAACACCTAAAATAATCTTAGCTATTAATTAAAATAATCAGCACTTTACAATTATGAAATTATTAAAATTTACTTACTAATTATTTTCTTTTCTTTTTCCAAAACAAATTATTCACTTTACAAATGTTAAATAAATAAATAGAGGTAAAAAGGTAGGTTACCATAAAGTGAAGTTATATTTATTTTATGATAAAAGTTTGTTAAATAATCCACTAGGAAGGCAATAAATATAATTGTGGTTAAATATTTTTGTATATTCGTCTTCTGTAATGTATAAACTATGCTGCAGTATTTATTCTTTTGTTGGTGTTGCATTGTTTTTTGAACAGCTGTTGGTGTTCCATAACTCTTTATCCTCAAACCTTTTTGGATGAGAAAAGTGACTTCAACATTTAAGACTTGCTCATGATTTCTGTTTTGAGTTTTCTTATATATCTTGCCTTTTATTATAGAATTTACTTAGAATGATTAATAAATATTTTTATAAGTTCTCGCATTATGGGTGAAAAGATACACAACATAAGCTTATGTTGTCTAAAAACTTTTATATACAACAAAAACTATTTCTTACTGTATATCTATACCCTAATACACAAAATAATCAAGTATTTATAAAATGAAACATGTTTCTATTTTAAGATTTAAATAGCAATGAAAGGGACGTCAATAACATCTTTAATACAAATCAGATATTATCTTAGTTTGGCCCAATTGATACTGGGCCTAATTTTAAATACTTTTTTGGGGTTTTTCTTCCTGGATGCCATGTTTTCCATCTGCATACCCATAAGTTTCAAAATTTCAGGTATACCCTTGTGCAAATAAATGTGTTGGCGGTGGGGAGTATTTGTATTATGGTGGTTATTGTTGGTCGTTCCTGGATGGTAGTTATGCTTAGTGATGGTGGTGACTAGTGGTGGTTTGCGGTGTCCAAATTTTGATGATTTCTTCTTATACCCTAATAAAAAATTTTAATACCATAATTGTCCTTATATAAGAACTAGATGATATCTCATCCGGTTGTTAATTTTTTTTAAATGACAACCTGATGGGAGTGTCATCCGGTTCTCATAATCCAAATCGAAAAATTAATTCGTTTTCGATTTGGACTATGAGAACCGGATGAGTTTCATCCGATTATCATTTTGATTTGGAAATGAGAACCGGATGACACCCCCATCCGGTTCTCATTTGAAAAAAAAATTAACAACTGGAAGAGCAGGCCATCCGGTTGTCATTTGAAAAAAAATTAACAACCGGATGAGCAAGCCATCCGGTTCTCATATAAAGACAATTGTGGTATTAAATTTTTTTATTAGGGTGCAGGAAGAACTCGTCCCAAATTTTTAGTAAATATCTATATTTAATTTTTCATTTTCATCTATGAAATCATAAATTTTTTAGGAAAGGTAGTGATAACAATAAACTTAATCTTTTAAAGTTTTAATTTTAGAACAAACTTAAATCTCTCTTGAATTTTCAAAAATTAATTTTCAATGAAGGATAAATGTCTTTTCATATTTCTATTTACACCCCACAACCTTACTAACTCACCCTCTCCCTTTTGAATCTATATATTTTTCATCCCAAAAGTTGTTTTCTTTTCTATATTCATCACTTAAATGTTATTCTCACCCTTCTACTTAAATACAAATATCATTCTCTAAATAAAACTAACAAATATACCTCATACATGCTTTAGAAACAACATTAAACAATTTAGAGATTAAACATAACTTCAAATTTAATTCCTTTTAATATATTTCATGCAATTTATTATTAGATTACAAAAACAAACTCTTAAAATCGTCTTAAAAATTAATTATTATTTAAAGTTGTAAGAAAATTCTAATTTTTATATTATATTAACTTATATCTAAAAAAAATTAATTAAAAAATTTAAAAAAAACTTACCTTTCTTATTATACATTCCCTGTCCCCGTTTGTAAGTATCTTTTCTTGTTGCTTCCCTTAAAAATAACGTTTGGACAAATTTATTTGTAAATATTTTACGACAAAAACATGATATAAAACTTTTACATAAGGTAAAATTATTACATGTATGAACTAATTTGAGGAAGTTATTTCACATAGTTACTCTAATTCTTATTTTTAACGTATGTATACATTAATTTTAGATTATGGAAAGAAATAACTTTTTTATGAGTTCCTTTAGAGAAACTTACGGAAACATATTTTTTAAAAAAATTAAAGCAAGTAGAAAATATACACTAGTTTGGAAAAATAAATTATTCGAACTAGAATTTAAAATAAATTGAACAAGAAGTTAATGATTTGAATTTGGTAATTGGTATGGTTAGCTTGGCTGACAGAGCAAGCACAATTTATCATCGTGAATTGAATGCCAAGTCGATGTTGACATTGGTGGAATATAAACTCAGCTTCAAAAAAATTCCACTTCAAAGTCACGGACAAATGCCAATTATGTCTTTCCTTAGATTCAAAGGAAACTTCCCTACTTATCATTAAATGCTTATTTTCTTATTTATATTTTGAATTAATTAAGAAGGAGAACACTGGTAAATTAAAAAAAATAATAATTTGGAATTGTACTTTACGCCGAACCATGCTGCTACTGCTACTAGAAATTAGTCCGACACTGTCTCCATAAGTCATAAATAAACCAACTGAGTTTATCATACTATTTTTAGAAGAAATTCACTAAATTTATTTATTAAAAATTCATTAAATTTATTTATTAAGTATTAATTAAGATTAAGTATAGGTTTACATTGCTAATAAATCTTGGATACGAGAACAAGTCTAATTAACAGTAAATTGACTCAAATTAATTATTATAAATAAGAGATATATTTCTTACAAATATGACTGAGGTTTTGTCACTTTACTATTCATATGCATACTAGCTTGATAATCGAATTGTCTTTATAGATGTCTAAGTTAGATCTTCCTCGAACCTCATAAGATCATTCAGTACTAAAAGTTGGTTCCACAATACAACAAATTTCTCAATACATCAACCTACTTAACAATAACTATGTTATAACTAATCTCGTATTGTATTTTAAGTTGAACTTAAGTTGAAAAAGTGTTTTTTTTTTAGTAAACTTTGATGTTGAATAGAATTTTAATGCATAAAATGAAGGAATAATATAAAATAAAAAAATGCTACTAACTATTGAAATCAATGCAGTAAACATCATACAACAATATATTAATGATACCTTTAGATTTTATTTTTCTATTTTTAAATGCCTTCACCTGTGTCCTTAAAACATTGGTTAAAGTTTGCTAAAAGTAAATTCTTAACGGAAATTTTAATGCAGAAATTTATTAAGTGCGTACATTTTTTTTATGAATTTAATATTTTTATGTATAATATAAAATTTTAAGTTATTATGAATACATAATAATAATTAGTTTGTCATGAATAAACGAGATTAATTTTGTTAAAAGTACAAAAAACTGAGCAAAAAAAGCAGAGTGGTACATTGATGGAAAAAATAAACAAAAATGGAATGGCATTTCATCACTGACCACTCTTTAAACTACACCACTACAACAGAACCTTAATCCCCAATTACTCATCAATTAAGAAAAAGAGAGAATAAGTAGACAAAATCGTGGTGAAGACGATAGAGAGGATCTAAACTAATAATTTTCACGGACTATGTTCTTCATTATGTTGATGAGGACTTCCATTTTCATCCGAAACAACAACAACATGGTTGTTGTCGGAAATTTCCATCTGGGACATGTCAAAATTTTCGCAACTTCCGAGGTGTTTGTGGAAATTGGTATTGGTAGATGGGGTGGCCAAGAAGGTTGGTTGGTGATCTCCAGCCATGATGACTAAGATCTTCTCCTCATAGACCAAAGGGTGTTCCTTTTGTTGAGGGTCATCATCACCCTCTTTGATGTTGTGGCTGTTGATATTCTCCAAGTCCCTTTGTTGAGTACTCCTTGAGAGTCTCCAATAGGAGCAAGCAAGTATGAATAGTGCCATGGAAATGAGAGCCATGATGATGGCTAAGCCTCCAAAGAGGTAAGGAATTGGAGAGTGCCATGGAGAGGCAAGAGGAGATGTGGGTGGTGATGAAGTTGATGTTGTTGTTGTTGTCACTATTTCTACTGTGGAACTTGTTGGTGCTAATGTGTTGGTTTTGGTGTTGGTGGGTGGATTAATGGGAAAACTTCTCATCTTGCTAGTTGCCAGTTTCAATCTTGTGCTTTTGGTTTTGGTTATTACTTACTTGGTTTGTAGTTGGTGGAGGGAAATAGAAGGAAAAGAAGAGAAGGATTGTGAGAGCTTGTAAAGGAGACATGGGGAGCAAGATATTTATAGTGGCCAACAACACTAAGACCATGATATTGAAAGAGACAAATAAGAAGAGGGTGTGTTGGTGTTGTTGTGGAAGAGTTGCAACAAATTATTCTCTCAATATATCATTTATATCATTTATATGTGTATATAATATTATGATATTGTTTCATTGCTCAAATCTTTTTATAGATAAGAATCATGCTACTCCAATTAGATAAGTTAAACTATAGTAATAATAAAATAAAACCTAATACATAGTAACTATTTAATGCTATCTTAACCACTACAAGTCTTGAGAAATAAATTTAAATATGGTGTTAGAAAAACTAATGTAGTGCGTGCTCCAAAGACTTTACTCCTTGCAAAGAATATGATGCATAAAGATTAATGAAGTCATGTGATACTCTTTAACCTTATCCACGAGAACTACTAGCTAACAATATGCCTACAAAAGGAATATATATTTTTGGTGGGGATGATGCAATAATTTGCCATATTTTGAGAGAAAAAAAGCCAAGAAATAAGCGTCTTTTCTACTTTTGGAGAGCCACGTATTAGGGTTATTGGGTCCCAATATAAGGGCATAGTGAATGAACATGATGGTGCATAATTGAGTATTTACATTGTGAAAGCAACCACAATTATGAAGTGGTGATAAAAGAGAATAAACTATGTGGGCAAAGGGGAAACAAAGCCAATGGGGCTTTTGCTTTTGTTTCATTATTACTTGGATTTCAAGTGTGATCATTATGTAGTCTTAATTATTGATGAAGTCATCATGAAACTTCGGGGAGAAAATAGAAAAAAAAATATTTAATTATTTCTATCATTAAAACAATCTAAACATATCTGAGTAAAAAATGAATTATTGTAAAAAAATTCAAAACTTTTGACTACATTTGACTAAAAGTATAAGAGGAAAAAATACATTTTTCATACTTCCTTTCACTGAACAAGAACATTAGGAAAATGACACACGAGTATAATTTTAGGTTAAATAAGTTTTTTATACCTTTAAATTATCTGATATTCAAATTTGTATTTCTAACCTTTTTTAGTTTTTAATATTTAGAGTAAAAATCATCAAAAATTAAATCCTAGACCATTTTTTTAAGAGAGAGAGAAACCGCTTTAACGCTCACACACCAATATAATTAGTTATTCTATTTTTTTATTTAAAAGAATAAAATATATGTTTAAAAATTTTCAATAATCATGACATAATAATTATTTATTGTCATAAGGTGAAGACATGATTTTTATAATACACTCGCACTCTCATTCGATGTATCTATTTAAGATTTTAAATCTTAAATAAGATTTTGAGTGATAAAAATATGTTTTGAGTTTTGAAAAAATAAATTCTAACAAAAACTTATTACAATATAAGTTTTATAAAATTATTATATTAATTTTTTTTTAAAAGTTTTAAAAATAATATTACATATTAAAATTCACATAAATGGAGATAATCTCGTGAATGAGTGCACACTGCTCAACATTTTGTAGTTTCTTTTTGATACTTCATCACATCATATATATCATACCAATCCAAGAAATGGATGCCATAATAATAGTTGTGAAGCTGTACAATTTACGGTATATTCACTCAAAATCGATTCACAAACTTCATAATTAATTGTCTTGGGTGTGAAAAATTATTGATAATTGATTAAGGAGAAAAAGTGATTTGTGAGTCACACTAACTGATTCACATTATACAATAATTAACAATCCTAAGATTAATCTACAGTGAAAATAAAATTTAATTTTAAGTCTCTGGTACTTAGAAACATATATTAGAGGTTGTTTTACCCTAAAATTGGATTGACAAGATGAAGAGAAAGATTAATTAAATTTTAAATGAGATTTGTTGTATTTTTTTTTTGAGTTTTTCTAATTTAAAATTAAAAGGTATTCGAACATTTCATGATAGAACCACATGATATACTACTGTAACAATCAAGTTGTTGTTTTCATGGTTATCTTTTCTTTTTCGAAAATCTTTAATTTATTTTGACGTTAGCAAGGAGATTTATTTTTTAATTCAACACTTTTCTTTTCCTGTTGAAATTGTTGGAGATTTCATGTATCAATTTTCATTCCCTAAGTAATGTCAACGTTTGGCACTACTTTAAGGATAAAATACTATATTCTGAGCAAATTTCTGATATTCTTATTCCCGAAGAAGATCATAAGATTTTTTTTTTTTAATTCATTATGGATTTGTACAAATAGGTTAGTGTCCCTTTGTATATATACAAATTTTTTTTTTCACTAAAGTTTGAAGACAATTAATTAAATGGTGGAATCCTTTTTGAGATAGAGATGATATCATCAAAATTAATTGTACTTTTCTTAATAAATTATGTTATTGATTAAGAATAAATCCTAATCAATATGATTGATGAACATATGCTTTGTCATACGGCAGAATTATAACTAATCTCCATTATATATGATTCCCTTTCTTTTAATCAAAGATCATATCATATTTGTAACTAAATATAATTTGAATAATTAATTTTAATCTAATAATAATAAAGTTATATTGAATTAGACAAAGAAGGCAACTGTCTAACGTCCCAATAATTTACAAAAGTTCAATTTTTAAAATATATAAATTATTAAAAAATATTTTTTTTAAGACAAGGTCCAATATTTTTATATGGAAACCCATTTAAACGGTTGAAAATCTTATATGAAAATGTATCTAAACTTTATGTTAAATTACTATATCTCAAACTAGATGAGACGTAGAATTGAGAGCGTCAAAACCAGATTTTCAAGTAAAAATAGGTCGGATACACTTATTGAATTATCAAAAACTACTGAAGAACTTAAAATAAAGAGTGAAATCATATGTTTACCAACTTATGAGATGGATAATTTTGAATTTTTACTGGGAATTATATTTGGTATGAAATAAATTTTGCTCTCAATTTTGTAGGATTATGCAATATAAAAATATGCACGTAGATGTATATAACAATCATATTTTGCCCTCACAATCAATAACAACATAGATGTTGTTATATACATATATCACTTAAGAGGCCTAATAACTAATTAAAAAATATGGGGAAAATGGTTTTGCATATTCATCCGCCAAAAAAATTTCTATTAAAATAAATATAAAGCCCAACTTCAATGAAAAACGTAAGATTCAGAGGATTTTTTTTAGACTGTTAGTGGTGAGATATATCATTCACTTGAAGATTCTCTCTGTATTTGATTAACCTTTTTTTTTTTTCTTATTGAAGTTCGGTTCAAATAGTTTCTAGAATTTGAAAACATGTTTGGTTATTATTTGATGCAAATAAATTTTAAACTGTAGGGGAATCTGCCAATAAAAAATATTCTATTAATATTGAAAACACTTTAATTTTGATAACCTGGCATTGATAGTCTTAGATTTGTTTTCAATATAGGTATTGAAATAAATAATGACTAAAATCTAGACATATGATTAAATGATTTAATTAAGATAATTTAATCTCAATTAATTTAAATCAATGACTATATGGTGAGAAGAAGCTCTATCATATATGGAAGAACTTCATTTATAGAAGTTTTGTTTAATTATAATCATTAATAAAAGGAAAACTTAATTTATGTCCTGACTCATGTTTCACTATGTTTAAGATATTTTTTTTGTTTGTTTTCTTTTTTAATTTTCTCAACAAATAGTATTCATTATTATCATGACTTGAAAGAATATTATTTAATTATTGTATCAAAAGTCTTTTTAACAAATTTTAGGAAAGCGTGTCCTATTATGATAGTAGTATAAAAAAGTTGTTTGTAAGCTACATGTTTAAAAATATTTTTGTGGGAGAGGTATCAATGTGGAATGATTTTTTAATTGGAAAGAAATTGTTAAGAATCCAAATATAAGTCTAACTCCCACATTAAGTAAGATGATAAAATTGAAGCAACATATAAAAAAAGACCTATAAACTTAATGCTTTAAAGTTTTTGATTAAAAATGGTATCAATTTTTTATATTTGAAATCTTTTTATATTTTCTTTCTCAATTTTCCCAACAATTTCTCACAACCATAAGATTACCTAGACAACGCTCATTAAAAGTCCTAAAGAAAATATAATATTTACTACAAGACTATTATAATAGGATGAAAATTTACTTTTGAATTTGTCTTAGAAGTTAAAAAAATTGACTTCTCTTATATAGTGTTTATTTAGTGTTGCTTGATCTTTTAAGATAATTAAACTCCGAAGATGCCGATGAATTAAGAATGCTCAAATATATTTGAGATTGCTTTTTATAAATTAAAATTTAACAATCATACATATTACAACAAACTCTCTTTTTTTCCTCTGATCACACATGCACCAAAATACCTCCCACGTGAAAGCCAAAGGGAGAAAAAATAACTTGAAGTCACAGGAGAAAAGAAAAACTTACCACAAGCAAGGTTTGCAGTTTGTGAAATAATGAAAGAAATATAAGACAAAAAACAATTTAAACTTCTACAAATAAATATGAAAAAAATATAAAATAAAAGAAAACAATAAAATGGTTTATTTTTTCTATTTATAACCTTAAAACTAAATTTAAATATAAATCATTATTTTTTATTTAACCTTTTAAAACCCCTCAAATAAGACCAAGACCAGTATAACAAGTACTTACAATTATGATAATCAAATTGTTATCCGCAATTTGATTCCCATGAGTTTTAACAGTCAAGAATCGACATTTTTAAATTTAGAAGTGTCACAAGTAAACTACAAGTCTATGTCGAATGATAATAACGAAAAAACAAATATCATTCATTAGACTAACACAAAATCAACACTATATATTGGGTTTTGTGTTTTTAGGTTACGCCGAAAAATGCAGAATTCTTATAATAATGTGTATATAAGAAGAGATCAAAACTGTTCTAACATTATTTTTTAAGAGTTATTTTTTATTTTTACACTTTTTTATATTTCAATTTAACAATTTATATGAAACCATTTAATTAAAAAATAAAAATGAATATAAAAAATTACTGTTCAATATCTTAACCATAATATATACGTACATATATGACAAGTTTTTACATAAACATATATTACTCTTTAAATTTAACATAGGTGATTCCATATTCTATCTACTTGTGGATTGGTTAGTTTCATATATTCTATCTACTTTAATTAGTAGTTTCATAATCATGCATCAAGAGGAACAAATAAGAACACCTTTTACTTTGGGAAATTTAGTTTCAACTTCGATGCTTCTTTTTATCTGCTTTGTTACGTCAAAATATATTCTCCACCCATTTGCAAAAAGGTGTCCAACTATATTCTCTCTACCTTTGATTCTTCATATTTCTTAGGGTCGTCACTTTAATTCTACTATCTTATTACTCAAACATTATCATTATCATATTCTATTCTTTAAAGTTGCAGTCTACCACTTATTTATATGTATATATATGTGATTTATTATGTAATTAATGTGCTAATTGATATAAAAGTCTTTAGACTTAACTAAATTTTATTTCTTCACTATATTGCTTATTTTTTTTAATTATTAATAACTTCTTTTTCTTAGTATTCAGTAAATTATTTTTTTTTTCAAATTGAATATTTAATAAATTATAAAATTTTGGTTTAAGTTCCTAAAGGGTATTTATATTTTGTCATTAATAATATATTATCTCTTTTTCTTTTTCTTTTTAATTTGTTTTTTAATATATTTTTCATCATATGAAACATATATTATCAATAATAGAGGTAACATAGAGAACTTAATAATGTAAATAATTTGTTAATATTTTAGATAAACTAATATAAGTAATATATAGAAAAAAGTGGTACTCAGACTAAAAATGGTTCATGCATTAAATTATTTCTACCTTTTTATCACGCTCTTAATCATATGCATTAGCCATTAATCCATCCAAGAGTTCAACTGCTAGAAATGCCTCATTTGTTTAATAAAAGAAAATCAGAAAACATTGCACCAAAAGTAAGCTCAAATCAAGATGTGGATAGCCATTTGACCTTTTTGGCCTCAATAATATATATATATATATATATATATATATATATATATATATATATATATATATATTTATAACCCATGTTACTAATTAACTGTTCTTTTTAGGACTTTGTAACTAACAAAAATTGCTATTTCTACTAAGGGTTATTATAATTTAAGACTGTGGTGTTACATGCCAACTACTTGACAGTCATAATTATTTTTTATTGGAGAGGAAAAGTTTAATGTGAAGACGAAGATGAATTTAGGTTGAGAATTGCATTTGGTGTGTGTCGTAGTTCATTGTGTGACAAAAAGAATGTCACAGGTGGTGTTTTGGAGAGGTAATTGGTCGCTGGATCGAAGTTCTCTAGTGGGTTATAAATACCAATTTTGAGTGTTTTTATATATGAAAAATATTGAGTACTTGTAGGTTTAAGTGTTATTTGAAATAGTAATTACTCCCAATTTTATAGTTTTTGGATTTAAATTTATGTTTTGAGTCTTGAGTTAAAGGAAATCATTTAGTCTCAATTATTGGAGTGATTCTTCCTGCACCTCCATGGTGACTTCCTACACCTCCATAATTTAAAAATATTCCCATTTTAGCCTTGAGGAAAAGACGAAAATAGCCTTCATTCATAGTAACTGTCATTCATTTTTTTCCACTTTGCGAGTTGCACAAACCGCAATACAATTAAAAAATAAACACATTGCGAGTTGTACAACCCGCAATTATACTTTCTGCACCTTTTACATTGCGGGTTATACAACCCACAATATAATTTTTTTTTAAATACATTGCGGGTTCTACAACCCGCAATACAAAACTTTTTTGAAAAAAATTTGCATTACGGGTTGTAGAACCCGCAATGTATTTAAAAAAAAAATTATGTTGCGGGTTGTAGAACCCGCAATGTATTTAAAAGAAATTTTGTGTTGTGGGTGGTACAATCCGATGCTGTGGTGTAGTGGTGGTTATTATCAACAGTTTATGTGTGCTTGTTTTGGAATATTTAATTTTATCATAAATTATAAAAAATTATTTATAGCTATAAATTATTTTTTTTCTTTTTATTATAAGAAAAAAATTTTGAAATATTTGTTACTAAACTTTTGGAATATTTGTTTTTATCATAAATTAAATTATAAAAAATTATTTATAGCTATAAATTATTTTTTTTACTTTTTATTATAAGAAATTTTTTTTGGAATATTTATTTTTATCATAAATTATATAAAATTATTTATAGCTATAATTTTTTTTTTACTTTTTATTATAAGAAAAAATTTTTGAAATATTTGTTTTTATAATTTAATTTATGATAAAAACAAATATTCAATTTATAGCTATAAATAATTTTTATAATTTAATTTATGATAAAAACAAATATTTCAAATTTTTTTTCTTATAATTTAATTTATGATAAAAAAAAATATTCAATTTATAGCTATAAATAATTTTTTATAATTTAATTTATGATAAAAACAAATATTTCAAATTTTTTTCTTATAATAAAAAGTAAAAAAAAATAGTTTATAAAAAGAAATATTCCAAAAAAATTTTCTTATAATAAAAAGTAAAAAAAATAATTTATAGCTATAAATAATTTAATTTATAATAAAAACAAATATTTCAAAAAAATTAGTTTAGTAGCAAAACAAGCACATAAAGTGTTGGTGCCCAGGATCGAGGTGGAGACCCTTAAGTGTAAAACTAAGATAATAACCACCACTACACCACAGCAGCGGGTTGTACTACTTGCAACACAAAATTTCTTTTAAATACATTGCGTGTTCTACAACCCGCAATGCAAATTTTTTTCAAAAAAATTTTGTATTGCGGGTTGTAGAACCCGAATGTATTTAAAAAAAGTTTTATATTGCGGGTTGTACAACCCGCAATGTGTTTATTTTTTAATTGTATTGCGGTTTGTGCAACCCGCAAAGTGGAAAAAAAATGAATGACAGTTACCATGAATGAAGGTTATTTTCGTCTTTTCCTCAAGGCTAAAATGGGAATATTTTTAAATTATGGAGGTGCAGGAAGTCACCATGGAGGTGCAGGAAGAATCACTCCAATTATTGTGGAATTTGAGGTATAAAAGAATGAAGAAAATGATAGATTGGAAGATTCATGAAGAAAAGAAATAAAAAGTTTAAAATAGAAAAAAGCCCAAGAGAAAAGCCACTTAACCTAGGCCCAAAACCAAGTTTAAAAGGAGATTTTTAGGGTTTTGGGAGGCATCAAGACCTAGAGGAGGAAGGCAGGCGACTAGAATCAAGGTTTTCTTCTCCTCTTGCAATCTTCCTTTCATTGGGTTGTAATGGCTACCATGGGTAGCTAATTCTTCATCTTTGGGATTGAATGTAATCTTTTGAACTCATTCATATTTTGGTGATTTTTATATATAATATTAAGTTTTTACTTAATTGGTATTTTCATCTTGTGCTTAATACTAGATTTATCTGATCAATAGAGTCTTGATTTTGATTCTTAAATTAAACTGGGAAGTACTTTTGAGTTTCTGACCACGATGAAAATACTCAATATATTGGAATACTAGGGATAGGTTTCGATGTATTGATTGCGTATAACATCTGTTTTTAATGCTGAGTAATTTACTAAATAGCTGAGGGATCAGTGTTTAGGAATTTTCCTTATGAATTTCATATCGGAGGAATCAGTGTGAATGATTTTTATATATGCATCAATTGTGAGTAGTTACAGATATTGTATGTTTTTATCAAATCCAAAATATGAATGAGGGAGATAGATGAAGTTCAATCCCAGAGTCCTTTTAATCTTGCAAACTCCTTTTTATAATTGTTACTTATTTTCAATTGTTCTTTTATGTTTCTTGACTCAAATTATTATTAAATCATTTTGAAACTTTTATTTGCTTAGTGAGTCATGAATTTAAAATCTAAAACAGAACTGTTCCATGAGGAATCGACACTTTTACTTAACTCACTATATTACTTGTGACTCGGTACACTTGCCGAATAAAGTCTTAACCGTGGGTGGTTATCTTTTTGGATAGCGGTGATGTGTAGTGATAAGCCTTAATTGTTAGTTTAATTCCATGCATAATTATGTTGATTTCGTTATTAATTTGGTCTAAATTTGAATTTTATTTTCTGTTTTGATTCATTTTGTTAGTTAATCAGTTTTATTGTGCAAAGAGCGATTTTGTTGAGAATTAGGTTAAATCTGAAGAAAGAGAAAACAAAAGCCGCTAAATCAAATGGAAGGAGCATAGAAAGGGTCATAACTGATTTTTCGCTTAAGCAAATGATATAATCTGGGCTAAAACTCATTTAAAGACTTTCATAAGGAAGCCCTAATTTGAAGGCATCAACGTTGTTGGAGCGTGAATTACAAAATAACAGGTGCAATTTGACCTAATGCAAGGAGCGAAAGATATAAAAGGCCAAAGCTAGGTTAAACTAAGGGGGAATCATCACTTATCACGCATTGGGAGATTCTTGGAGCGCCGTTCTTGATCAAGATCCTTTCTCTTTCTACCATGAGTAGCTAACTCTCTTATTCTTGGGATTGTATGTAATTTCTCAACTTTGAATGCACTCTTAACATTGTTTGATATTATTAATTTCAATTACCTTTGTTTTACGTTTTATTTGAACATTGATTTATTTTAGAATTTTTATTGTGACTGGAAAACACTCTTTGAATTTGGAACCAAATGTTTAACGCATTGCATGTATAAGTTCATGATGAATTATAGTGTAATGACTGTTTATAGCAACTGTTTGTTAAAATAGATTAATCAACATTAAGAATAGTTGTTATACATGTAATTCAAAAATTGCAATTTCAGAGCCCCTTTTTTTT
>Ga0209700_103323_pt1 | contig 31012 bp, 18 predicted proteins | sample SiratroredBW_FD_187528 | JGI IMG/M metagenome (GOLD analysis project Ga0209700, IMG submission 187528) | Root nodule microbial communities of legume samples collected from California, USA - Siratro red BW (SPAdes) (version 2) | ecosystem: Host-associated > Plants > Roots > Nodule | place: USA...
AAAAAAAAAAAAAAATATATATATATATATATATATATATATATATATATATATATATATATTTACATAGTAAAGTACAAACAAGGAATGAACAATAAACAAACAAATAATAACAAAAAAAAAATATTTTTTTTTTACTTTTTAGGGCCCGACAAGGATTGACCTTAGTCCTATGTATTTCTATCTATAATAGAAAATCAGGGATACACGTAGTTCTAATTTGAAAATTGATTAATGATACTTAATAACCTTTTCTATAAATTTTGTATTCTTTCATTTTATTTGAAAATATTTTAAATTTTTTTTCTTTTTTTTTAAATTTTATACTTTTTATGATTTTCTATTATTAAAACTGTTTTTGTATTTCCTTTTTTCCAAAATTTTATATTTTTATTACTTTTGAGAATGTTTTATCCTTTTTTATTATTTTTAAGGCTATTTTGAAACTCTTTGAAAATTTATATATTTTTTATCATTTTTGAAAATTGTTTCACATTTTTTATTTAAAAAAAACCATTTTATTATTTTTACTTTTTCCTGAAAATTAATAATTCATTAAGCTTTTAGGAAAATTTTATATTTTGCTTGAGAATTCAAAAATGTCTAATATTTTTTATATTTATTTCTAAATGAATCAAAGCAATAAGGGTTGAAACTCAAGATACCATAGTAGCTCCCAAACAAGACAATTACAATACATAAAGGAATAAAGGAATCAAGTGAGTAATCAAAATATACCAGTTGAAGATCTTCAAACAACATGTTTTCCTTTCATCAACAATTTTTGAAAGTGTTTTATATTTTATTTAGTTTTAAAACGAATCAAAACGATAAGAGCTGCATCTCAATATACCATAGTAACTCTCAAACATAGTAACTCTCAAACAAAGCAATCACATTACGTAAGGGGATAAAGAAATCTAAGTGAGCAATCAAAATAATCACATTAGGTATAAAAACATACAAGAGTAAAAAAAACGATTGGACTGGACTTACCCGTTGAAGCACTAACCAAGAGCTTTAGACTTTTTTCTTTTCTCCTTCTGCTCTTGATGATTTTACACGTCCACTAATTTTTCAGCATTGTAATTCTTGTTGTCTCTCTATGTGTTTTTTTTCTTCGTGTGTCATTCCCCTGCTCACTACGTATATTTATACTGATACCATTCAACTCACTCTTAATTCATATTTTGAATCCATTAATTCCTAATTATTCCCACTTAATTATAATTTGTGAACTGTCAATTGATTATTCCTTTTAGTTCAGATTTAAATCTATTAGTTCCCAATTATCTAATGCCAATTGACGGTTAAATTCCAAGGACGAACATAGAGTGAAAAATAGGCAGAATTGTACTATTGTTGCTGTTGTGGCATCATAACCCTCCATACATATAATCAAATTTGAAAATTATGGGATATAAATGCATGTGGGGAATAAATAGGGAATATTGGAGGTAATGTAACTGTTAATAGGCTGAAATATTTTTTTTAAATTTGTTTTTTTTTTTACTCTTATTGAAAGTGACCTAAATAACACAACAATAGAAATACATACTTAAATCCCCTTTTTTTAATATTATTATTATTATTTTAATATATTTTTTTATTTTATTAAAAAATAAAACAAATCATCCAATGTAAAAATACTAATTACTATTGTAGAACATTAATCTATTTTAGAACATTAATCAAATGTAACCTTTAAAATAAAAGGGGTGAGCATAACATTTCAAAAGAAAATGCATAAATTATTAGACAATCAACGTTTAATTGAAAATCACCAGCATTTAATCACTAGTAAGAAAAATCATTTGCAATTAATCAAAATAATAATCAGATCAACTATTCAAATTTCTAACATTTTTATAATTTTTAAATTTATTTTCAATTATTTTTCGTATCATTAATGGGCATCAGAAAAGACAGGCAGAAAGAGAGACAAAATGTGACATGACAACACTTTAATAACAAATTTATTTTTATTTTTTTGTACACATTTTTAATGGATTGATTTTCTTTACTTTTTTTCCTTTTTACGAATTTTATTTTAAAACTTTATTCATAAAATAAAATGAAACTAAAACTCTTTTTTTATTTAAATGACAAAATATGATAAAAACTAAATAACACACATTTTTTATTTTAATTTTATATTTTTTATATTTTGAAATAATTTTATTTGTCAGGACGAAATTGGGTATTCACAGATATTCATGTTTATATACTTTTTTTTTGTAAGACTTAATAAAAATATCTTGAAGTTTGTTTATCTTTTCTATAACAAAGACGTTTAGGGATATAAATTAAATAAAACAAAAACTTGTGGCAAAATAGGTGCTTGATAATAGTTAGATAAGAAATAAAGTTTGGATAAATTAACTAAAAAAGAGAGATAGAAGCTATTTGGAGAGCTAAAAAATATAAGTCTTGGACTTGAATCTTTCGCTAACCAACAATGTAGATCTAGGTGGATTGCTTTGAGTGATTTAATCTCAAAGTAACGTCACTTAATAATTAATTTAACGTTAGAAATGGTCTAAAGGATTATTCATACAAGGGAAATGATTTAGGTGAAAGTATAAGAGGAAATCAAATCATTTTCCAAAAGAAATGTGAAGAAAGCATTTTATAACCTCAAACTGGACAAACTATTATTGGCTATGGAACTCACAAAGATTCAGAAAAAGAAAGTTATGTAGGATATGAGGGAAGTAAAAGTCAAGGGTCAAATGGATTCAATTTTGGTTTATTGAGAAAATTTGAGAAGTTATTCAAGTAAATATCGTAGTTACACTAAGCAATTTCCACACAAATGGGAGGTGGTCGAGGAGTAGAAAATCACTCGTAACCTTAATACTAAAAGTGGGAATCGTCAACGGTTGAATGATTATTGTCCTATAATGTTAGTAGGAAGTCTATATAAAATAATGTAAAGGTGTTATCAATTATATTAAAGAGAATCCTTAGTAAAGTTATAAAAGCTATCCAATCAAATCTTACTTGATCGGGCAGTAGTAGCAAATGAATTTGTAAAAGAAGTGAAAAGGAAAAAGAAAAAAAATACAAAATTATTAAGGTTGATTATGAAAGGTATATAATTCATTAGATAGAGGTTTCTATATCGCATGATAGATGGACTTAGTTTTGGTGAAAAATAGATTGGTTTGATGTGATGGTGCTTAAAGTCAAATTTGTGTGAGTACTTATAAATGGAAGTCCTATATAGAAATTCAAAAATTTTAAAGGTCTATGGCAAGGTTACCCATTAGCCTTATTCCTATTTTCTCTAAACTATAAGGACTACTAGGAGTAGTTAGATAAGAAGTCAAAAAACAAGTATTAGTAAGGGTATAAGTCGAGTAAAAGAATGTAATGGTAAATTTGCTTCAATTTGATGATAATACACTATTCTTATGCGAGACTACTGAATAATACATTATGGTCTTCATAACTACAAAGCGTCTGTAACCTCAACAAGGTCATTCGGAAATGTATAATGTTTTCTATTCTTGAAGCACCGTATAATCTCGTTGTTGGTTGTTTTGATCTCAATTGTCATTCATGATGTTTTTTTCGATAGGATGTCTTGGTATCGGAGAGACGAGATATTTGTAAAGACAATCCCACGTTGAAATAAGATTTTGTTTTACAAGATATTCATGAGAGATTTCGAAAAAATCTCTTACATTGGGTTGCCTCCTATTATAACAACAAAAAAAATAAAGGACTACGAAAGGAGGTTCTGCAATCCAAATATGGAAGCTGGAAGGTTTTAAGGATAGTATTTCAAATTATTATTCCTAGTGGTGGAGAGACCTGAAATAGGGATGTGAATCATGACGTCAATGGTTTGATAAAAATGTATTGTGGAAAATAGTTAAGGTAACAAATATTAAGTTCTAAGATGATAGATGGAATAAGGAGTTACCATATAAGGGTTTCTAGATTGTATGGAAATTTCTTGCTTGTGGGATAACCGTAAATGCAATGATAACACATGAAAATGGAGTATGGACAGAGCATGGTTTGACTGGTAAAAACCTCAATTAACCCAACTAATATAAGAGGTAAATCCACATAATAAGATAGAGAAGATTTGGATGGGAGAAGATTCTGGAAGCTTCACGGTTAAACCAACATACCTCATTCGACACAATAACAGGGGAGGAAACCTGTTCCTACTCAGATTTCTGGTACATGAAGGCTCTACCTTCATCTGTGCATTTCGCATGGAGAGTATTGTTTAACAGATAGCAACAAAAGACATGCAATGCAATAAAAACATCTAGCTTGCAAACACCATGTTTGCAAGCTGTGGGTCGACTGAAGAATCAGTTAATTACTTGTTTTTCAGTTGCCCTAGTTATAAGAAGATGTTGGGATTTGTGCAGTAAATGGTTATGTATCAGTACCGTCATTTTGCAAAGAGATGGTAATCAGCGTTGGAAGAATATGCAGATAGTAGTGTGGTGTGAAATAAATATATCAAGCCAAAGAAATAGAGTAGATTTCAGGAATGAAAAGGAAGATGGGGAGAAAATATTTGGACTGACAATGGTAAAAGTGTGAACACGGATTAGTAACGAAAAAATGAAAGCCTAATTTATATTTTGACCGGTGTTTATGCCCAAAACATTTCTGCAACGTATTTAGAGATAAACTAGAACCTACGAATAGAGCATGAACAAATAAGAACAAATGCAGGCGAAAGACAAGGAGGGTCCCACAATTGTTAGGCTAATGCAGATGTAGCTGCATATTTAAGGATATTGGAGTTAATGTAAAGGTGTGTGGCTAGACTAGAAGGAAATGAGGGAACACGCGGTATAGTTACTGAGTATTTGGTGTATGTGCTAGACTGATTATTATGTATGACAAAATTAGTGCTATGAGGTAATTTAGTTGTTGATAGGAGGGTCATAATGTTGGAAAATCAAGGAAAGTTGTCCCACTTGGGAATAATGAATACATAACTTGTCATACATATGGAAGTTTCATCTTGATCTGATTGTCATAAGGACCTTAAAAATAAAGTGTGCAGTAGGAGAAATGAGGTGTAATACAGAGAGAGTGATAGAAAATCCTGCATCAAGACCAACGACCAACTAGGAATACAGGTAGCTAGTACAAGGATCTATAAGAGGGTCAGACGTGGCATAGGTCTATGATCATGGGTGTGGCTTAGGTAAAAGGCTAAGTTTTGAGTTAGAAGCATATGCAGCTATAACCTAGTATGTTTAAGATACTTGGATAAGTTGCTAACTAAATATCTACAAATTATATGGCAATTGTTTAGAGTGTAGTTTAGGAGCTACAAAGAAGTAAATGGTTTTAAAAGGCCACTATCCTAAAGAGAAGGTTTTACAAAAGGTGACCATAATGTCCTTTTTGAGGGTTGTAGGGGCAATAGAGCTCAAGGTATGATTTAATTGTGTTTGTTCTATTGTAAGTATAAAAAACTAAAATTCAAGGGAAGGAAATTTGACTCTGCATACAAACTGCAGGTCAAAACTGTATCACATTGGTGTGCTATAAAGCTAGCCAAGAAGTTTGAAGATGAGTCAAATTCCAATGACATGATTTAAGCCCGTTGAGTTCGATCACACGTCATGTGGTGGTCCAAAGGCGTTTGTGAAGGAGTGAGTATGCTATGAAAGATGTTGTTGTAGAGGGAAATCTTCTGGTTCTTGTGATCGATGTTAAATTTCTTATTGGACTAGAAAACAACAGTGTTTTTGTCAACTTGGTTTATTATGCACCACTTTTTCAATGGTTAACGAGAGGAAATGGATTCTGGATGCAATTGTTTGACTCTTATCAGCTCTAAGGTTCACCTAATTATTCGGTGCAGTAACCATTGATTCTATAGTGGACCAAAATTTATTGACTCAACTCAGTACAACTTCTTATTAACTTATTGCATCTTCAATGAGTCGGCAAATTCTGCAGATAGTAAACTTGGAATGAGAATTCCTTCATAAAGACTATGAAGGTAAAATTTGGTCTATTTGTTATTCTGTCATACAATATCTGATGATTTCAAAAAATAACATATTAACCGCTCATAAACATGGACTTCAAGATATTATTTGACTATGTTTGTTCTAGAGTAAGTATACAGATTAGAATGCATGGGAAGGAATATTTTTTTCTACACCCAAACTTTAGTTTCTACTATTTTAGTGTTGCTGCACACTTTTATGAGATGGAGTCAAAACCAGGTCAAATAGGAGTGTTTATAATGCTAGCCAAGAAGATTGAGAATGAGATCAAGACTTAGGCTCAAGCAATTAAAAATAACAGCAAGGAATCTTATATCAGTTTCTCCTATATTAGTGTTGCACAATTTTAAAGTTAGAGGAAGCAATGTCGTGGAGTGATGTATAGTACTATAGAAGTCTGTTGATGCCAATTGCTTAATCATTGATATGAAACCAAACACATCAAAGGAATAACACTTACGTGAAATGGGAATAAACATATGTTAGAGGTTGAAGAGTTATGTATCATTCATTTCTTAGAATAAACTAAATAAATGCTTCAAGGTAGTCCATATATAAGAATTTAAGGGTGACCAAAGATACTTTGTATTGAGTCTTATAACATCAAAAATGGGAATGAAAAAAAAAAAAAGGTGGTTGTGCTCTTTTTTACCAATGCCGTTATTTTTCTATCTAAATTTTTGTTCCATCCCTTATAATTTATTTTCATTGCTCTTTATATTTTTTTGCATTATTTTAATGATCGCGTTATTTCTTGTTTTTCAGTTTAAGTTGAATATTATTGCATTATTATGTTCATGCTTTATTATAGTTTCCATTAATTCCACTGCTTTCTATTTTATATCTTTCCATATAACTTCTATTTTAATTTCAAAGTATTTCATTTAGTTTCAATACTTCGTCATTATAATGCAATGAGTGAAGTTTTGTTTCTTTCAGTTTGCGTGCTTAGTAGAATTGGTTTCCTTTGATATCTGAAGTTAATTTAATGCGTTAAATTGGGGAATTATCTAGATTGTTAGTATAAATAGAAAGAACCCCAAACAAAATTTTATTTTTTTGTTTGAAATAATTAAGTTACGATTACAAAATTTATTAAAAACAATTTGGCACGCTTACTGGAACTTGGTATTTTTTTTTACAACTTTTTATGAAATACCTGGCTAGTTTTAAATGTGTTAAATTTTGTGTTTCAAATTGGATGAGATTGTGAAGTGGAACGTTTGTAAATGTCTTCCCACCAAAATAATAATGCGAAATCACAAGTGTTAATCTAAATATGTAACCAAAAGTAGGTTAAAATAGAAATGTGTAAAAGATGTCAAGCCTAAGTATGTATAATATGGGCACCACCATAACCATTGCTACTACTACCACAACATCTCCTTCTAACCAAAATCACAGAGTACAACACCAATAATAGAAATTATTACAAAATTTATCACTAAAGGAAAAAAGAAAATGAAGTTTTAAGAAAAGGAAATTTATTATTTTAAAGAGTAGAATATTAAGATTTTTTTCTTTCTTTTTAGTATTGTACAAATTGTATGGACATACAATTTTTTTTAATTATACGATTTGTGAAGCTTTTCTTACGATGGTATCGAGAGTTAGGAAAGGTTAGATAAGAATATGATAACAGGAAAGAAGGTTTTTCTTGAATGTAATTTCTTTGTTTACCATAGTTCACTTAATATAGAATTCTAGGAAACTAAATATAGAAATTATTCTAAATAAATACATTTGATTTCCCTTGATTATCTCTGATATTCTACTGATTTTTTTCTCTAATTATAATATTCTAATAATATTTTAACAATCCCCCTCAAGGTGAGCAGTGGGATCACCAATGCTTAGCTTACTGACGACACGGGTAAATACTTTAACCTTACAAACGGAAGCTCAACACTGTTATCATCAATCTTCTCCTTGATGAAGTGCCTGTCCACTTCAACGTATTTGGTTCTGTCATGTTGTACATGATTCTCTGAGATGATTGTTGTCTTGTTATCACACTTTAACTAACTTGGTAGTTGTGGTGGAAAACCAATCTCGGTTATCAATTTCTTGATCCATAAGACTTCAGTTATACCTTTGGCAATTCCCTGGAATTCAACCTCTGCACTTGAAAGAGCAACCACTTTTTGCTTCTTACTCCTCCATGTCACCAAGTTACCTCCCACAAGAGTAAAATAGCCCGATTCTCCTATCATTTGGATTACAAACCCAATCAACATTAGTGTAAGCTTCAATGTTTAAGTGCCCATGCTTTTGGAACATGATCCCACTTCCTAGTGTCACCTTCAGGTATCAGGCAATCCTCATGGAAGCTTCCATATGATCCTCTTGAGGTTGATGCATAAATTGACTTATTATCACTACTGCATATGCTATATCTGGTCGAGTGTGTGATAGATAAATCAATTTCCCAACTAATCATTGGTACCTTTCTTTATCTTCCAGATTAACTCCTTCCTCAAACTTTAAACCATGGTTAACTTGCATAGGAGTATCTGCTTGCTTACAATCGACAATTCTTGTTTCTGCAAGCAAATCCATGATGTACTTTCTTTGAGAAATAAAGATCCCTTTGTTGGAGTGAAGAACCTCTATTCCCAAGAAGTACTTTAGTACACCTAAGTCCTTCATTTCAAATTCTCTAAACAAGTTATTCCTCAGTCGTACAATTTCTTCTATATCACTTCTGGTTATATTATTAGACATGTGATCAAATCTCCTTTTCTTTTCAATAATAAAGTATGGTCAGAGTTGCTTTGTTTGTACCCATAACTTTTCATGGCCACTACAAACCTCCCGAACCAGGCACGCGAAGAGTGCTTAAGCCCATAAAGTACCTTTTTCAATATGCAGACTTCATTTCTTTGGAAGTCTTCAAAGAACCCTAGAGGAGCTTCCATGTACACTTCTTCTTTAAAATCCCCATGCAGAAAAGCATTCTTGACATCAAATTGATGGAATGGCCAATTTTTATTTGTTGTTATTGAAAATAGTACTCTGATGGTGTCAATTTTTGCAACTGGTGAGAAAGTCTCTGAGTAGTCAATGCCATAAGTATGTGTGGTCTTTTGCCACCAATCTTGCCTTATATCGCTCAATGGTGCCATCTATTTTGTGTTTAATGGTGAAAATCGATTGACACCCTACTGGTTTCTTCCCTGCTGGTAAGATACACCTCTCCCAAGTTCCATTCTTTTATAGAGCTTTCATCTCTATTTTCATAGCTTCTCGCCATTCGCCCTTCTTATTGGCTTCATGAACTATTTAGGGAATGTCTTCAGCTAGAAGGGAGGAAAGAAAAGCTCTTGCAATATCTAACACTCCTTCTCTGGTTATCTACATAGGATACTTGGAATTTCGGGGAACATGTTCTGGAGAATATCGATAAGGGGGTACCCCTCTATTTCTTCTTGGCGGAAGTGTGAATGGCTCTGGTTCTGGTGCTAAGTTGTCATTGTTAGTGACGTCATTCATAACAAGTGACAACTCAGTAGAGTGATGATCACTTACATCTTATTGGACATTCTCAAAAGCATCCTCATTGGTTGTGTTAGTTCCTCCTACGTTGACAGAGACATGCTCGTTGGCTCCATCTACTTGCTCTTTTGGAACAATTTCTGGACAACTAAGGCTACCTAACCAACTTTGTGGTTCACTAGTTTTCTCCCATGAACATCAAGTTGGCTATTGAAGAAATATTCTGATTCTAAAAAATCACAATCCATAGTCACATATACACAATGGGTGATTGGGTTGTAACATCGATACCCCTTTTGATGTGCAGCATATCCAACAAAGACACATTTCTCAGCACATGGATCAAATTTGGTTATGTTAGCTTTAGGAATATGAACGAACACAGAGCACCCAAAAACTCGTGGTGGTAACATTTGGACAGGAGGGATATTAGTCTGAGTTGCTAAGATCTGTAGGGGTGTTCTGCGGTTAAGGATTTGGGAGGGTAGCCTGTCCAAAAGATAGGCCGAGGTAGCGACAACTTTGGGCCAAAAACGTGTCGAAACCTGTGCATCAAAAATCATGGCCCAAGTCATCTCTAGTAGCTTACGATTTTTCCGTTCTGTTACACCATTCTATTGGGGTGTGCTTGGACAAGAAGTTTGATGGATTAAGTCATTTTCTCTGAAAAACTCTTGCATTGATTTGTTAACAAATTCTCCACCATTATCTGATCTAAGTACTTGGATTTTCTTGTCAAACTGAGTGTGAATCATTTGATAGAATGCATAGAACTTATCGGGTACTTCAGATTTGTATTTTAGAAAATATACTCACGTCATGAGAGAGAAATCGTCCACAAATAACACAAAATACTGAAATTGATTATTATGGAAATTAGGAGTTGGGCCCCACACATCATAGTGTACTAATGAAAAAATAGAATTGACTCGATTATTGTTAAGTGGAAAAGTAACTCTATGATTCTTTGTCCGTATACAAGTTTCACATTTGATGGGCTCAGTGTTACTAGTAAATAAACTAGGAAATAGAATCTTAAGGTACCCAAATGAAGGATGTCCCAAACGTCTATGTCATAACCAAAGTTGCCTTGTAACCGTTCCGTGAGCAGGCATGGCATGTCCCTTGTGAGCAACATCATCAACGTAATCAAGACCTCCATGTTCAGTACCACGCCCAATGATCTCCTTCATAAGAATGTCTTGTAAAAGGTAAAAAGTAGAAAACATGAGAACCACACAATTCATCTCCTTTGTAACTTGGCTTACAAAAAGTAATTTTGATGATAGTGCAGGAACATAGAGACAATTGCTTAATTTTAACTTTTTTGGAAAGACAAATAAGCCCCTTCTTTGGACCGTAACTAATTCTCCATTGGTTATTTCAATATGGGTTTTAACAGGTGTGGAGAGACTGCCAAAATCATGAGGGTCATGGGTCACGGTGTCAGTTGCCCCACAATCAAAAATCCATTGATCATATTTTTCTGGGTTGGTATCATTCTCTCTTTTCCCACCTCTATGAGTGAGCACGACTTTTCCATTAATGACTTGCGATTTTGTTTCTTCCTCTCTTCCAGTGTCACCAAGACTGGTGGTCTGCGGGATGCCCACAGTGGTTGCAGCCTTGCGATTTTTTTGGTTTGGAATCTTCCCACCATTCGGGATAACCCACAATTTTGAAGCAAGTCTCCTTGGTGTGTTTCTTTATTCCGCAATGAGTATAGTGGAGGTGGCTTTTGTCTTCCTTGTCTCGTTGTGATGGTCGTCGTCCGGTGGTTTTTGAGCAACTCTATCCCTGTCCTTGTCTCAGTGGTCTGTTTCTTGCGGTTAAGTCGATTCCAACCTCCCCTAATGATGTGTTCCCTTCGCTACTAGTGGTAGGCTTTAGAATTTGGAGTCGGACCGCCTCCCTTCGGACGGCAGCATAGGCGAACTCTACTGAAGGGGTCTTCTCCTGCATTAAAAGATCTCTTCTGATGACTTCAAATTTTCATCTATCCTTGTTAGGAACTGATATAGTCTTTGTTATTGTTTAATTTTGTTGAAAGTTGCAATATCATCTGAGCATTTCATAGAGTTCGGTTGCTTTTTGTCAATCGCCATTCATGCAATTTGTAATTTGTTCCAAAAATCCTCTAGGTATCATGTCCATGTTTCTGTGTGTTTGCTTTTCGATGTAAATAATATATTTGCACCAGGTCTGTGCTACTTCCATAAGTAGTAGTCAATCTTTCCCATAAAGCCTTGGTGGTTAGGAACGGGGAAAAATTGTTTACCAAACTAATCTCAATATTCTGAATTATCTAGGTGAAGACAGTTTGATCTGCTTATTCCCATTTTTCATATGTTGGTTCTGTCTCTTCTCGTGTTGGGAGTATACTTGTCAGATGACTTTTTTCCTCTGCCACTGATAGCTTTCTTCATGAGTGTTGCCCACAATGGATAATGTCTCCATTAAATTTGAAAACAATTGACAAATTTTCAAGATTGACTTGTGTTTGCTAAATTTCTAGGCCATTACGAAGCATATTTGCAATTTGCAAAGTTAGGTCATCAGTAATGGTTGAGGAGTTATTCTTGTTTTGATTCATGTTGTTGCCAATTTCATCATCTAAAAATGACATTTTTGGTTTTTTTGTGTTTTTCGGCTGTGAGGGGTAATGGAACAATGATGTTGGTTTCTGAGTTTCCAGGATCTAACACCGCTCCAATACCATCTTACGATGGTATCGAGGGTTAGAAAAGGTTAGACAAGAATATGATAATAGGAAAGAAGGTTTTTCTTGAATGTAATTTCTTTGTTTACAATAACTCACTTAATATAGAATTTTAAGAAACTAAATATAGAAATTATTCTAAATTAATTTGTTTCTCTAATTATAATATTCTAACCGTTCTAAGTGGGTTCCATTAGAACCTTAATTCGGTTTCGGTTTAGGCTTGTAAAATTTAGCCAAAAAAACCATAAAAGTTAATGTACCAAGCTTCCTCCTCGTGTGATGCCACTTCTGAGTCTTTTTTTAGTCTTACATTAATTTGGCCAAACTTATAAATGCCCTTGCTCCCTACTTACAAATCAATTTTTGAGTTTAATGAGATTTAAATTGCTTGAAAGCATTCTTGCAAGGAATCTTTCTTGAAAAAGATTATAACTAATTTTTTTTAGAAGCTTAGTGAGTTAAATAATTTTCAATCACTTCTTGGAATCTTCTTTGTAAGTATGAGAGAAGGGCTCCACCATTTAGCATCAGGAGCTTGGATTGCGTTCTTCAAAGGATAAATCTTTTAGCCTTTTCCTTTCTTTCTTATTTTTTTTTTTTCTTTTTTTTAAATTTTTTTTTTTTTTTTTTTTTTTCTTGTTTCTAAATTTCTTTGTGTCTGCCAGGTTCTTTCTTTCTTTATATGTTCCATGTGTAATTTGTTCTTCATTAATTCATTCCTTTTGTTCGTATTTCTTAAATAAATTGTATGGTGTTTCTTTATCTAGTTTTGATTTGGTCACTTGCATACTATAGTATAGCTTTGATTTTGTTAATCTTTCAAGTTGTTTAGAGTCATGTTCAGACCATTTACATGTTCCTCATTTAATTAGAACTAGTCTTAAAATTTATGCAAATTTTCTGAAAATAAAAATATAAGAACCAAATCTATCTTAGGTTGTTCTTTTTGGTGGACATGAAGAAAAGACTCAAGTATGAAGTAATGATGTTTTGATGATGAATGAAGATCGAAGATGTTAAAGATGTGTTTTAGAGTCTTAGCTTTCATAGAATATTGTTTGTGTATTTTACATAAGATATTCACAAGATTATTTCCAACACAACCTATATCTAAAATCAGTTAAGGAAAAATATTTTCAAAGTAAAAGAAAAAAGTTATATGGCTTAATTAATCAATTAAAGTTTTATCAAATGGATTAAATTATTCATGATAGGTTTAAGAACAATAAAATTGATAATTACTCTTTATTAAGTTATTAAACTAAAGAATCATTTTAAGTTATTTCATAGTTATTAGAATAATAATTGATTACCCTCTTTTATAATGATTAAATGAACAATATCAATTACTATTACTACATGGCCTAACAGATTAAACAAAACTTATACAAATACTTTTTAAAAATATTGATTAACATCCTATAATAATCAATTGAAAGCGCTAACTTTCATTTTAAATTACTATAAGAAATTTTGAACTTATTAACAATTAAAATCTATTGATAATATCAAAATTTTGTTGGTAATAGAAATTGCTCACAAATTTATAATGACTATCGGTAAAATATTTATAACTATTATTATTCTGGTTATGAATATTATTATTATTAATATAATAGTAATTATTATTAAATATTTTTATTACTATTATTATCATAATAATTATTATTAGTGATATTTATTATAATTATTATTATCATTATTATTCTCTTTATCATTATTATTGTTAACATTATTGTTATAATTATTAATATTATTATTTATCAATAATATTATTATTATCATTATAATTGTTATGATAAAACTATTAATAATAATTTGTACTATTATTATTACAGTAATAATAATAATAACTATTATATTAATTATTATTATTATGATCATAAATATTTTTGTTATGATTATTACTATCATAATTATTATTATTATTATTATCTTTATCAATAATAATATCATTATTATAATTATTGTTTTAATTAATATTTTATTATTGATAATAATAGTAATTATTACTATCTTAATTATTATAACTAGTATTATCATAAATATTATTAGTATATAATAATAATTATTATTATCTTTATTAATAATAATATTATTACTATTTATTAATATTATTACTATCTTTGTTATTAATATTATTATTATTGTAACAACGGGTTTTATTGACGGATATAAATCATTCAATAATTACGGATGGATTTTACTAACGGATAATGAGGTGGTCAATTTTTCAACAGATCAAATTTGTTGGCCCATCGATAATTATTAATAATTTTTCAACAGATCAAATTTGTTATTATTAGTATTATTATTATTATTGTTATATTTATCATTATTATTATATTATTATTATTACTATTATTATTGTTGTTATTATTATTATTATTATTATTATTATTATTATTATTATTATTATTATTATTATTATTATTATTATTATTATTATTATTATTATTATTATTATTATTATTATTATTATTATTATTATTATTATTATTATTATTATCATCATCATCATCATCATTATTATTTTATTACGATCGATTCAATGACCGAATTTGTGAGAAATGCGTGACTTGAATTTGTGATAGAATTAAAGACCAAATTGTGACTGAATTAGGGACGAAATTATTGACCAAAATTAGTGACTCAATTTGTGACCGAATTCGTGCCTGAATCAGTAGTTGAAATCAGTGATCAAATCTGTGACCGAATCCGTGCTCGAAATTAGTGACCGAATCAGTTATCGGATTTGCAACCGAATTTTTCAGTCATTGATTCGGTCACTGATAGTGACCAAATTTTTCGGTCACTAATTTCAGTCAATATTTAACAATTTTCTAGTAGTGGTTATTCTAAAGTTGAATAACTAAGAACTAGATGTAGGAACTATGCATCTGAATCAATATAAATCATCTTGTGTTTTCTTGCATTTGCCTGATATTCTATAGTTGTATTACTTTCTAATATTGTATCAATCATGATTTGCAAATTTAATTTCATTCTGGCTTTTCAAATGAAAGTATTTTAGAAAGAACTTAAAAAAAAAGACTCTTTTGTAAAAAAGAATTTCAAAATCAATTCACCCCTCTCTTAATTTAGCTTAGTCGTCCATTCTTTTTTCTTACACTTTATTATTTGAGTTCTTAATTTGCTATTAGATCATTAGCAAGTTTCTAAAATGGTTTTCCTCCTTATAACAGTGCAGGTCAAGACATATATAATTTTACCTCTATTTCTTTTTAGTTGAATCACTTGCTTACAATAATTGAATATAATTGTTTGTTGATCTTTGGTAATTGAGAAAAAAATTGAGTTACTTTTTTATTTGAATTTGAAAAGATATAAAGACATGATGTCACACAAAGGAAATAAATGTATCTAAGAACAAAAATCTAGACAAAAGTTGAGATATATACATAAAACAAAAGTAAAATAATACTCATCTCCACAAAAAACTATGTTCTTAATGCAAACATGTTTATGTTTAGTCTTATGACGTGACTTGTGCAGTGAACATCTTAAAATGTAAAATTTGTTTATTTCCAATTTGAAACTATAGTTTGTGTTTGTAATTGTTTTTTTGATTGAAAATTGTTTGACCTTATTATTCTTTCTTAAGAAGCTTACCACTTTTAAGGTAGTATTTTAGGTGTTGTTGAAAGAATAGGTGGAGCATTACTTTGGTGATTTCAAGTGACAAGAGAAGGCATAAAAAGAGTTTAAACACTTTAAAGAAAAGACACAATGAAAGTTGGACTGAAAGTTATACATCAAACCATCAAACACCTTGAGAGAAAGCATGTGACTGATATTTCTGTCACTAAAATAATTTTCTATCACAATTTCTTGGCTATATTTATTGTTGTATTTTGTTGTTTTTTACATGAATTTTTCTATCTCTATTTGTACTCTTACTTTTATATAATTTTTTGGTTTTTATTTTTATGTCTTGGGAAGGTATCTAGTGCAATCCCATCTCCCTAATTGAATTGTGTAATAATTAAGTGTTAGATTTGTCAATGTGTTATAAGGGACTCACAAGTTTCTCTTATACTTTCACATTAGGACATTGTCTATTTTACAATTTTATGAAGTTTACTTTCTTTATTTTGAGCTTTTCATTATTAACCAAATTTCATTCCCAAAACTGGGTCTCCTTTCAATATGTATAGTATACTTCCTCTTGGTCTAATTAGGGAAAGTTGCACACACTTGATTTTTTTTATTTTTTTGTGAAAAGTTTTGTCACTCAACTTTTTTGAAACCTTTCAAACCTTGTCAAAATCTTTTGATAAAAATGAGTGACCATTCTCATCATTCTACTATGCATGAAAGTTATTATGATATAAGAGATCATAATAGAGTGCACCTAAGAGATTAAATGAGATACTTAAGAAAATATAAAAGGATATAGATAAGATTATATGCTTGTTTGCTTATCTCATGCAACAAAGAAAAGAAAAACCTAGGAGCAAACATGGTGCGATTTCAAATAGAAGAAATGAATATCATGATGACCCTTACTCCTCTCAATATGAAGGGGTGTATGGTGGTAATCTCAATGATGATTGCAAACTTATCCTAAGGAATCAAAAGTATACATTCCTCCTTTTTATGCAAAAGATAATGTTGAGGAATATTTAGATTAAGAGATGAAGGTTGAACAACTTTTTGAATGCCACAAAGTAAATGAAGAGAGAAAGGTGCCCTAGCTACACTAAACTTTCAAGGGCATGTTATGTATTGGTGAACTTCCCTAATAAGAGATAAAAGAATACATAATGAGCCTTGAACCATCCTCCACCTACAGGGTACTTATCCAAACATAGATAAGGTGATATGTAAAGGTGTCGCCTTATGGAAGATCTGTTAATGCTCGCCAGATGGGCAAACCCAATCAACATCACCTTTATATGTCGTTTCTCAGGCGAGGTGTTGTAGATCATCTTTTAGGCTACATTATCATTGGTCTTAAATATTGTATCCTAAAGTGTTAGGTATAAGAACATAACTTTTAAAATAATATTATATTAGTGAAAGAGGTTATCCATTAGGTGATGATGGGGGTCGACCTTTAGGCAAGAAGAGGGGTTGCCCATTAGATGATGATTATGTCACGTCATTCCCGTAAGATTAGCAATTAATATCAAAATAGAAGCAATTGACTCTACGAATATCGAAATCTAATTTTCTTGGAACTCAATACTTGAATAATCAATTGAGGATATTTTGAGTCTAGAGAAAATGAAATAATAAATAGGAAAGACCGTAGAAAGAAAGGCAACTTCTATTTGGACTAACTTAAAGTGACCTAGAAACTTTGAACCAAAACAAGCTCCAAGTGAGATATTGGAATGAACTTAGGAATGCTTTAATAAGAAGGCATGTACTCTCGTATTATGGTAGAAAGTTGTTGAACAAATTCCAAAGACTCCAACAAAGAAATATAAGGTTTAGACAACAAATGGAGTTATTAATGCTGAGGGCATGAATTAAGAAAGAAAAAAATAATTGTTGTTAGGTTTTAAAGTGACCTTAACCTAAATATTAGAGATAAAATTGAGTTTTTACTCTATAAGAACCTTAATAATTTACTTCAACTTTATGTGAAGGTAAAACAATAAATTAAAAGAAGGTCTATAAATAGGAAGGACTACTCCACTACTTTCTAGGCTCCAACAAAGACGTTAAGAGGAAGGGTTATCCCTCCAAATTCACATGTATATGAAGGGTCAAGGGTCAAGAATAAAGGGAAGAGAAAAAGAAAAACAAAGAACTTAATTAATTCTATTGAATAAAAAAAAAAAGAATAAATATATTGATGCTATATATGGCTTTGTTTTATAAGTGGGATAGATGTTATGTAAATGTAGTCATTTTTGTAATTACGTTTGAATCATGAACCAACTCTGCTAGTTTACCGAAACACACAATAAATAAGTGTATGTCCTGGATATTTTCTAATCAAATATTTGGATTTGTGTTAAGTAATTAACTAAAAAAACTGTTTAAAGAATTCCAACTATTCATAATCAGACAAAATCAAGGTTTTTTATATCAATTTGTTAAGTAAGTACTTTTTATATCAATTTGCCTTTTATAAATGAGCTTTTTTTTTATAATTTCTTTCCTCTAAAATAAATCACTCATTTTAGTAAAACGAAAGCTAAATATTGTCATTTATCTACTAACATATAATTGACACACACACAAAAAATTTCTTTTGTTGAAACATAATTATTAGCATATTTTTCCTAGATTTTCTATAAATTGATTGAACCCAGTATGGTAACTAAGCTGGGCACGGGTATGGATCCTCTACAGTAGTGTATTTCTTCTAGCAAAATATACTCCTTTTATGACCAATCATAAAAATAGCTTTTTTTATTTCTTAATTTTTATAATCATTAAAATATAATCAAACGGCCAATAATTCTACTACAAAGATAGATCAACAGTAGCCATTCCGAGTGCAACTGAGTACGTAAAACCTAATGCTATATAAAAGGACACCCAAACTTAACAAATTCTCTTTCAATTCTCATATAGCTTTCTATTTGATCGCTACCGTAGGTATGCAACTCTTCTTCAATAAATGTTTTGAGAATAACTTTCTCAAAACTTTTACAATTTTAATTTTCTATCAATTTTTGTGTTTTTAAGAATTCTAGTTGGTTGTTTGGGATTCTTTTATTGAACCATGTTTGACAAGTGTTCCATAAATTGCATTTTGTTTCTCGAACACAAGAGCATTTCCCCCAAGACCATGGCCAACCAAACCTTCACAAACCTACTCACCAATGACAAGCAATTTGCTGCTATTCAATTGCCTCCAAAGGCCCCAACAATCAATAAAAACAAATCCATTGTCAATGAAGGTGGTGAAATCTTATTTCAAGCAAGAAATGTGTTGAAAACACCTGAGAATCCTTCTCCGATCTATCTTGGGACAGAACATGTTCTTGGTCCTCCAAACGATGATGCCGAGGATTTGGACCGTGACTCAGGCTCCAAATTGGATGCTCAAATGAAAAGGTAAAAAAATTTCTCTCTTTATATAAATAACAATTACAATAGTTATACCAATAGTTAGTGATTACTACTTAATTTTGTTTTAAGTAAAGTTTTTGTAGTTCGAGTATTACCCATATTGAGTAAACCATTTGATTAGGATGAACTCAATCGGTTTAAGATTTCGAGATGCAAAGTTTTGAGTTCGAGAACTACAATATTGGGTACAAACATTTGATATCTTAGGACTCGATCCTTTTAAGATTTAGTTTGAGTAGTGCGGATATTGAAAAAAAATTTGACAAGAACAAGAGAATAAACTCGATTTTTAAAACAAATAAATTATAGAGTTAAATCTTAAAGATGAAAAAAAGAATATAACTAAAAAGACTACTAAAGGTGATTGATAACATTTTTCACTAAAATTTAGCTATTGATAAAGTTGGTGGATATCATATACCAATATCATTGCGAAATAATTTTGAATTTTTTTAAAGCTCATATTTATTTAGTAGAAATTTAATTTTAATATAAATTAAAAGTATGTAATTATTATCAATAAATAAATATTTATATTATAGTACATTGTCCATGCTAAAAAATTAGAAAAGTATTAAATATATTAGCATTGTGTAAGTGATATTTAATCAAAAACACGTTTTGTATAGGAAGCAGGCTAATAGGGTATATTCTGCGAGATATCGGCTCCGCAAGCAAGCCAAAGCACAAAATTTGAAAAACCAAGCTGAGGCACTTGAAGTGAGTATTCTTCTATATATGACACGCTTTTAACTCATTCATATTCTTTAAAAAAATTAATTATTTGTTTTATTAGCATTAAATTTCTTAATTGTTTTCTGTTCTTTCTATATTATCCTTAATGTTTCAGATTATTCATTTCTCTAACTCTCATTTAATTGTTCCTGATCTAACTAATTAATGTTAGAAGAAAAAATAATAATTACGTAATTTATGATATTCGTATATTTTCAACCATACTAAGAGAGAGAGAGAGGAACCAATTATATCATTAATTTGTGGCATTTATTATTTTTACTAAAAAATTAATTAATAGAAAAGATTTTATGTAAACAAATATTTTTTTCCTTGAAATAATGTTTTTTTATAGGAGCTTGTTGTTTTTAAATTACTCATGGTATTGATAGTTTACATAAATATTTCTATCAATATTCATAACACAAAAAGTGTAGAGATAAACAAATTTGAATGAAGCAACTTGATAAAAGTTAATTAAGTATATTATTTATCATATAATGATTATTAGGGAGAAACTTGTTTGAAATTACATAAATTTTTACATGTGTTTTATTTATCACATAGGCTGAGGTTTCAATGTTTCAATCTCAACTGTTATACTGGAAATCTCTCCACGATGGATTAGTTGAAGAGAATGCTGTGATGAGAGGACAATGCGACACTGCTAGTAAGCTCATTATTGAAAAGGAAGGTAAAAAGACTAGTGTGTGTAGGACTACTTGTACCAATAGTAAAATTTAGACCACTAATAAAATTCATAATGTAGTGAACCTTATACTTTCTATTAAATTATGAAACTGTTTTTATTAATGTAAAATTGTCATATAAGTTACATATATATATATATATATATATATATATATATATATATATATATATATATATATATATATATATATATATATATATATATATATATATATATATATGTATATATATATATTTATATATATATATATATATATATATTCATGTTTAAAATATCATGTTCAGAATTTTTTATATATAACTCATTTGAAAACATGTTTCTTTTATAACTAGTTATAACTACAATAACAACAACTAAATGTATTTCATGTAATCACTTTATGTTGACGAAAATAACAAAAGAATAAAAATATTAATAATAAAATACTTTTATGTTAACCGAAATAGTCCTTAGATATTATTTTTTTATTAGTAAAAGTTAATGAATGTTAATTTAAATATTATAAGAAAAAAAAACTATTTAAACATCAGTAAATATAAATTGTAACCAAAATAACCATCAAATTAGTTTTTTGTTGCTGTTACATAATTATAAAATAAAAGTAATAATTGAATTTAGTGTCCAATCAAGTCAAAATAAATAGTATTTACTATTAGTTATCAAGGTTTTAGTCATTTATACTATTAGATTCTAAATTAATCTTATTAAATTAGTGACTAATTTAATTTTATGTTTTAGAGATAATAATCTAAATTAATATCATTAAATTAGTGACTAATTTAATTTTATGATTTTAGAGACCAATAAATTAATTTCTAAAATCAATTTTTCTTGTAGTAAAACATATTCTAATTTTTGAAAAAAAACTGTTAATTAGTATACATCTTTCCAATCCATGTCCTAGATACTACTATCACAGTATTATAAATTTCATAAAGTTGTTTGTAGGATTAAAATTTGGATACTAGGAATATATGAATGTTAAATCAGAGGAGGTTCTTAGTGTAGTTTACTCTAGAATTTAATTAAAATAAATTTATAAAAAAAATAGTTATGCTTTATTCTATTAAAAGTTGTTATATATATGATATGATACTTTATCTTTAAAATAGCTACTTTAAAAATTATAGTTTAGATAATTTCTGAATTAGTAACCATATTAAAATATGTAGATTGCTAGTGTATTATGAAAGTTAAAAGTCATGTTAACGGTGGTTTATAATTGGGTACCGAAAGTGTTCTATATGTTTAACATATGACCATTAAATTCTAATAATAGTAATGCACATTTTTTTTTTCTTCCCCCTTTGAATACTTTAAATTGTTATGTACACATGGAGATGATTATTGATAGAAAAAAATTATGGATGTGACTAAATAAAGATTTATTTATATCTTTTTTCTTTAACTACTAATTGGGAAATTGTTGATGGTGTGTCAGCTTTGAATTGGGCTCTGCGGCAAGAGATAGAGAGGTTGAGTCAGGGTTGTTGATTTGGGGGCTAACATTCTGTGGAGGAAATTTTGATGAAGAAAGAAGACAATATAAATAAGATTAAACAATGCCATTGATATGCAACAAGTTTGTCTTCCTATGGATTATGACACAATGGATAACATTTATGGTAATTTATATGAATGAAACCTTCTTTTGGAATAATATTTTGGTAATGAATATCAAATTATCCAATCCCAGCCATTTGTCATTTTAATCATTAGTAGCTACATTATATTTTGGAGATTACAACTAACTGTTTGTTGTAGGAAATACCTCTCATGGAGAATAGCTTCACTATTTCATGGTATATTAGATTAGAAGTTCTCCTACTTCTTCTGTTTTAGGTATACTTTTTCAATCTTTGTTTAGTAGATAGGTATGTCTCCGAAAATATTTCAATGTTTAGATTAGTTGACATTTAAATATAATCATAAATGTGTAACCAAAATAGTATATATTTTAAATTTATTTTTCTAACTATTTATTAGATTTTACATGAATGAGTCTAACTTAAGATCTAATACATAATTTTTAAGTATTTTATATTTGTTTAATATTCGAAAAGTGGGAATCATTTCTATTTATAAACAATATCCTGACATTCATTTTAAATAATTAGTTTGAACAATATATAAAAAATTTAATGGGTTGTAAATTTGTTGAATCTAAATGTTGAATTTTCATTTGGTTAAATTATATCCAATTAATATATTCTTGTTTTCAAAATTTAATAAAAGTCAAGAATGTTGAATGTTTTTCTATTAATCTCTCTCATTTTTATGGTAGTTAAAACATTTAAACATGATAATATAACAATTTTAGCATCAAATAAATTCACACACACATTGGCTGTGCGTGTGAGTGTATATGCATCTATGTGCATGAGTATCGAATTCAAGCTGTTGACATGAGTATCGAATTCAAGCTGTTGAATCTAAATATTGAATTCTTATTAGGTCAAATTATTTCAAGCTAATATAATCCTATACTTTACATTTCTGAGCAAATTTAATATATATGATGTATTAAACAATTTCAGTATGGTATATTTAAGCATAACAAATCTCTAGCTCCACCTAAGCTTGAAAACTTTCATTTACTCTTCTTACTCTTTTTCTCACTTTTATTTTCTCCCTTTTTACTTGAGCTCTTATGATCTTTGTATTGCTCTTACATTTTAAAAATAGAAACTAACTATTTTGAGAAGCTTTGGATAAGGATTATAGCAATGAAAAGTTCTAAAAAAGTTCTAAAAGTATCATTTTTTTCATTTCTTCTCCAATCTTTATTGTTGTAAGGGTTGGCCGGAGTAACTAAATTTTTTCTTGGAATTGAATATAATCGATCCAAACTTGGATGTAATATAGTTATATTTATATATAGTAACCTTGTTTCTATTTGTGATATTTAGTAATGTGTGAACAATTAGTTATTTTTGGTTTCTCTTCGTAGCGCTCCATGTTAGGAGGGTGAAAGGAGTTTTACTTTTCATCCAACATTAGGGTATTTGCTAGTCTCAATAGGTTTATCTCCTTTATGTTTTTATTACACAAGTTAACCAACTCTTATCTAAGTATGGTTAATTAACATCGTTGTCTTATTTATACGATTTTGTTGTATTTTCGGTGACTGTTTTTGCTCATTATTTTTTTGTTAATACTATGTAGTCTAGAAAAGTTTAATTTGGCTTCACAATTAACATCAAAAGTCCCTTTACAATGTCTAAAAAGATCTTACAAGATTAATATCCTCTTTGCTGCTTTTGTATCTTATTGTCCGAGACGTCATCTTTTTTTCTTATCATAAATATACTCTTTCAATTTTTTTTAGGCGTACGTGGTGTGTTTATGAAAACATTTTATTGCTCAAGTTGGTTAAAATTGAGGCATAAAGTTTATTACACAATCAATAAATAGTATATATACTTTGAATTTATCTTATTTATATCCTTTTAGATAGACTTACCTGAAGTAACTAAGTTGTCATGAAATAAAATTAGTATCTTAATTATCTAATCATTTGTTGAATATAGATTACTTTAAGGGATTAAGATGTTACTATTCCATATTTTGAAATAATCTCGACCTATTAACAAAGAAAACAAAAGAAAAATATTATTTCAAAATTTTGAACTTTTTCTCCAGAGGAAATATTAGTTATACTTCTATGGAAATATAAATTATATTTTCATCAATTGTACTCATATTTTTATTAATATTTAATTAATGTGTATATATATATATATATATATATTTATTGATTATGATATAATGTAAATAAAATATTGTATAAATATTATGTGTGCATAGCTGTGTTTGAGCAAATTTGTAAAAGAGATGGAATACCTTATATACGTTTTTTTATTATTTATTTTTATTAATTATAAAAGAAACGTATTTGCAATTTTTCTAAAACTAAACAATACATATAAAAAAAAGAAACGGATAGAAATTAATAATTAAAAAACTAAATTATTTGGTTAATTACATCAATTAAATTATTTATTTAATAGCATCAATTAAATATTTAATTATTTAACTTATTTAAGACATTAAATAGTTTAAATTATAAAATTCATTAATTTAATGAGTTAATTTAGTTAAATAAGATATATTAATTACATTAGTTAAATTATTCAAATTAATTAAGTTGATCAACTTTATCAAGTTAATTAAATTAATTAGATCAATTAAATTTATGAAATTCAATTAATTTAATGCATTTAATTCATTCATTAATTAAATATTGTAACGGAAGGGACAAGGGAGACGTGAGTCAATGGACACAAACTGAATTATAGAAATATATAATATGCAAAATTAATTTAAGATGCTAAAGAAAAAGTCCATCTGATGGTTATTTATTATTTATAAAACTTAAATTTGCATAGTATTTCACCGGCAATTTTTTTTATCGCTCTTTTTTATCAACATCTTTGCTAATTTTTTGTTATTTCAATTAGTTCCTATTTGCATTATCTATGTTTTTATTTTATAACTCTTTCAAAACATCTCTCTCTCTATATCCTTTTCTTCTTCTACCATCTCTTGAACTTTCATAATTGTTTCTTTTCATTTTCTTGAGCATATTGCACCAGTAAGCTAATGAAATGGATCATATTTTCTTTTTAAGTAAGACTTTTTTATTCTAGCAATCTCTCTATTCTTTCTTTTCTGCCTTTTTCCTGTGAATATGGTGAGGTTTCATATATTTAATCATTTCAGTTGTTTCAACTTTTAATTTGTATTTTGTGATTTGAATGGATTTTCGATAGCTTATCAGGATCTTTAGTGTGCTTTTATCACTAATAGAAAAACGGTGGGAACTCCTTAACTATATGATTGTTTTGTTCAGTGGACGAGAAACTTCATGTAAGGGATATTGAGTAAAAATATTTAAGTTTAAAATAGAAATATGATATTGTTGTTTGTATTAATTATATAGTTAGTTTGGAATTAAATATATATATGTAAAGATTAGATATTATTTCATGGAGTGCTGAGTGGACCTATATTAAGTAAATTTGTAATTTAGTGAAAATGGATGTAAAACAAGCTTCATTTAACATTGTTTGAAGTAAGTTATATAATTAGCTATAGTTAAATATTTGAAAGAATAGACAACCTTATGGTATATGTGCGGTATTTTTGAAGTTGTTTTGAATGGAATTGAGTGTTAATATCCATATATTCGAGATAGTTTTGATTTTGATTGTTTAAAATAGTTGTAAGGTATAAACTTAATTATAATTGATATATTAATGATTGTAAATATATTTTGGTGAAAAATGCAAAATGTATGATTTTGCATATTTTGTTTAGTGGATGAAATTTTGCTTAACAAATGAGAAGAGGAAGTTTTAAAATTTTTTAAGCCAACAAATTAACTAAAATTTTCTTATTAGATGTTATTTTTGCTTAGTAAATATGAACCAAAGTGTAATATAGGTCATTTAAGTAATTAAATTCATTCGACAAAATGATTCTAATATAAGTATAAGGTTGAAAATGTAAAATACTTCTTTAATGTATTTTACATTTGATATCTATATTGTTATGTATTAGTCATTGTATGATGAAAGGAAAATTAAGAGTTATACGATACCAATAAATAATAACTAAAATGATATTATTTTGATAAATAATATATATATATATATATATATATATATATATATATATATATATATATATATATATATAACCGAGTATGTATTAAATGTTTGGTGTAAGTATTAAGTTAACAGATTTGATGAATATCTAAATTTTAATAATACATTGAATTACATAGACGAGAAATTTTGTGGTGAGAATTAATAGATTCTTTTAACATTTAAGTTGACATTACGAGTTATCGATTCTTTAACAAAATATAGTTAAATATCACGTTAGCATATGTTTAAAATTTAATTTAATACTAATATTCTAAAAGTATATATAATAAATAAGTTAGACTAGTTAACTCACTCTTTTTTCTTGTATATAACCTTTTTTCTTTCTCTCTTTTATTAAAATAAAGGAACCAAATAGTTATATTTTAAAAATTAAAACTCAGTTACTATTATTCACTTCCTATATTATTTATTTAAAGATAATTTTGAGTTTTTTTTTAAATAACATACAAATATAATATTAGTAAGCAAATTAACTAAGTTTCTTAGTAAACATGAATTAATCATAGGTATTCATTTTATTTAGACATCGTTGAAGCATTTCATATTGATGTGAATCCGGTTAGGAATAAATCTCAAAATCCACAACAAAGAGTATTTGAATACCCCAAGATCCCTAAGTATTCAAATTTAGGATGATCTACTCAGAACCCTTGCATTGTAGAACATAGCAAAGATCCCAAAGTATGAAGAAACGCCACAAGGTTGATCAACCCTTGATAAGTTTGCAAGTCCAATGAAGAACTCAAGATAGAAACTCTCACTTATGAAATTTTCATAATAAAATTTGTATTTCAAATTCAACTTGTTATTTGCTGTGTGTTTTTTTTTTACTTAAATAGACTTTTGTTATCTTCTAAAAGCAGATTTGACTCCTCATTAGCCCGAAAAAGCCTCCAAATTTAATGCGATAGTAGCATTTTGGCACACCCTCAAATGACTAATTAATTACATCAAATGGGAATACGAAAAAGAACACAATTTACTAAGCATGACTACTCTAAGCCTTATGGAAATTTTAAACAAATTACAAGAAACACAATCTCCTCTTTCTTGTTTCTCTTTTACCTCACACTCATTTTTTTTTTCTGTTTTACTTTTCTCAGTTTTTTGCTCACTTTCTTTTTTTCTCTCTTTCTCTTTTCATTTTCAACTGGTCTTCATACACTTGCTTAGGAGTAAGTGGTGCAAGGATGATGGTTCTGTTATTTCTCACAAAAGAGTATCTATTGGTGTAAGCATCCTTTGTTGTCCTCTAATCACACTCCCATGGTCTCTCAAAGAGTAAATGTCTAACATGCATAGGAACAACATCACAAAGCACTTCATCACTATATTTGCCAATTGAGAACAAAACTAAAACTTGTTTCTCTACCCAAATCTCCCCACATTCATTCAGCCACTGCAATTTATAAGGTTTGGGATGTTTAAGGGTTGGCAAGTTCATCTTCTCATCCAATGTGGTACTGGTAACATTTGTGTAGCTTCCTCCATCTATGATCATACTTCACATCTTATTGTTGATGAGGCAGTGAGTGTGAAAAATATTCTCCCTTTGTTGTTCCATATCATCTTCTTTAACTTGAGAATTTAGAACTCGTCTAGTTACAAGTGCTTCTCTCTCAGCTGCATATTCAACTTCATCATCACTTTCTTCTTCAGTTTCAGCCATGGATTTATCACCTTTATTTTCGCTTTCCACGGTATTGTCATGCATAACCATGACTCTCTTGTTTGGGCATTGTGATAATATGTGACCTAAACTAAGACATTTAAAACATTTTATATCTCTGTTTCTAGAGGATTGAGTTTTAGCTTTACCTTGTCCCTTTAAATCTTCTGTAGTTTTGTTCTCGGCTGCTTCCTTTGGTATACCCTTTTCCTCCTTCTTCTAGCTCGGTTTGTAAGGTGAACTGGAACTAGTGTTGTACTTAGAGATTCCTTTTTGCTTAAGTTGCCTTTCCACCTTAATGGCCATATGCACCATGTCCTCTAATTCTATATAGTGTTGAAACTCCACTACATGTGAAATTTCTTTGTTCAGTCCATTGAGAAATCTTGTCATGGTTGCTTCTCTATCTTCATTCCCATCAGCTCTCACCACTGCTATCTCCATCTCCTTATAATAGTCCTCCACACATTTAGCCTTGCATAAGTCTTTGCAATTTTTGTTAGAGGTCTCTATAGTAATGACTGGGAACAAACCTCTTTCTCATTAGAGCCTTCATTTCTCACCATGTTTCTACTAGTCTCTCTCCATCTCTCCTCTTACTCAACACCAATTTATCCAACCACACTATGACATAATCAATGAACTGTATCATAGCCAACTTCACCTTTTTTGCATCTCAATAATTATGGTAGTTAAAGATGAACTCCATTTTCTTCTCCCACTCCAGATATATTTCAGGATCATTCCTCCCTTGAAAAGAATATATTTTCATTTTGATGTTATTTAGGCTTCCATCTCTATGTGATCAAATCTCCAGTGATGTCTCTCACGCATATCTCCTCTACCTTGTTTCTACCCATCAAAAAATCATATTCCTCCTCTGTCTCCGCTCTATTTTCTCTACCAAAGTCACCATCTTCACTCCCTCTATGGCTTCTCCTATTTCGCTTTGAACTATTCCCATTGTCAGATCGATCATTTTGCAGATTGGCTAATTTCTCATCTTGCCTATCAATTCTTTCCCTCATATCTCCCAACACCACATTTAATCTCTCAAATTGTTTCTGTGTTTCTTTAAGAGTAAAATCAAGGTTTGATGAGTCTCCAAAATTTCCCTCTCTATTTGTCATTTTGTGAAACCTAAAATTGAAATGTTATAAAAAAATATTACTCACATTTTCTCGCATGTTTATACTTAATGATGACACTTTACACTCTTGTTTTGTTATCTGTTTTTGCCTTTTTCTGTATTAAATATCAGAACACTCTTGCCTTTTTCCTCTCTTAATCCTCTCTAGAAGTTTTTAAGAGATCTTACAACTCACTCTAGGCAATCACCAAGTAGAATGATGCAATACTTTAGGAAAAATGAACTTACTTTTGAAACATAGAATTATTCTCCACAAACTCAGAATAGGAACTTTTGCTTTTTCTCCTTTTGCCTTTAAACTCAAAATAGGAGTTTTCTTTCACTTTTTTTTTTACAGAAACGAAATGGATAAATGGATACTAAGATTTCAGAACAAGATAACTAGTAAAGCAATAGAAGATATAACCCGACTACTAAGAATGAAGCTTTGATTACCAAATGATGTGACCCTTATTAGGAATAAACCCTAGAACCCACAACAAAGAGTATTTGAATTCTCCAAGATCCCTAAGTACTCAGATTTAGGATGATCTACTCAAAACCCCTGCGTTGTAGAACACAACAAAGACCCCAAAGTATGAAGAAATGCCAAAAGGTTTATCAACCCTTGATAAGTTTACAAGTCCAATGAAGAACTCAAGAGAGAAACTCTCACTTCTGAAGTTTTCAGAATAAAATTCATATTTCAAATTCATCTTGTTGTTTACATTTTTTTTCTGACTTAAATAGACTTTTGTTAGCTTCTAAAATTTGACATGACTCCTCATTAGCCCAAAAGCCTCCAAATTTAATACAATAACAAATTTTTGGCACACTCTCAGATGACTGATTAATTACATCAAATGGGAATACAAAAAATAAACACACAATTTACTAAGAATGACTACTCTAAGCCTTATGGAAATTTAAACAAATTACAAGAAACATAATTTAAATTTGTACAAACTAATAGGTGACTCTTCAGAAATTAATCTTAGCCCAAAATAACCTATTTAGACTTAAATTAAATCTGGTGATCCATTATCTACAGGCCCTCCACTTCGGTTAACTTGTTTTTTGCCCAAATCTCTTTCATTTAATTCCTTCATCAGTCCATATCAAATTAAGAATGTGATCAGACTTAAATTCAATCTTAACCTTGTTTGTGCGGTCAAAATGTCTTGAACCATCCCAATCAATGTTTCTTTTAGTTTTCGGGCCCTTGACCTAGTGATTCGTCTACTTAGAATTTGCAAAACATTATTTGGATTGTCTATTTGCACAGTTGCTTGAGGTTGGCTAAACTTCAGCTCTTAGTTTTTATTACATATATTAAATGTTATTATTTTTCTTTTAAATCATGATACTTAATTGAAAAGAAAATAGTTTGTTTTTTTTGAAATGGTTATAAGTATTTACTCTCTAAGTGTTTCACATAATATATTCCAATCATTAAACTCAAAATTATAATTAATTTGAGAAATCTTATGTGAGGTTATTTACATGTATTAATGATAAGTATTTTTGTTATTCAGAGACATTTAGAGTATTTCACATGTAAAATGTCGTTACTTTTCTTTTAAGACATTATATTAATTGAAAAGAAAATATTTTATTTAAAAACTTCATGTATTCATTGTCTTAACACAATAATATATTCTAGAGTTAAACTCAAAATTGCGAATAAATGTGAAACAATTTTAGCTATCGTGATTTACATGTTTAATGATATAAAAATACTTAAAAATGATAAAAAGATTAAATATGAATGATATCATAATAATTTGCTAATTTTAAAATCAAAACACTAAAATATA
>Ga0209700_103324_pt1 | contig 30992 bp, 24 predicted proteins | sample SiratroredBW_FD_187528 | JGI IMG/M metagenome (GOLD analysis project Ga0209700, IMG submission 187528) | Root nodule microbial communities of legume samples collected from California, USA - Siratro red BW (SPAdes) (version 2) | ecosystem: Host-associated > Plants > Roots > Nodule | place: USA...
AAAAAAACAAAACAAATTTAAAAAAAAAAAAAAAAAAGCCTAATGTGTTTGGATGTGAAGATGTATTTGAGGAAGTAGAAAAGAGTAGATTAGGGGTAAAGGGAATGAAAAGTATGTGTATTTGGATTAAGAGATAGATAAAATAAAATAAAATTAAAGTTTATGAAAATTTGTGAGGGAAGTGATATGTGTAATTGATAAAATGAATTTTTTAATAGATGAAATAAAATTAGATATAATTTATAAAATAAAATTAAAGTTAAAAATTATTTTATAAATTTATTTTAATTTTATTATTATTTTATTATTTTTATTATTATAATTATTATTTACGACTTTATTATTACTTTTAGTTGTAAACATTAATATTATTAATATTTTGTTTTTATTATTATTTTATAAATTTATTGTTAATATTTATTATTTTTACTTTTATTAATATTTTATCATTATTATTTATAATTTTATTAAATTTATTTATTTATCTATTTAACATAAAACATATAGGAACAAAATATTAAATTTATTTTAATTATTAATTATTTTAATATTCTTTCTATTATAAATTTAATATTATATATATTTTTTATTTATTTATTTTTAAATATTATAAATTTAATTGTTACTGTATTTTTTTTAGTTATAATCTATTAAATATTAATTATAGATTACTAGCCAGCTGTCTATTATAGGAAACAAATATACTCTATGAGAGACTTAAAAAATAAGTAATGAAAATCTCAATACTATTAGTTATAAGTGAGAAGTGTGACGGAGATTGCACATCAATAAAAAATGACACTAACTTTGATATAATTATCTTAATAAATCAGTTTATATCTAAAACAACTTAGTAATGTAAGATTTGTTCCCATTTGTATAGAATCATGATAGGATTATATCTTGTTTCATTAAATAAAAAACCATATGAGATATGATGCTAAATTAATACATTTTTATGGTAAATCTTTTCACTAGAGAATCTGAAAGTATTCTCACAAAATTAGAATAAGAAAAGATAGAGAAGATAAACTATCTATTCCACTAACTAGTACTTTTATCAATCAAGTCTTCAACCATAAGAAAAAAAAAAAGAAAGACTTGTTTCCAGTATTTTCACCTCTGTGTGGGCCCTACAAGTCGGCTATAGAAAGAAGCTACCATCCATTCAAATTCTAATGTTGATTATCATACTCTCATTTCACAAAGTAAAATAGAAAGAGGAACACCCATACATAATTCATCTCTGAAACCCAATATAGTTCATTGTCTTAACATTTAAAGCTTTTGGGATATTGTACTTTAAAAAAGATGCACTTTTGTAAAAATATATAAAGAGGATCATACTGTGTATGAGCATTGTCAAGGGTTGAAAGAAATAAAAGAAGCTAAAGTTGATGAAGATTAACTGTTTGTTTCATTCCACACACACACAAAAGGAGGTTGGGGCCTTGTCCACATGGAGTTGAAGAGGAAGATCTGTTGTTGGAAATTAAAGAAGAAAAGGTGATATTGTAGTTTTCTTTTATTGGATTGTTGCCATCATATGACGAAAAAACCTGTGCCCAAAAGGGCAATTCTAAACCTTTATTTGAAAACTAATCCTGGACCGCGCATTATATTATGCACTTTGAGAGAAAAGGTTGCAATATACAATCATAAGGTAAGAAGCGAACAAAAATATGGACAAAACCAACCCATTTGCACTATACTATAACTATTTTCTTTTCAGTTAAACTTTGACATGCTTTTTCATTTTTATACAATTAGTTTATAATATGATAACATAAAATAAGAAATGATAACGTGCAGAAAGGCATATTATAATTTTATTAATAGAGATCTATGTATAAAGCACACCAGTTACATCTCTTAATTTCAGACATAATAAATCTCAGAAACAAAAGCCTGTAACTCCTGAGATTTGAAACGATAAACAGAAGCAAAACAAAACTCCTAAAAACTAGGAAAGGAAACGTCGTAGTTGTTTTTGGCAAGCTATCTCCACCTAGCCCTAACTGCTGTAGACTCCTATTTTGATTGTTGTGAATTCAAATTTAGATTTTGGATAAATCATTTGCACTTTGATTTTCTGGGTTATAATATAGTTTGATTTCTCTTTCTTTCTATGCATATCTTCGTTAAAACAACTTGATTTGAAATGCTAATTCTTAACACCATAAAGACATGTTTTTTTTTTAACACCAATATCATGTTTTTTAACATCATAAAGACATGCTTAAACCAAAGTTGAAACAATAATTTGCTTTACTTCTAATGTCATCAATTGAACCACTTCATTCATTTTCAGAATATCTATGAAACTGAAATTCTGGGAATGAGTATACTTGATATCATAGTTTATAATACTCTTTTACGAGATTTCATATCTGTTGACAGCGTACAGATAATTTGTTTGATGCACTTCATGTACACAATTCATAAATTTTAAAATAATGCATATTACAAACATAATATCGGTTCTGGTTGCAGGTATACTAAGCTTATCAATTAAGGTTATAGGATATATTCATCGACCTTATCAATTTTATCCTCTTTGCTGAATTTTTCCTAGTTATTCATTTGATACTTTTTCAATTATCTATGTAGAACCTCTTGAATATCTCATTTTTATACTTTTTTTTTTTTTGGCATGTAAAGGTTCCATCTTGATCTTTGCTCCACTTCCATTCTTAGAAAGCAAACATCCAACCAAAATTTGTCATCTTTAACACTTTTTGACATTTCACCTTTAAACTCTGATTAGTTTCTTGTCAAAATAGATAGAAATTATTATTATAATTAAATCATCACTTCTTATATTCACAAATAATGTGATTTATTTAGAATTTTATCAATAGAAAAAATAATAAAAATATTTAATTTTAGTGTTATGAGTGTCATTGAAATACTTGAAATACTAAACAAATCTCAAATAAAAATTATGTTAAGAAATTATTTCTTCCAACTAAACTTGTTAATTTATTTATTAACAAAAAGAGATATTTGTGAAATTCAAAACAAGATCATAATATTATGAAAATATATGTAAACGCATATGATAATAGCAAGGATTAACAAATGGAATTAGTATTACAAACATTTTATTATTTTGAAATCATATATTATAAGAATGTTTAAAATTAGAATCGGCTTAAAATGAAAGTAAAACCAATGAAGATCGATACTTGTTGCGTTGGATTTGCGTCGGTCATGAAGTAGAAGTTGGTATTGTGTAAACTATTAAGAACTAGCGTCGATTTGCTTCTTGAATACAAAAATGTGTCGGCTAAGCCGACGTTGTAGGATATAATATAATAATATTTTTTGAGCATGTATGGGTTAAACCGACACTAAATGACGGGAAAAATTATGTTAGAGTGGGTTAAGTGAAATTATAAAATCCAATATCAAATTTTAATTGCAATAAAAGTAACATTTAAAAATGCAAATATAAATGACAATCCTAATTAATTAGTACAATGCTATATGAATTAGATTTAAATAAGTTCAAACACAATATCCAAAGTAATATAAATGACATTATGTGCAATAAGTCTTTCGTGGAAGCAGTCGTATTGTCTATTAAAATTGTTTGTAAAAAAATACAAAACCTTTCAATAAATAAAATAAATAACACATTTAGTAAATGAGAAAAAATGTAAAATAATGAAACTTAAAATTTGGAATTAATGAACGGGTTCTTGGTCATTGTCTTCAGCATAATGGGATAGACTTGACTTGTATCAGTTGAAACATCACCATATTGTCGCTTCACCGTCATAGTGAGCTATTACTGTATCATCCTCATTGTGTTCTTCAACTCATTAACTTTTTGATTTGTCATTCTTACTTCTTTCTTTATTTCATGGACTTTCTAACGAAGTTGTTCTTCTCAAACCGTTTGATCAAAGTAACCAACAGTAGAAGCAACAAAAAAATACTGAGCGAGGGAAAACACTCATTGCGGTAGTTACCAACCAAGTCTCCTATGCCATAAAATCGACCTTTACTCTTTCCTCCAGCAGCATCCTTCTAAGCTTGTAGGTTGGTTGTTGCATCTACTCGACCGACATCAATGGTTAATCATGACGAACTCTCTGATTGTATGACTCTCAAGAGGTTATGATAGTTTTCCTACACAATCATCATGATATGAAAATGTTATAAATTAAATGAAAAATATAAATAAATTAACAAAAGTTTAAGAAATAACTTACATGCTCGAGTATCAAGCCAACCACCCTTCTTGTTGTTGTGAGTGGCCATAAATAGTTCATCTGGTTTAATTGAGCGACCATATTTACATTCCTAAAAAAGGTTGTATAATTAGAAACACTATATGTTACAGAACTAAATTGAATTACATATAACAAAGTCACGAATAATACTTACCAGACCCAATGCAATGTCTAATTGTGATTTACTACAAGACGAGTGCAATGCTCCATCCCAAGCTAAAGATCGGTTAATTTATTCTGGGATAATTTTTCTTTGAACTTGTAGGTATCCCGATAGTCCAGAAGATCATCCCTTGCTTCCTCACCTATCCGAGTAGGTTGGGAGCCCCTTGTCCTGACTTCGGTAAACATGTCACAAAGTTATTTTCTGACTCTGGACTTGTAGACCTTTCTTATTTGTCACTCATCCTGAGAGACACAAGTCACTCTACTCTGTAAAAAACAAGAATACATAAGTTAATATCATGTTATTGAAAATTATTTCACTTGTATGGTATTTCATTAATAAATAAAATTACCTTAAAGTCAGTCCACCATTTAAGTTGGTCCTCCTCGGTCATGGCATTATAATGATCATAGAGCCCTCTAAATGATGACCTAATATAGTATCCAATAGCCTCAAAAGCATAATGGTTGGGTGTCCAACTAAAAAACATTCAAAACATTCAAGTACAATTGTTAGCAATTACTTGTAGAAACATATGTAACGTAATATAAATATATAATTACTTACCCTTTACTAATAGGTCAGATGATGACCCTATTCACTAGGATCACAGTGAACATCCTTAATAGGCAAGTCATGGTGGGAACTTGTAGTAGCGGGATGGTCGCTAACGTCACCTAGTGGCTGCACTAAGGGACTAACAATGGTATGGACAGAGGAAATAAGTGTGGGTTGGACTATGGAAACAAGGATAGGTTGTATTAAAGGAGAATGGGTGAACTACAAAAAGCGAGGAAGGGTGGGCTATATAAAGGAAGCAGGGGTGAACTCAAATGGTGAACTCCAACTCTGATGGAATGGTGCACTTGAAATGTAGTAGACAATTGGAGTAGAGGATAAGGAGGCCGGTGGACCATAAGTATAAGGCACTAGTGCAACCCATATGTGGTAGACTATACCAACATAACACAAAGGTTGTGCTGGAAGAACAAAAGGATATGGTAGTAAATCAATGACATCGAAATGAGGTGATGATAGATCATATGTATGGTGGGGTGATAAAATGAACACGATGTAAAAAAGTGAAAATGTTGATGGTTGAAAGAGAAGAGAATGGGGGAAGATGAGATAAAGGGTGTGGAGGATGTTGGAAGACAAGGTGGAGGAATGAATAAGCATACAAACTCTCACCATCAGATCCTGTTGATAAACCAGAATAAGGGATTTCTTATATCTATTGCAAGCTAACGATGCATAGATGTGGGAACTCCATGCCTAAGTTGATCACGTCTAACGATAGAACCATCTCTAACACTAGTGCTAACCATTTTTTCTAAAAAAAAAATATTAATGTAAAATTAGTTTAAATATGTATTCATGAAATGTTGGTCATAACTTAGTATATAAAAAGTAATGTACATTAGTCGTCATTATTATCAAAGTCTGAATGTTCTTCATCATTGTTATCATTTTGTTGATCATCTTCATCTTAGATGTTGAGATCTTCATCACTCTCATCAATAGCTGGTTCAATATGATCATCACCAAGTACTTCAATAATGAAGGTGCTAACTAAACCTTCTAACTGTTCATTTCTTCAAACTGGTAAGAGATTAGGCGTCTTATCAGCTTGATATAGCAATTCATCTTTCATGTTGTCAACTTGAACATGCCCTTGGAGTTTTGTTATGATTGCCTCACACCACCTGCGAAGGTTATTACATATGTTTGGGTAACTAACAAAATAAACTTGTCTTGCATTTTACGAAAGGATGGATCATAGAGAGTATATCTTCCATTGAACTTGATTTCAACAATACTATACTGCAAATGAAATATGGTCGCAATATTCACGGTAGGACCAAGCCATTCACAATAGAAAAAAGGGATCTTCTTAGTTATCTAATGCACTCTAGTTCATAAAGATGATGAATTATGCTATAAAAGTCATCTTGTCCTCTATCAATGACACCTTTAACATACAAGCCACTGTTGGTTAGTTTTTATCGTCGGTCTATGTGTTTGTATGAAACTTATACCCATTAACGAAGTACATGTTCAATGATATGGCCTTTAAAATTAGGTCCTAAACCTGGAGCCTTCAAGTTTGGTCAATTAAGTCATTCCTTTCGTCTTGAACTTATGTTATAGTCATGAGAGAATATTATATTTATTTTTAGCTCATAATAAAAAAAAAAACTAATCATGGCCATATTTACACTTACTTAGTGCTTAAAGCTTTCAAAAAAATTGTTATGCACAAATATCGATGCCTCTTCGACATTGATAGAGTACAATTGTAAGAACAATCTTCAAAAAAGACATTGAATCAATTAGTAAAATACATAGTCTATCATAATTGAGTTGAAATTAGGGGTAGTTAAATTTACTTAAGTATTGGTTTGACCTCATTGCAGTTGATGATGATATGAACATGAGAATAATGAAATTCTTTATCACTCAGCCAATGATATTTGCTCGAACCACTTGGGCATCCACATATGTTAAAAAAAAACTAATAATGTAGACTGTATTTCCTCATTTGAATATGGTCTATGATCATTTCTCAAAGTTACATTCACATATTGATCCTTTTATACATGCCAAATTACCCACCAATCGCTTTGCATATCTCATCAACCTACTCCACACACCAAATTAACAGACTTCATTCAATGATTAACATTGATATTAATAAGAAAGTGGTTACCTTTCAAAAATTATACATCTATTAGTATTGAACAAGACCACTAAGAATTATTTCCATAAAAAGATGAATGACAATGTGTTACATTGAATCAAAAAAAGTTGGGGAGAATATTCTTTCCAACTTAGATATGATAATTTGTATATTTTCTTTCATTCTAACCACATCATTTGTCCTTAATGTATTAGAATATAAGTCTTTAAAAGATCGACTTAATTTAGTAAGGGCATTCCACACAAATTATAACAATGACCTAAAAGCAAATGGGAGTAAAGACTCCTTGAAAACGTGATAGTCATGATTTATCATGTCATTCATACTCCCTTTATCAGGATTTGCACACCTTGTAATATTAGAAGCATAATCATCTGACATTTTTAACTCGTTAAACCACTTATAGATTGATTTGACATCTTTTGGTGAGAACATTCAGGTGGCCTTTAGATTTGCTAACTTTTTGTTTCGTAACTGGACCAACTCCAAGTCTCCCCAAGCACACAATTCAATGAGATTCATTCTTACTTTTTGATTGCCCCTCGTTTTACCCTTATCGTCCATCATAATGTTGAAGACATTATCAAAACAAAAATCTCTATATGCATGACATCAAGCTTTTGCCTTAACAATTTATCCTTCCAATATGGAGGATCCCAAAATATAGATCTTTTTGTCCAATTGTAAAATTGTTTATACCCAAGCAAGTTTTCAAATGAACCATCAATCACTTTTGGAAAGTCATAGAGAAACCCCCATAATTTGTTTCCATTTATGAAATAAGGTAGCACATCCAATTGAACTTTATTTTTTAAGAATCTCCTCTGACTCTTCTTGAAAGGATGATTTCTTGACAAGAATTATCGATGGCAATCAAATCAAGAACTTTTACCCCATGCCTCAATGTGAATGTTTTTTTTATCCTCTATACAATGAGGACAAGCTAATTTGTCTTTAACTCCCCAACCAAATAACATTTCATATGCTGAAAATCATTTATTGTTGCTCACATGACAAAGTTTTATTCGGTGCAGATGTCATAAGTGAAGACGTCCCCATTATACAATAGTTACAAATCAAAGGTTGCAATTACACATATTTTTCCAATTTTATTCGATAAACCATATAATCTTATTATACTACTACAATCCTACCTGAAACTTGAATCACATATAATATATAAAATCATAAAATCTTATAATTTAATGATTAAATTCTCGATTTTAATTATCTTATACACCGTCTATTTGATTCGAATCTTGTCTCTTATTACTCACTTTCTGGTTTAATGGTCAAATTTAAAAAACATGATAAACTACTATTAATATGTCCTCACAACACTCGAAGATAAGCCTGTACAGCATTTTCAATGAGAACCAAATTTGAATTTTGAATCATTTCTATTTGGCAGAGCTTTTAAGCCATGAAAGCAGGGATGAAAAAAAAGGGAAGAGAAAGAAAGAACGAAAAAAAGGGTGGTTTGGGAGAGAAAAAGGATGATTTGGTGAAGTGAAAAAAAAAATAAGTTACTTTCAACAAGCAAGAGCGTGAAAATACAGAGAATGTGGAATAAAGCAAAACATAATCAATTATATTAAATAGTATAGGATTATATGGTCTTTATTATAATTTCCAATTCTGAAACGCAATTTTTTTCTAAATTTTTTAATAATGAAAAGCAAAATAATAACAATAATAAGAAATTAAATAAATTATTATTATTAGAAAAAAATATTTCATTTTCAGTTCTTTTTATTTCCTATCACCTATTTCTTTTTCCTTTTATTTTCATTATTTTTTTTCCAGTTTCTTTCCTCTCTACTACACTTAAACCCGTCAATTGTCATCACAGGGGTCTAACATAAATCAAGTTCCTAACATACCGCCACTTGCAAGATTGCTTTTATGAAAATACCTTTCTTTAAAATGACTTCCACCTTACCTATTTCATAAACTTCTCCAGAACATATATTTTAGAATTTATAAAATATAATTCTAAAATATGTTTCCCAGAACAAGATAAAATTTCTGGAATGCATGAAATACCTTCTAAAATAAATTTTCCAAAACAAAATTTCTAAAACATATATGTACCTTATAAAATATACCTTTTAGATTGAATTTACCAGAATAAACTTTTCGAAGCACAATGTATTCTAAAAAAAAAATCCAAAACGATATTTGTTTTACTCTTCTTCTAACAGTAATAAAATACATTAAAAGAAATGCAGACACAGCAATTCGGTCATCTCCCCCAATTATCTCCAAGAATATGGAGATGAGCACATACGACAAGTGCGTCGAAACTTTTACTATGTGTTGCATCAAATTGAAGACAAATTGAATCAAATCAAACTAGAGCAACCCAATACTCAATGTAATATGATTTATACTCGTGTTCCTTGATGTCTTTGACTTTCCACAACAATCGGTCAACTCAGAAGTCATAACCACAACCTCTTACGTAATTCAGGTCCACTGCACACCTTATCTATATCCATTATCGCATAAACTTCTATCTTCACCGAGTAAATACTGTTGTGGACATCCCATTTATTGATAATCAATGGCAGATGTTCCATGACCATGAAACAAGATGACATTTTAGTTACGTATTACTTTTCCCTAAAGGTTGTTTTGCAACGTAACAGTTCTCGAACTGGGCGGAAATAATTCCAATAAGTTGTCTATGATTAAACATTAAGGATTTCAAGAGCATTGCTTTATTTAAAAAACACGACATTGACATAGGAGACATGTTTCACTGAATTCAAATGACAACTATATCATTTTCTCTGAACCATTTTAGTTTAATGCAAGTGGGGGAACATAGCATGTGAATGCAGGCACACTGCAACCGGCCCACGCAAAAGATGCACAAAATGGTAAGAGCAGCATGCAGTAAAACAATGGACTTACATGGCAAAGAGCAGAGATGAAAAAGAATTGCTAAATATTGAAAAAAGAAAACAATGATTGCATAAATTCACAATTACAGCTCAAGCTAATTCTTCCCTATTATAGAATATGAAAAGGAGCAAAACTTTAGGTAACACACGAAACACAACTCCCGATCCCCATCTCTTTCCGCATATATTCCACGAACCGCAGAGTTTTTCTGCCAAGCGCCTGACGGTCCCTCTCCTGTTAGAAGAATAATCCCTTCTTCTTTACTCTCCTTTTCTCCCCAGGCTGCAGAAGAGAAAAATGCAGAAGGAACCTTCAATATATACTCTTCCACGCTGAATCAAAATATTCTACTCTAAAAACAAATGAAAAGAACGAAAAACACAGAAATAAACAAAATACATGAACATCAAATGGAATAAAGTAACATTCTTTCTGGCTTTCCAATACAACTTTCAGAATTGAAGCAATAAGTCAGAGTCATAACCTTATAAAGCTCAGTTGACTTCAAATCAAGGGAACTAAAAAGGAATCTATTAAACAATCGTATACTACCCAAGCAGGGAACACTATAATCAATGCTAGTTATTTATAGTTTCTACATAAGAAGCAGTAGAGTTCATTGTTAACAATAATGACTGTCTAAATTGAACCAAATTTATTATGTTGGAAAACTCATGCTCTCTACCTTCTATCATTATTATTATTTTTTTAGTTTACCAACAACCGTAGTAAGGGTGCATGATGCCAAGTCAAGCAAGAAAAAAATTTGTAACCGTTTATCAATGACATGCCAAGCAAACTGAAGGCGAAATGGAAATTTTAGGGTATATAAACTATGGTATTTTTATTAATCAGTAAATAAATTCAGGAGAAAATTTATATATACCCTCCGCAGGATGAATAATCTCAAAGTGAGCACAATGGTGTCTCTTGCACTGCAAAAAGAATAAACATAAATACTATTAAAAGCAGAAGACAGAACAGAAAAAAATTCATAAATAAACAAACCACACGAGATTACAAACTGCTATTTGCAGCAATTCGGAAACTTGAGGACACTCCTCTAAATTAGAAAGGTAATTTCTCTTTATTGCTTATAGATTAAAAAAAATTATTCCAACTTCTAAATGCATTTTAAACAAATTATTAGTATTAACATATTAAAGTTTATTCACTTGTCTTGTTCTCTTTCTCCATAATAATCTTTAAACAATTGGAATTCCACCAAGTTGACAGTGGGGAGTAGGGATCTAAGCAGTATTTAAAAAAGAAATAGAAATTTAAAAATATATTATGAAGAAAATCTTCACCGTTTTTTAACAGAGAACAAAATTTAATTGTCATCCTCAGCAAAAAAAATGTATTTGCCTTTGTCATCCAAAACGAACTGAAGCAAGAACTGGAATTATTACTTCTCAGAATTGCAACGAACTTTATGTGATGAAGATTACAAAATTAAACGATTATATTATTACAGAAGAAAAAAATTAAAATTCTGCTCAAGGCTGTATTAAATTTAAAGAATGATGCAGAAGTAACCACAAACAATAAGGCACAAAAATCATGATTGGCTACTGATATGAAGTCTCGTTTATCAAACACCTAAGGCCTATGGCTATTTTCTATCCGAAAGACAGTTCAGAGAGAGAACGGACATTGGACTATCTAGTGTCTTCAAAAGGGTTCAAAATTTTGAAGTTTTAGGTCAGTTCAAGTTTAGAAGTTATGCCTTCATCCAAATCAATCCAGATATGTATTATTACTCGATTAGAGTAAATAAAACTCAACTGCAACTAAGAATTTCTCTGAAAATTATTCCATATCCAATTATTCATAGCATGCATTCATACATAATAAATAAAAAGGTTTCCGTTTAAAATGATCACTTTCCATAAGCAGATAATGAAATAAAGCAAGATAGTGAAATCTCCAGAGGGGATCAGCGTTCCAGTTAATGCTGAAACATTTGCAGATGAAACACCCAGCAACTCTCTCATACCAAGTCATGTCAACCCAGATCTTATTACTCAATTAGAGTAAAAAACCCGACTGCATCTAAGAATCCTCCAAAAAAATTATTCCAAAAACATACATTCTTAACTAACAGAACATAAAAATAAGGTTTTCCATTTAATATGATCCCTTTCCATTAGCAGGTAATAAAACACAGCAAACAGATAATATAATCTCTTTTCCAGTCAATGAAGAAGTATTGCACATGAACATTTTACAGGTGCAAGTTAAATACTATTATAACAAGACAGCCGAGAGAATACTTACCCACTGATCTCTGTGGAGTTATTTTCTGCTTTTAAAAGGTGTTGAGCACCACTGGAACCAATAATAACGAATTCTGAAGCATGTCCATATGGAATCACAACCTACAGAATAAAATGAAGAATGGATATATAAAAATTAGCTAACAACTCAAGAACATTAAATATAATATATCTCCAAAGTTAAATCCTTTATCAATAATTAACAAATTTTGTCATCAAGAAATAAACAAGGTTCAAAAATTATTTATTGTCAACTCCACAAACACTTTTTGGATTTCCTGATATCTATCTGGTGAGATAACTCCAACCAAAGTTTAGAAAGATCAACAGACAATCACAAATTTGGTAATATCATAACTTAGAAGTTAAATTAAACATTTAAAAAGTTCTATTATTCAGAAATGAGCAGGGAACATAAATGATCTATCTGATGAGATAACTCGGTTCATCCAACACAATCCATAAAGTGAAAAGACAAATGTTTTGCGATTTAATGCTTCTTACAATTTCTGGTAATCACAATCTGACTATTATTCTCGATAGCTAAAATATCCTCAGATAAACCTAATTGCCCTGAGATTAAATAGTGTGTTGCTATAACTATTATTTTCAAACACTAGGCCATACTGCAGAATGTTTCGCCAAAGATTTAACCTAACTTAAAATGCAAATTTAAGTCTAACTCAATCCCATAAAATCAGCTAGTAATGTCAGGATTGTCCTTCACTAAGGTAATCTTTTCAGACTCTATTTCTAGCCATGTGAGACTTGGCCTATTTTCAATGTAAGGAGTTTTCACGTGAGGAAATAATTGATTTTTATTTAAAAAACAAAGGGAATTACAAATAAATTTTAATTCGTTTCCTAAATAATAAAGTCGCTAAATATTCATACAGAATATCAAAAGAATAAACAATCATACTTGGGTGGAAGCTGAAAATTTTTCTGTGATAACAACTCCATTTGGTCCACTGCCTTTGATACTGTAACCTTCCCTCTTAATGGCCAATGTGGCTGGTTCCCATATATCAAGAAATCCAGTCTGAAATATCAAGCCAAAAATATTTATGAAACTGTTAGGAGTTCTTCATAAAGAAGACTGATAGGTAAAAATAATATTTTGACACTGACATTTCAGGGAAAATCATAACAATATGAAAACTACTTTCATTGAATTACCGAATGAGAAACTCTATATGAAGCATGTCCACTATTAAAAGCCTTCTCAATGTGGCTCTGCATTTCAGGATCTGAAAACAAATAGCAAAGGAGAATAACTCAAACTATTTTATGACTGGTCAAAATTTGCAGCCCTATATATGAATATAAGGGAGAAAAAGAAAAGTCATACAACTATTCAAATCAAGACATGTATGACACATCCAAAGCAGAAAGGTCAGTTAAGACTAAATTGTTTTGTCCGCAATGCTTTTGCCATAACCGGTAATGGCTTCGGATATATATTCATTAACGGTGTGTTTGTTTCCAACGATGGAAACACACCGAGCGCGGAAAGGAGAGTGAAGTTGGAAAAACAAAATTATAAAACACGAAAAACGAGAGAAAAAATCCTTCAAAACTTTCTTATCTCTAATAAGATGATTTGCAGGGAAAGTTCATTTCCCAATAAAAACTTTTTAATTCAACTATAACTAAATAAAATATAAAATATATATATTTTATTTTAAAATAATAAATAATTAAAAATATATAATAATTAAATTTATTATAAACTTAAAAGTTTAAAACAATTAATAAAATATTTTTTTATTATAAGTAATCATAAAAGTATATATAATCAATTACGTTAATTAAATTAATATATTTTATAATAAATTAATATATTTTATAATAAATTAAATTTATTTAAAAATAATTATTAATTTAATATTTTCATAAATTTATTAAAAATATTATTAAATATATTAAATAAATAACTTATATTTTATTTTTAATTATATAATTATATAATTATAATTTTATATATTAAAACAATTATTATACATATTACATCATTCACAAACTTTTATAAACTTTCTTCTCAAATCTTGCCATCTTTCTTTTAATCTAAACAACTAAACTTTCCTCACACTTTTGTCTCAAATCAACTCAAATCCAAAAACCTTAAATCCACTCCCTAATCCAAACACACCCTAAGGTTTTTTTGGTCCATGATATTTTCCATTATCCAATATCGATAACACTGATCCAGAACCATTCATTTCCTTTATCTTACCCTTGCTTCTCTCTTGAACCCTTCTCTTTGCCTCCTAACTATCAAACATATCCTAAATATAACAATTTCCTTCTCAAAAGTCACAACAACCATCATGCCCTTTTATATATTTTTTTCATTTTCTACAACACATAATGACATGACAAATGCCGGGAGCTTAATCACAAAAAGAGTACAGTAGATCACCCTGATGCACAACACTTCTCTATAAAGTAAATCTTTCAAGTTACACAGCAGGCAGCAACAACTGAACGTCAGAAATATTATGATACATATACTCACCACAAGTGATCTTTTTGCTATCATTGGCAAAAACCTTCACAGGTTCTCCCTGAAATCAGAGAATGCATGAGATTCAGTATAATAGAAGGCAAGATAACCATTAGCAGAAAACCACATACTGTCTAACTCAATTAAAATCCACATCAGAAGTTATTTGTTATGCATTATTAGAGTATGTACTTGGCAATTTTGTACCATGTTAGACGAACAGAACAGGAGAGAAATGTTTAACAAACTGAATGGTATTCATTTCACTAACTTGTTGAAAAAGAGAAGTTTATACAAGTATTTATATCTAAGTGCTTACAACGCAAGAGATAGCTAACTGCCTTTACTGAAAAGGTTACATGAGATAGCTGTTAGCTATTGCTAACAGCTCTGACTAGTACAACAATTGTACATATACAGAATAGCTAAGTACTCTAATAAGCATAATGCACAATACTCATGTGCAAAGCACATTGGCCCTGTTATATTAAAAAATCAAAGTACATATTTTTAATTCAAAAATAAAGCATATAACATTGAAAATATTTGTATAATTAAAATATGAAAAGCTTAATTTACAACTAAAATACCCTTTTTCTCAATTAAATGGTAGTGCTAAAGTATCACAATGTTAATTGTCATCCCAACTATGTTGGCACAACAACCATCTGTAGCACCCCAATCCGTAAAATAAAGGAGAAAAAAACCAAAAGTGGAGGGACTAGACCAAGACCCACCAAGAAAACCTATAACAAGGAAGTTGAAATCTATCTCTGAAAAAACCAGAATTACAAAAGGTATATTATCCCACCATGTATAGCACTTTGAGCTAATACCAAAATTGGCGAACTTATCCTAGGCTAACTTTTCCATGCAATAGTTTCCTTCCCTAAAGATATGAGTAACATGAATCCTTGTGTGTTTTGTCTCCTCCATGCAGTTAAGACATCTACTCCGCAATATCCTAGGAACAATAATTAAATTTTTAAAATAGCACTAACTGAGAATCACATTCCAACCAGAGCCTAAACCATCCTTTGGTGAAAGCATTCTCGATTCCCAAAATAGCACCCATAATTTCTGCATATAAGGCAACTTGAACCCAAGGAATTGTGAAAAATATCCCATAATTGATTTCTTTCGTTCCTGAATATACCCCCACAAGCAGCAGTAACCAGAGAGCACTAGGCAGCCCTGTAATATTGCATTTGACCCATCCAGTAGAAGAAGCAAACCATAAGACTGATCTGATATCATAGCTCCTTGACAGTAATTTCAAGCCAAATATACCTCTGAATAAATCCTATTTTTCCGACTAGCATAAGACTAAAATACAAGCTTAATACATTTAGTCCCTATACAATAGGTCAATTTTGGTTTTGGTTCATAAAATTTTTTGTTTCAGTCACTGTTTTATTTAAAAATTTGGATTTATTTCCTGTTGTTAAAGCACTTCTGTTAAATGATGACATGGAAAATTAAATGTCATTTCAACAATGACGTGGCAAAAATTCCAAGTGAGATGCTGCTGTCTCAAAAATGTGTGCTTAATAATTTCTTTACATCTTCCCCCTTTCTTCTTCCTCCGTCAAAGTATGACCACTGTACCTAACATAATCCCATTGAGTAATACATCAATTTAATCCACAAAATTACAGTGACCAGTAATTTAGTCCCTAGAATTACAAAAATGTCATTGTGGCCCTTGAAATCACCAAACAAAAGTCAGTTTAGTCCTTATTGTTGTAATTTTAGGGACTAAAATATGTCATTTGATAACTCAAGGACTTCAATGATCATGGTTTGATAAATCAAAGGACTAAAAGGACATCTTTATAATTGTAGGGACTAAATTGACTAGTGCTCATATTTTTTGGGTCTAAGTTGATGTATTAGCCTTTTGCTTTTCTTTTCTATCCTCAAATTTCTTTTTGTACAGTAAGAAAATGGACAGCTATTGTTGGAAAATCTGACATTGCCTACCTCAATTCTTAGAGTGCGACTTATACATGTGTTGGGCAACTTCACTTAATGTCAATTGGTTTTAAGATGAAATTTGACACAGTATCAGAGTCTATAGCTCTTCTTGGCAATTGCAGACTCATCTTGGCAATTTCTAATTCTAGTAGGCTCACCTAGTTTGACAAGCATTTGTTGAGTGGGGTGTTGAGAAGTCCTACATCGTCTGCCTCAATTTCTTGTAGTACAGCTTATATATCTGTTAGAACATTTCGCTTAGTGCCATTTAGTTAGAAAAAAAAATTAAAATGATATCTGGAAGCTATTTCATAGGCAACTGCAGAAACTTGGCAGCTAAGTTTCGTATTAGCCAAAAGACGAAACAACCAGATGCAGGAAAATAGACTGGACTGTACTGTTTCCACTGATTTGACCTCCTGTATTCCTTCTTTCATGCAGTTTGTCTATTTTTTCATCTCTTCCGCTCGTACCTAAAAGAGCATCTTTGGTTTCAGACTCTGATCAATGGTTGTGGCACTAGTAGAAGACATTAATGTGCATGCCATAGAGGAATTGAAATTTCGGAACTTCCAGGTATTGTATTTAGGGCAGTTTGTGTTTAATTAAAATTCATATTGGTTCTGCAGTGGATAGAGAAGCTGAGCCCAAGGATAAATGACTGTAATGTAATCATATACCTTTTGGGCGAATTTGGCCAGAATTTTCCTATATATCACATGGATGGTTTGATTTTCTCTCAATGTCTATTTATTTTAGTAATTTTTGTATCTTAACCCAAATGTTTGCCAAGAAACATTGCCCATATTTCCCCCAATGCGCAATATACAACCCCATCCAAGTACTTGGATATGACAAAGACTCAACGACAAAGGGATTTATTAGAGGCCCAATGCAATATGTGCGCACAACTAAGGTTTTCAGCAGTAGATAAAGCTTATCCTCTGCTAACTGCTTTTTGCTCTCAAATTAATAAGATCTTCTATCAGAAACTTCGCTGTGCTGTGTTAAGGAGGATGCACCACAATTTGGATGGATCCAACTAGTATTGGAGAAAGAAAAAAAAAACAATTGGACAAAATTAACCCATGAGCTGTAATTCAGAACAAAGTCTATGGCAGCAAAGAAGTCCAATTACAAAGGATGTTAACTCAGTACAAACCCTCCTAATAGAATTATTCTGCATTCGTAACCCCCAAATGAGCCCACATATGTATAATATCTCAATTGCATTCAGTGTTAGTTACCCCTTCTTATTATCTCACCTTACATATACCCTCTTAAAGGACACCTATCAAATTTTCAATGAGTCAAGAACAGGATGCTAATGATGCCAATGGTAAAGGATTTTCTTGTGTCAATTGGTGAATAAAGAAATTTGCATTCTCGTACATAAATATTGTACAAATGTTCAAGGTGCTTTAAGCGGACTTCTCATACTCAAATACATAGAAAATTTTAAATGAATAAACCCACGACAATTTAACTAATTACTCTTTGATGTCTCTTCATGCCATTTTGTGATGAACCACACCACCACAGTGATTTGGGGACATTATAAAGTAAAATGCTCTTGGAAAGAAAGATAGTGTTTAGATAACTCCTCTTCAGCAACCATGTGCACTCATAGAACAAGGGGAATTAGATAGACAAGGAAATTAAATGTGGTTTGACTTTGACCTATACTGGCTATGACCTGATGTCCAAAGGTGAGAGACAAATTCACCATGATCAACAAAGATTACAAAAAGTCGCCACTCAAAGCTCAAACCCTAATCGTATACCAAAATCAACAGTATGGTCAATGAAAATTACAAATAGTAGTTGCTTATTTATTACCACCATAGATCTAATTGAACTTCTTAATTCGTTGTTGGGTTGCCCAGGTGGCTTTTCCAAATTATAACGGCTCACGTTTTTTTGCATACAAGTAAGATTTCCATTATAGTAGGAGGAAAAAAGTACCTTGCGCTTCCTGTTATCCAGGGGTTGGACTTCAATGGCAAGCAACGTACCAACATCATCAGCATTGACAAGATAGGCAGGTTGTTTCGCCCCTGTATTTTAAACAAATCATGACTGAGTTCATCACATACCAGAAGAAAGGGAGAACATAATCCTATGCAGAAGTATAACAATACCATCAATATAATTAAAGGAACCATCTTCCAAATGCCGAATCCACTGGTAGTCCAACAGGGACACAAGGTAACGTCAATTGTCAAATGCTTAGAATAGATAACAAACATTAATATCTTTAAGGAAACAAAGCAAGAAGAAACAAGATCCAAATTATACAAAAATAAAATGCACCTCAAAATTACAACTTGTAGTGCCATTGATGGAGTATCCACATGCCTGAAGTTCCCTTCCAGGAAAGGCTTCTCCGGAAATTTGAAGGCCCTCTATAGCCGGCAATGGATCATCATCTGCAGCTGCAGCATAATTCATTTAACTTGGGAATAGCCAACAGCAAGGCTATGAATGTATAGTAAAGCTTAAAAGGAAATTAATTCTTACCCTCAGAGAAAGAAGAAGAAGGTTCTTCAAGAACTGGTGGTAAATAAGGAGAATATGAAGGACCGGGATCATCAACGGTGGTTGTATAAGGAGTGTTGCCAGAACTCCAGTTAGCAGGTGTTTCTCTCTCGCTATGAGATCCATCTCCATCAGGATCATCAACTTCATTGGTGCTCACATGGTCACGAAATGTGACCTCTTTGTTAGGTATTTCCTCTCCATAATGTCCAGGATGGGTATCACCCTGGGTAACCACCAGGTGGGTGGATGCGTCATGGGCTGATAAATTCCTGTGAAATGAAATAACCAATATATTTGAGCAAAGATGTCATTTTCCAACAGCCCAAAGAATGTAAATTTTATCACACTGTTTTCATTGCTAGTTCAATATCAAAACTAAAAATTTGCACACCTGCTGGTAAACTTAGTTCAACTTAAGGAAATTATGACATAGAAAACATAGACAAACAGAAGTGAGAAATCATATAAATTAGCATTTATTACTTTATTAAAAGACTCACTAACAAATTACAGCCGTTCTCAAGTTATAAGACACAAACCAAGGGAGAATTTCTATTTTAATCAACAAATTTTAATAACAAGCTGTGAGAGACCACATGGATTCTAGGTGATATGAAACAAGAAAAGCTAGAAAACCATTTTTTTTCTCAACCAAGCAAAACTTCATTGTATCTATGTTGGAACACCTAGGCAATCAGAACAATATCCCATCCTGGGGCACCCATTGCTAACTAAGCAACCTGATCTTGGATAAATTTTATACAGCAGGCAAAAAGGTAATCAATAATAGGAACTGAGCTACCAAACATCTAACACTTCAGAACAATTTTTATATAAGCCTACCATGTAAGACTTCAGACAAAGAATTGTCTAAGCCACTCGAAACGTAGATATCCAATCCAATTACACTATGACCTACGGCAAGAAGAGTATTATGTATCATTACATACTTGCAATTTGCAACATTACAGGGGACAATAATTGAATTTCCTACTTGACAGTCTACAACTGACAGGAAAGCTAAATGCACACATCAATCACTGTTCCAATACATGTCATGAAAAAAGCTTCATTCAAGACCCCAATAATTGAATACCTGTCTTAGATTAGGTCTGACCTAATAAACCCCAAAAGCTAGCTCATGAGGTGAGAATTATCTCAACCTTTATAAGCTCTAATTTGGCCATACCTATATTATTTAGTAGATGTGGAATCCCCTCAAACCTAAAGATTGAATATCTACCACAGGAAGATTGTAGACATATTTTTTTAGTGCACTAGGAAAACCATGAAGCCAAGTAGAAATTTGGACAGGTAAGGGTGGCCCAAGATCACATCTATGCTAAGCTCTAATACCATCTTAAATTTGAGTAGGCCCTATATAAATCCCAAAAACTAGTTCACAAGGTAAGGATTGTCCAATCCTTTATAAGCTCTAGTTTGGCAATATATACAGTCAATGTGAGATCCCAACAATCTATAAACCACAAGTTTTCTTTTCTAAGACAGTTATTTCAAGAATAACAATAGAAAATATAGTCCACCTTTACATTCGCCGATAATAATGACAGTAATATCATTGGTTTAGATGATGATGATGGAGCCATAAAAGTAGCATGTCATGTTATGGAGACAAGTCTCCATGTTTAAATAATATTTCATCTGCTAAGAATAGTGTCAAATATTGCCCTAGAAAGAATATTCTATCCACATCCACTTCAGTCAAATGGAACAAAACAATTTCATGCATCAGGACCACTTTAACAAAGATTCCATGAAAACAGAACCCACCAATACATTCAGTTCACAGTAGCAGTCTCCATTTGACCAGGCTCACCTGCTTGCAAGAGGTGAATATCTCCCCAAATCATCAGCATCAACACCAGTTGCCACACCACCACTGAAGCCATTCTGGTGGCGACCCAATAGATCCCAATCAGTGCCTGCCTGACCATCAACAGAGACCTGAGGCTTTACTTGAGAGTACATATGCTGGGGTACCAGTTCAAGGCCGTTTTTATTCTAATAAAAAAATGCAATTATTTAGAACTTTTTCTAAGCATATCAAAGAAATAGCAAAAAATTACAAAATAGCATACCGAAGTTGCCAAAGGTGCACCAATCGAGTGAGATTGTGTGGCAACATTAGCATGGTTTGTATCTGAACGCCAAGGCATCAATTGATATTGCGACTCCTTTAGCTTTGACTGTAACAGACAAATATAACCAATAAAATCAATTCCTCTAGCAAAAAGGGAAAGTAAACATTTTAAAATATCAGCAACATCTACTCACTAGTGAAACTAAACTTGAGCACGGATTCTATTGAACCATAAATCAAACCAGAATAGTGCCTACAGGAATACAACGCACTTAAGTTTTGCCCAACATACCTCTGTTAGAAGAAGCTTTTCCTGCAAATGTTTAAACAAAACCTGCAAAAAAGCGGACAAAGAGACAACACTTTCAGTAATCATCATGTGACCTTTTTATACAGAGATCCAAAAGACTTTTCCATGTAAGATATCAGAAAATGCTTGAGAAAACAGAGGTGATCAACTTAACTTTCATACTCCCACCACACATAATGGAAGACAAAACAAAAAGCAGCAGCAGTAACGTTAGACAACTATGTAAGATCAGCCATATAAATCACATATCATTGGGTTTGACTACAAATCAAATTCTAGAAACTATCACTTAGAATTTGAGTTTAGGACATAACACACACACAACACCAGCTTATAAGGTGAATATTATGTAAGCCCTGTAGACAATACTGAGATCATATCTTTAATCAATATGGGGATCTTAGTCTGCTAAGAGCCAACAACTAGATGGCTCTACACTACGGCACTTCACTTAGTCTTTCTGGTAAGTTGGTCCTCACTCCATATCTAGGAACTAGGTACAATTGACCAAGAGTAGATCTAGGATAGGCTTTAATACCATAAAGGAGAAGAAAAAATATAAACTAATTGTAATTCTATGTACATACAGATTCTATAGACACGTCTAAGGTACAAAACGGGTAATAAATCTCCCTGATAAATTAAGAACTTAACCAAAAAATCAGAAAGATACTACAGTTCTACAATACCAACATTAGATGGTGGCACAGCACCCACCCCCAAAATGTTATATCAGGTATATTTGTTAACACCAAGTGTGAGTCTACATACACCAAATCTCATCCATTGAATTGAATAAGTATAATGACTCCAAATATCTCAATTAAAAATAAAATAAAAAACAGGTCAGACGATTTGAAACCCATTGTCGTTGGAACCCTATCATCTTCACCATCTCAACTCTCGTAATTCAGTTCTCTTAGGTCACAACAAGAATGCAAATTTATCATTTTTTTAAAAAATTTTCAACACTAATATAATTATTTCTCGAGTTGGTGAAATTCAAACTATTGCAATTTATGCAATTATTCTTTTCAGCAATTCTTCACCTTAGTTGGGTAAACAACCCGAGCTTTTAATTTCCCAATTCCTGTAATTTTCCTCATAAAGACCATCAATTGCTGAGTTCTATCAAGGGTTAGCATTGATTTTTATTGGCTGGCATTTTTCAACTTACCATAAGGATGACAGGTCTGGAGTAACGTGTGGGTGAATTTCTTCTGCTCCATAGCTAAGTAGCAAACTTGTGAATTAAAGGGTTAAATATTAAATTACAATAATGGGTGAAAAACTACCAGAGTTGGGGATTGCATGTTGGGTATAAGGTGCACCAGTTCAGACAAACTATAACTTAGTGATGTGAGTTTAGAATTAATTTACATGGAGAGAGAGAGAGAGAGAGAGAGAGAATAACAGATAGGGAGGGGAAAAAGAAGTAGGAGAAAGGTTTAAGAATCACCTGGGGAATTCGGTTATATCTTTTTCACTTTTAGTTGAAATATAATAAACCATTAAACTGATTTTAATTAATGGTTTAGATTTTGGTTTAAGTATCCAGACTTAAACCTGGGGTCAATGGATACTATCTCGTGTGTACGCACAACATTTTCTAATTTATAGAGGAGTACTCTTCATCTCAAATCTATATTTTCTCTTAATCTGATGGTTCGAAAAAGTAACTTACCTTTAACCACCAGATAAGAGAGAAAATAAAGGGTTGGAACAAAGAGTAACTCAATCCCTTCGCTTTATTTATATGCGTTATATATTTGTCTCTATAAATATATAATAATTATTCATTAAGGCTTTTAAAAAGTTTTAATTGTTCTAAAATATTATCGTGTTCCCTATGGTCTTACAATAATATAATATATTGTTAATTAAAAACGTCTAATTATAGGACGGTTCACCCATTCTGACCTAAAAAACCAGTCTCTTTCTCCCATCCAATCAGCCACTAACTTGTCCTTCTCCTTCAAAAGCATAGATTGTGTAAGAAAAGATGCTACAGGTGCTCTCAACACGCATGAAAATGAAAAACGTTTGACAAGGAGAAAGACTCGAGCTTAATAGAAATGGTTTTACAAGTCCACACCCCCCCTCCCCAAAAAAAAAAAAAAAAAAAGAAACCCAGAAATGGCACTGGTTTTAGGAGTTTTTTACTTCAACTGCCGAAATCCCAGAACAGCCATGAAACCCACATTGGTCACAATCCACCGGTGGCATTGCCTACACGGATAACAAACCAGTGAGTTTTCTTGTGAACCAATAAATTCATCAAGGCAGAAAAAAAGAGGGGGCCAGGGGGAAGGAGGACTCCTTGACTTCTTTTATCAGATAGTCAGTCAGTTGCAGCCATCATTGTATGTTGTATTCTGTTAGACTAGTTTGTTAAAGTTGTCAGAGTGAGGTTGTTATAACTGATCCAGAAGTTAGATGAGCTACTGTAATCTACATATAGCTGCTGTAAACAATAGCTCACAACTTGTACAGATCTCAGAATAATCAATACAAAATGTGTTTGTTTTTAATTTTGACAAAAGAGCAAAATAGTAAACAACCAAGAAATGGCAGAGAATAGTAACGGACCAAAGCAGCCCAATACTCAACATGCATATATGTTAAAGAAACCCCAAAAGAAGAGGCCATAATATTATTTACCATGTCAGAGGCATATCTGATACATATATAACTAAATGTGGATATAAACCAATATTTTAAGTTTTTTTTATTTATTTCGTAAGCATATATGCCATTTTAAATAGCAACATGTTAGAGAAACCCCAGAAAAAGGCCATAAAATTGTATACCATATTAGTGGTATATGTCATGATGCTGTAATTAAATGTGGATTGAAATCATTATTTCAAGTATTTTATTTCACTTGGAAGTAAATATGCATTTTATCTTATGCTTTTCTGAATTAAGTATCAATGTATTACTTATCTTTCCATTCTTATTCCACTTTATTCACCGCCTATTGCATTGTATTAGAAGAATATCTGGTCCATGAGTCTTGCATTATTCTGTTTCTTTAACTCAATATGTTTCTCTATTCATATGTAATTCAATTGATAAAAGCCAGAGCCCAGCATAAAATTTAAATAAAATGAGGAAAAGGGAAATCAGATTCATGAATAGAACTGACTACCCTTCATTAGTCTTATTTCAACATAGTAAAGCTTCAAGGGCTTTTCTTCTCGGTGGCATGAGAAAGAGACACTTAAATACATGTCATATTTGTAGATTATACTAGTAAGTGCTTGTACAAGGGTAGCAGCATCACTTAATTTTAAAGGAAACATATCAAAGCTGACCTTGACATTGCTAACAATGGATTGTGCATCGGCAACAGGTGGCTGCAGAGAGTATTCTGCAAGAAGAGGCAGCAAAGATGAAACAAATGTTGATCTTTCTTGTTGCGCATCCTGGCACAAAAAAAAAATGCAAAAGCTTAAAAACTGATTCTGAGACACATAACAAACAGTACTAGTTACTGTCCATGGAGACTCAGAAAATACTTATAGAAACCATCCAATTTTAACACACCAATAACAGGTAGGAAAAATAACCTGTAATGCATATGTAAGACGTATATTTTCTTCAATAATGTCTTGTCGGTATGACAAAGCTTTTGATGCAGCATCTACAAGGTCCTGTTGCTGTTGATCAAAGGCCTAGCAGCAATATTACGAATTATTCATTTGACCACATGCTCTATCAAATATAAGGAAAGACCAAAAGGTAAAGAATAAAGATGCTTTAAGAAAATTCACAGCTGTCGAGCAAATTTAATGCATACCAGACGCATATATGCAATGCGTTTTTCCAAGAGATATTTTTCATTGCGTATTTGTGCTTCCTAAAAACATGGACAGATTATCAGTCACTAAAATGAATATTGAGGTAAAATATTCTCTAAAGATATATGCATCACAGCTTAAATAATATTTTACACCTTTTACCTTTACAGAATAATCTGCAAGATGTTTCCTTAATAGGATGATCTCTTCTTCATGTTCCTGGATCTTAATAGCCATATCCTAAATAAATACACATATGACTCTAGAAATATCGAGCTCTCATTAAATATGAAATTTGAGAACTGAAGGTAGTACCTGCTTCAATAAGCTATTATTATTATTATTATTATTACTACTACTATTTGCTTCAGCCACAGGCATTAAACCTTGCTGAGTTGAATTAAATCTGGGATCATGATCTCCTTCCAGTAGATGCCTATGACAAATACAGGATAAAATTACACAACCCTTCTTCAACACTACTTCCAAATAGAATAAATAAGACATCACATTGTTGTTATATTGGTATTTGATATCACATACCTGCTTGGAGAGACTGACCTCGTAGATGGTGAAGACAACTGAGAGTAGCCTATAGTATCCATAGGCAACTGGTCGTTTGGCTGTACTCTCAATGTTCCATTTATTTGACTGTTATCAGAATGGTCACCTGCATTGCCTCTGGCTGCATCCATTTGAATTTTGTTATTGGTGCACAATTAGTATCTGGTAAGATCAGCTAGAAAAGAGGCCCTGTAAACATTCAGCTTTTATACTCGATTACCTATAGAAGGACCTGATTGACGAGCTTCATAAGATCTGTGATCCCGATCCTTCCATGGAGCAACTAAACCTGATTTTTGCTCCTCTGATTCTTTTTTCCTCTGCCAAAAAGTGTAAATTGCACAGAGAGATTTTAGTTTTTTTTTTAAATTACTGTTTATAAGAATCTATTTACTCCTCTCAAATAATATTTCATATTTTATTAAAAATAATGTTACATTCTCCAGAGTCATAAATCAGGAAAAGAGAGTAAAACGCTTATGAAACTGAATGGAGGATAAAGTTTTAAAATCTAAGTTCATGGAAAAGCATTGCTTTTATGGGGCAGCATCTTGATTTTGCAGATGAAGCACATAATTCAATTCTTTTATTTGCTTCATGACATCACTGTATGTGCATGGAAATTAGCATTTCTTTAAGTGCAAGAACTATTCCCACATGTTATCAGTTTCTGCCCCTTGCTCATTGTTGCCTTCTTGGTGTACAACTATTCCCACAGGCTGCAAAAATCATCACTGACCATCTTGGGTCCAGCTTAGGAGTTATAAGGATTTTGATGGTCATGTCACATATAAGATTCAAGCTGGGTGGATGTGAAAAGCTTCAGAGATTATAGGAAATTCGTGGTCAAAAACCACCTACCAAAGGAAAATTCTACCAAAGAGCTATAAGCCCAATATTAGCGATGCTCTGACATGGAGAATTTTGAGCAGTGAAGCACCAGCAAAAGCTAAAAAGAAAATAAGTGTAGCATAATAAGGAGGCCAATGTGGATCCATGGATGAGTGGACATACAAGAAAAGATAAGAGTGGAAACAGCTGTATCCAAGAGAATGTTACAACTTTCTTTTAGTTAGGATAAGCCTATTATTAAGATAACAAGGTGTTTAATTACTAATATATCTTTTTTACGTTTGAAGTTACTTCTGCTTTCTGAACTGCTTGCCCAAAAAATTAGAATATGATCCCAGCATATGTTGGGGGATCGGGAAGCTTTACACAATTTATGTTCCTCTTATTTTCCGTCTTTTTTTATGTTTTCTTTTTACATTAAGGAGGATCACTTATCATCCAAACTCCTTGAAATTATCTTCTGAGTTAAAGCAAACAAAATTATCGAAAACACTCACATACATATACAATCTTGGACAAATATAAGTTGTCCAAGATAGCCCTATAATCTAGAGCTTGGACATTTGAAAAGCAAATAGTGTCCTCAGTTCAGCTAAAAATGCTCCAGTTACCAATTTTAACCCAAGTAAAACGAAATTCAGATTCAAAAAAGCAGAGAGAAAAAAGCAAACAGTACATAATCAAGCAATCAAATGAAAAGAAGAATAAAGTCTGTATTAAACAGAATAAATATTCAATAAATGAAGCAGATGCCATCACAGAATAAACTTACATATTTTTCAAGTTCCTTAACTTTACTAAGAAGTTCAGACTTAAGCCGCTCATTCTCTTCTACCTGTCACAAGATAATTGTTGCATCATTAATATCTTTTCTAACATGGTATGATATGAAAGAAACCACATTTCATTGTACCAAAGTGAACCTACGGCCAGAACCGCAAGGGACAGCGTTCTCCTTTTTAAGAGCATAATAGAAGTTGAAACCCCATTGGAGATAGCAATGAAGCCAAAAGAGGGAAAGAGAGAAAGAATCAAGACGGACGACAAATGAGGTTCATATATCATATCATCTTACTATTAAATACGAGCAAGTTTTTGAAAAACGGCTTATGATTGTAATTTCAGCCAGAACGTTATGGTTTTTGGGACGTCCACGACTGCAGCACAAGCCACCACACTAGTGGCTGCATCGACAACATTTGTGTCTGCATAGAGTGCATTTGTCTGTAATTTTGCACAATATCGAGACTCCGACAAACCATGACTGCGACTACAATTTAAAATCTTTATTACCAGTCAAACTCTATCCTTACTGATAAGGGTTCCTAATGCCTCGTAGGCCCAAATTCGAGCATATTCTCTTCGGCTTTTCAATATCTAAATGATAGTCAGTTATAAAAAAAACTCCTAGCAAGCACATAAACGCAAATACACAATTAAATAAGCCATAATCAAAACATTGAAATTTGGACCGCATGGCAATACCCATTAATGATAAAACCTCGTATAAAAATAATGAACAAACACCACCCAGAGAATCATACTTTTAAAGAAGCACGTGCTAAAACCAGAGTACCTGTTGCTTAATAGTGGCCTCGGCAGCTTCAACAGCCTTCATGACCTGATACAGGTTATCATTGTTGTTAGAAGAGAGGTTAGATTGATCATGAACTTGTTGTTCACCGTGCTGGTTAATACTCAAGCCCGAAAATTTCTGGGCCAATTTCCCATCGTGACCATTCTCCATCCCTTTCTTCTCTATCAATCCCCCAAAAAAAAGGCAAAACTCTCCAGGAATCACACTCCCAAATCAATCACCAAAAAACATGAACCCACAGACCACTCTAGGGTTACTTCTCAATCATAATCTCCATGAACCACTGACTACTGACCTCGAAACAGTTCCAGAACTGCACCTCCTCTTCCGTGAAAAAGAGAAGAAACAGAGAAAAGTTATTGGTAGCTATCCACACCCGATTCCAGCCCTCGCAAACGGCAAACAAATTGAAATTGGTGCAGCATCAGAAACCAATCGCGTAACCCGAAATCTAGAGCGAGAATACTGGGAATCGAGGTGAGGAAATCGAGTTGGGAATGAAAGAAGGGTTTCAATTGGAAGAGAAGAATGAATGGGAGACTTTGAAACCCTAAAAGAAGTGAAACAGAGCAAAAATAAAAACACAAAAAAACAAAACAAGGGTGAGGAAATGAAGATGAGAGTGATGAATGTGATGGTTATGAATGAATACTTTGGTGTGGTCAAGGCGCGTGGTGGGTCTTCGCTCGTAGGATTCATTCATAGGATTGATTTGGAAAATTATAATTAGTTTTGGTTTAACCAAAGGTTTGAGTTGGCCTTGTCCTCTCTTTACAATATAATAAAACAATATTACAAAAAATAAAAATAAATCGCTTCACGTCTTTCTCTTTGGCTGCTTAATAGATGCATGCCATGTATTTGTCTCAACTCCATTGGTTCCTTTCTCTTCTTCTCTCTCTTGTGATTACATTCCCATCTCAATGATTTTTCTTCCTCAGATTAATAAGATGGAAATTATCATCACACTTCCCTTGGAGTGAAGTACAATTCACGACTTCAAGTTTTATCTCCTCTTTTTGTTTATTTGAATGGTTCCATTTTTTTCGTGGTGATCTTGCTTTTGATAATTCTTTGTGCGTGTGTTTCGGTAGGCAAAACAATATTTGTATGTCTCTTTTTCAATTATAAATTATAGTTTATTCATGGCGTATGTGTATGAGACTTTTAAGATTTGGATTTGGTTTACCCAATTCACATGATGGAATACTATCCTGTGATATAGAAATTTCTTTCCTTTTTTCTTTCTTTTTTTTTTCTCTTTCTTTCCTTTTTTTCTCTTTTTTTTAGTTTCTTATTATCTGAAGTTTGACCTTGAACATGAAGTGGGTGATAAGTTTAATTACAATTTTCTTTTATTTTACTCTCAAAATCATCAACCTTTTGCCATGTATTATATATATATATATATATATATATATATATATATATATATATATATATATATATATATATATATATATATATATATATATAGATAGATAGATAGATGTTTAAGGGTATGTATGAGGATTTTTTTTACCAATGCGATGGGGGAATTTATATGACTTAACACATTATGTATAATTTAAACATTTAAGTAAATTTTGAAGTTAAGAAATAGTTTTGAAGAGAAAATATTTTTATATTTATAGACATTAATTGAGTGGGTTGTGTCAGATTAAGTCATTGTTTCACTTATTGGTCCAGTCAATGTTTATTATTAAAAAAATAAAACTTTTTATCAAAATATTGAAAAAATATATATATGACTTAATACACTATATATAATTACTAACAAATATTCCAACATTATCAAATAGTTTTAAAAAAAGAAATTCTTTTATATTTGTAGACATTAATGGAGTGAATTATTTGAGGTTAAATGGTTGATTGTCTTGTATTGATTGATTATATACATGGAATTAAAACAACTTTAATATTTGCAATTATGATATATACTAATTTAGTTAAATTTTGGTATATATTATTTCACATCTATATATTAAAAATGGATACTTTTATTTAAGTGTGTAGTTATTAAAATGAGACATCCTTACTAAAATTATATTTTTGTAACTTTTTTATTAACCTTTATATTTTTCTCCTTTTCCCAAATTTATATGATACAACTGTTTTTTGTACATGCATTTTTTATGTTATTATTTTATTTCTTTGCGTAATTTTGAAAATTACTTGTTTTACTATATATGGAACTTCTATTCGAAGATATTATTATTTTTTTTATTAAAAACATCTATATAAACATCATTCCTATCGACTTTAATAATCTCAAATTTCATTATGTCAATCATATCTTTTTTGTCAATGACAATCTTGTTGGGAACAACGGGGAATTTACCACATACACATATCTTCACATTGGTAAGATATTGTCCACTTTGGGCTTAAGCCCTCATGGTTTTGCTCTTGGGCACCTCCCAAAAGGCCTCTTACCAATGAAG
>Ga0209700_103325_pt1 | contig 30988 bp, 13 predicted proteins | sample SiratroredBW_FD_187528 | JGI IMG/M metagenome (GOLD analysis project Ga0209700, IMG submission 187528) | Root nodule microbial communities of legume samples collected from California, USA - Siratro red BW (SPAdes) (version 2) | ecosystem: Host-associated > Plants > Roots > Nodule | place: USA...
AATGAATTTTTTTAGGAAAATAGATAAGCACAACCTTTGAGATGCAAAAAATATTTTTACTTTGCATATAAATCAGAATATTCTTTTACTGAACACAACTTTAGTATTATATATATATATATATATTAATTTTTATAGAAGTTGTGCATAATAACAAGTTTGTTTTTTCAAAAGTGTTTTTCTATTAATTGTATGGAAGATGTGTATGAAGGCACGACTCCTTCAGTTTTTTTTTTTATTTTTATAAATTAGTTTTTTTTTTCTTTCAGTAATTTATTTATATAAAAATTAAATTGATCATTTTTTTATTCCGGTAACTGGTTAAACAAAAACATTATGGCCAACATGAAAATTAAACTGTCATATATAAGAATAGTCTAGGGAACCTTGCTGCTTTCAGCATGCAGCAGCTTCCGCATCTGCAAACTATGCTTTACAAGTGATTCCTGCCTTACTGCTTAAGAAACCTTCCCTTCATTACAAATTATTCCTTCTCTTAGATGGCAACTTTTAACATGTTAAGCCCACTCAAAATTTCTCCTTCTTAACCTTCTTCCTTTTTGCTTCATACAATCCCTCTTCCATTTCCATCTTCCACAGTTACAATATGACACAGTTTGTTGTTGAATCTGTGCTTCACAATTTGAACTCACTCATCCAAAAGGAGTTGAGACCGTTTCTGAGTTTTGATCAAGATCTGAGGAGGCTTGCCGACATGTTCACTACTATCAAGGCTTCGCTTGAAGATGCTGAGGAGAAACAATTCTCAGACCGAGATATTAACAATTGGCTGCTAAAGATAAACGATGCTGCTCACATGGTGGATGATATCATTGATGAGTGTGGCTATGAAGCATTGGGGTTGGAGTACCGAGGGGTCAAAGCTGATCTATCAGACGAGGTACAATGCTCTTGCTTATCCTCTTTTAATCTCAATCATGTTGTTTTCGATTACAAAATGGATAGGAAAATGAAAAGGATAAGTGAGAGATTAAAAGAAATTGTGGAAGAAAAGAATAAGTTTGATTTGAGTGAGACTAGGATGATTGTTGGGAGAAGAAATGAAATCATTGAGGGCCGTCGACCGCGAGTCTACGGAAGACAAGAGGATAAAACTAAACTTGTATGGTATTTAACTTTGTATTATTTTGGTTTTAGTGGTTATTTATCGGTCTATCCAATTGAAGGTCGAGAAGGAATTGGAAAAACAACATTTGCCAAACTCATCTTTGATCATCCGAGGGTAGTGAACCACTTTGAGTTAAGAATTTGGGTATGTAGTTTTTCGGATTTCAGTTTGAAGGGAATGATAGAAGCTATCACCAAAGCAGCTATTGGGTGTGACTGTGAGGACTTGAATCTAGACCTACTACAAAAAAAACTTCAATATGTTCTCCATAGAAAGAGATATTTGCTTGTGTTGGATTTCAAATTGTATCCCCGTGAGAGTTCGTATCTCTTTCGTGATGACTGGCAGAGGTTGAAATCTGTATTGGCTTGTGGGAAAGTCGGTGCTTCCATTTTGGTCACCACTCGTCTCTCGACAATTGCAGAAGTCATGGGAACAGGGCCTCCTGTTCTATAGTCAGAGCTATCTCACAATGATTGTTGGGAATTGTTTCAAAATCAAGCCATTGAACCAAATGAGGAAATACCGTGTGAGCTTGAGGCAATAGGGAAGGAGATAGTAGAAAAGTGTGGGGGAGTGCCTCTTGCGGTAAAACTAGTAGGTGGTCTTTTACACTTCAGCAGAGAGGAAAAAAGTGGCTCAATGTCAAGGAAAGCAACATTTGGAGTTTACGATACGGTGCTATAGGAGACGATGAAAACTTTCGAAATTTAGCACAAGCTGAAAAGTCTGTAACGAGTGTCCTGATATTAAGTTACTTGAACTTACCAGCAAGACTCAAAAACTGTTTTGCTTATTGTGCAATATTTCCCAAAGGTGAAACCATAAGGAAGCAATATTTAATTGAACTTTGGATGGCTAATGGATTCATTTTATCTGATGGAAGCTTAGATGCTGAAGAAGTGGGCAATGATGTATGGAATGAATTATATAGGAGATCATTTTTTCAGGATATTGAGACAGATGAATTTGGCAACCTTACAGGTTTCAGGATGCACAATCTTGTTGCTGATCTTGCAATCTTTGTCGCAAAGGATGTGAAATGCTTAGGTGACAGTACAGAAATTCATTGGTCTAATACAATCAACCATCTCTCAGATTATAGAGGGAGAACTGAATTTAATTCAATTGATTTGCAAAAAGTAAAATCTTTGAGGACTTATCTTATATCAAATTAGTACAGTGATCAACTTTCTCCTAACGTATTGAAATGTCATTCTTTACGGGTGCTTCAGTTACGACTTAGGGGAGAATTGTCACCTTCAATTGGAGATTTAAAGCATCTAAGGTATTTGAATCTTTCGAAGAGTGACTTTAAAACTCTTCCAGAATTCCTGTGTAAATTGTGGAATTTGCAAATCTTGAAATTAGATTACTGTAAACATCTAGAAAAGTTGCCCAACAGTCTGATAGACTTCAAATTTCTTCAAAAGCTATCTTTTAAGGATTGCCACAAACTATTAAGCTTGCCTCCTCAGATGGGGAAGTTGACTTCCCTGAGGAGTTTAACCTCGTACTTTGTCGGCAACCAAAGAGGGTTCCTTTTGGCAGAATTGGGAGGAATGAAGCTGAAAGAAGATCTTGACATGAAGCATCTGGGAAGAGTGCAAAGTGTAGAGGATGCCATGGAAGCGAATATGTCAAGTAAGAGATTGAAGGAGTTGAGGTTGTCGTGGGACAGAAATGATGAGACCCAAATAGGAGAAAATATTGAGGTGATTCTTGAAGTGCTTCAACCTGATATCCAACAGCTTGTGAGTTTGACAGTAACAGGATACACAGGTGATGGTTTCCCAACATGGGTGTTGAGTCCTTATCTGAAGAAATTGGAGATTGAAAGATGCAGAGAGTTGAAAGGTTTGGATGAGGCTTTACAAGCCATGACTGCCCTGCACTCCTTGAGATTATATGATCTTCCAAATCTAGAATCTTTGCCTGATTGCTTTCAACATCTTTCCTCTCTTCGCCAATTAGCTATTGGTTTCTGCTGCAAGTTGATGACACTTCCAAACAGCCTGAGAGAAAGAATGCTGGAAAATTTGGATATTCAGGCTTGTCCTGCCTTAGAGAAGCAACTACGTGACTGGTCAACAGAATTTCTAGTTCGTGAAACTAGAGTGAACGGTCTTCTTATTACTCAAGGTAAAAGTATCGATTTCTCTTATCACATTATATGTTTAGTGTCGGTTTATATTACATGATTTTTAAAGTTTTGGATCTTCAACGTTAAATGAAATTAATTATAATTTATTTATATTCTCAATGCAAATTTTTAATGCGATGTAAAAATATGAATAAAATTGTCATATTAAGAAAATATGAGTTAGATGTTAGTGCTTTCTGATGTGGAAAGTAAAAGCAGAAGTCATATACTCTGATTGTGTTTGGCTGCAGTAAGAAGAAACAAAAACTAACGGAAAAACTGAGAGGGAAAGGACTGAAGAAGATGCAGACAAGCCACAATTACCGCGCAACAGAACTTCTTCAAACCAACTTATGTGATTTTTATTTTTATATTATGCATTCAACATTTGGAGTCTTCTCACTAGTTATGTCTAAAACTTGCTTGTTAAGATGGGTGATGTAATTATTCTTTATTTACAATATGTAAAATATTTTTCATGTACTTTTATGAAATAAATTTTAAATTTATTTATAATATTAAGGTAATATTTTTATTATAAATTTTAAATGATTTGTTTATACAACTACACCGACCCATATTTTTTAAATAAGTACGAATTAAACATAATTAATCTCGTTTATTAAATTATAACAGCCATCTACCACTGTCGTTAAGGCATTTCCGTCTCTGAATGGGCTGTGTAGTTCATAATTAGATGACTATTATCTTCTATTTACTTTACGAGTGTATTTCTATGCAGTTAAATTTTAAGCAATGCCAATCTGACTGTATAATAATACGTTGCATAACATACTCTTATTGTTAGTATTCCATTTATTCTTGAAGACCCTGCCCTTCCTAGTTTTCATTTTTTATGATTTTCTCAACTTCTTTTTCTCATATCTATGCATCACCAACACAAACAATATGTTACAAACTTTCTACATTTTACAGCAAAATATTTTTTTCCCAAATAATAATAATATTATTATAAATTTAATATTGAACAGTTTTTTACAAAACTTTAGTAGATGTGTCTTTACCACATAAATAAGAAAGAATCGAATTGTAAATTGCTAAATTTGTTCCGTTATCCTACTCATGCATTTCTATATTTTCTCTACTATTTTAAAAAATAATATTTGTTGTGCTATATAAATATAAAAAAAATATACATTCAAAAAACAAATGATAATACAATTAAAGCAGAAAAAATAAAGATTAATTTTTTTTCATTAATAATGACGAGTACAAATATGTTTCATAAAAAAAAATATAATTGTTAAATAATCATTATTGATTACATATAAATTCTTTCAATAGTTTATAATGAGATGCAAATCTAACTTTATAAACTGTTTTATTAATATTGAATTAGATTTGAAGTCTACTTTTTAATATGGTATCAAAGTTATTTAAGTTTATTCTAACAAGACTGTTACACTTATAGGGTCAATATGGGTTAGTGGACACCCATTCTTCCTCTACTTCCATACTTTCATAAGCATAACAAATTGATCATTATATCCTTAATGAACAAAAACTAAATAAATTCTATACTTCCTAATTTTTTTGTATTCCGGATTCTACAATCCAAAATATAAAAATTATATTTTGAATTGTAAAATCCGAAATAAAAAAATATATTCTAAATAAAGTATTTTTGGTATTTTTACAAAATATGGGGTACAAGACAAAATCCGATTAGAAATAAAATAAGATATTTCAATAATTTATAAATGAATGCAAATTTTATTTTATTGATTTTGTAAAGTTAAGCTTAAAGTTTACTAATCTAATTTTGAGTATGGTAACCATAGAACCAACGATAGTTCCCAAAAAAATGTTTATTTGTGAAATAAACTATAATTTTTTTGGAGTAATTAGTTTAGAATACAGGATTATGAGTCTAATGATGTAATATAATTCTTAAGTTTCATTCTAATTGCATTTTTTTATTAATCTTTAATTATTGACTTCTCTTCTTAATACATCATGATTATGCATTCAATTTTTTTTTCCTAAATTTAATCCTTAGTCGAATAGGGTTCACATTTATGGAAAATATATTCTCCTAAAATGTTTTGTCATTCATTATTTTAAAACGGTCATTTGTGAAAGACCGTCAATTCCACATACTTTGTATGATATCTGGTTGTTTTATAATACAGCAATGAAAATTTATTTATTCAGATCTACGCACAAGGAGACATTTTGATGTTAAATTACTTTTGTCGCAATAAAAATGTCAATTTTAACTACTAAAAGCAGTTGTAAAACATGATAGAAAATCAATCAATAAAGATGTTAAGCTAGAACTACATCCAACTTCATAAGTATAATTAAGAATGGTGCCTATTAGTTGTTTGTACTTTATATTATAATTTACTTTTATTATATTTTCTTTTATTTGTAATTTATAGAAATTTATGTCTTATAAAATGGGGTGTAAATAGTAATGAGTTGTAGTTCTAATTGAGCTTAGTTCCTTGTCTCATGGAAGACAAAAGGTCTGATCAAATTATAACCTAAGAGAGGACAAAAATGGAGATACTAAATAATTATATCAAGCACAACGGACTACTATAATTTGAACGAATAAAAAGTCAAGGAGAGGCACGAAAAACATGGTCTACTAAAAGCAAGAAAAGCATGTGCACAAAAAAAAAAAAAAAATCATCTCTCCAAATTTAGCCATGCGGATAATAAGAGAAGATTTCATTTTTTAAATTTAAAATTTATTTAAAAAAAAAAAAGAAAAACACTAAATTGTGTTTTTCATTTTTTTTTGTTTTCTACGAGTATTGTATGATTTTTACTATTAGATGATAGTTTCAGTTTTAAATAAGATGAAAACTTTATATTTTGGAACCTTATTTTTAACATTCCTCCATTGTTTAGTTAGTTAAAAAAATAACATGCAATGTAGGAAGAGACTAAGGAAAGGCTTTACACAATATTTTTATACAGATTTGTTTGTCTTAAAAATTTACTTAAAAATTTACATTTATTCAAGTATACTTTCAATAAGTCACTCTTAGTTTAATCAGGTATTATAACAACAAGTCACTCTTAGTTTAATCAGGTATTATAACAACAAGTCACTTCTGACTTAATTCGAGTAGTTCTTGGACACCACCTTGTCAACGATGGTGGATGACAATCCAAAAATTTTGAAATGGGATGAATGTGAAAAGAAAGAAATAGAGTCATCACCATAGTTTATTATGAAAAATTATGAAAAACCAAGAAAAGGAAAAGGGTGGTCTAGAGACGAGCTCAAAAGTCGGTTACGTGTGGGGAAGGTATTAGCACTCCCACATTACTCCTATGTATTTTTATCCATGATAGATGAAAAATCAGGTATTTTTATCTATGATAGATGAAAAATCAGGGTATTCGTAGTTCTAAAAATGATAAGTGTTTAAGAATTTTGTATTTTTGATTGGGTTTGAATTCTTTTGGGTTAAAGTTTCTGGGTTAGGTCCTCGACTTAGTTTTCTAGGTTGAGTTTCTGGGTTTAAGTTTTTGGGTTTGATGAGGAAGAAGACAACAGGTGCTCAAGGCAGCGACTACTTCCATCATTGAAACATTACAAGTTTTAAATTATCTTTCACATAATTAATCTCATCTCTGAAAAATAAGTTTTAAACTCGAACATTCAACACGTTCATGCTTCACATTTAAGACAACACAAAATAAATAGTGACATCGCATAATTATAGAAACGACAACAAAAACACAAATTGCAAAGATTCATACAAGCGTTCGAGAAAAAGAAAATAAACTTCACATATCTGTTGAAGCTTTAACTTTTGGCTCTATTCTGATCACGCCTCGCTCTTCTTCAAACAGCTCATCTTTACTCTTCTTCTTTCTCGCTTATGGGTTTTTTTGCAACTTCTCTCTCTACATTCGTATACTCAGAACGCTCTAAATTTCTCTTCGTTTTTGTGTATCTCAGCGCAATTGATCATTCAACGCCCTTTGAATCATTTTATCTTTCCCTTTCAAGGGCACAAATATTTGACGGTTTATCACACTGCTCAACGTCTCTCATTGAGTGCCCTCAATGGAACAATGTTAATTTTGTTTCTCAGTTGAATAACTGTCTTCCCCAACGTTCTAAAATTTGTTCAACTTTTGTCCTAAACACAACGAACGAAACCATGCAACATTTGAAACTAAAACTACTCATGCAAAATGTAATGTAATGATTGGCATGCAAATGAAATGAACAATGACCTTCAATGAACCACGTCAGCACCTGTTAAAAAATAGAAAAATTGAAAATTTGAAATTGGGCTAGCAGAAATTAGGCCTGTAGTCGAAATGGACGAGTTCTTCCTGCACCCTAATACGTTCTTTCTGCACCCTAATAAAAAAATTTAATATCACAATTGCCCTTATATGAGAACCGGATGGGGGTGCCATCCGGTTCTCATTTTCAAATCAAAATGATAACCAGATGAAACCCATTTGGTTCTCATAGTCCAAATTGAAAACGGATTAATTTTTCGATTTGGACTATGAGAACCAGATGGGTTTGATCCAGTTATCATTTTGATTTGGAAATGAGAACCGGATGACACCGCCATTCGGTTGTCATTTGAAAAAAATTAACAACCGGATGGAGGTGTCATCCAGTTCTCATATAAGGGCAATTGTGGTATTAAATTTTTTTATTAGGGTGCATGAAATACGTATTAGGGTGCAGGAAGAACTCGTCCAAAACAAAAAGTGCATACAAAAATGGGGTGCAAATTAAAACATGGGCACAATTAGCCAAAAAAAAATTATTTTTATTTTTTTTTATTTTGCTAGGACGAAATTAGATGTTGACACTTGTTCAAGTATTCTTTCCTCAAGCACTTTTGATTTAACTAAGTATTCTTTGAAAAGTCACTCCTAGATTATATAAACATAAAGTTTGAGTGATCAATAGATTACAAGTTTATCTCACTAAAAAAGCTAACGTCTCTCGACTTATACAAGGTTTAAGCTAACTAGTTTGCTTATTTGAACATAATAGTGTTCTTACAAAGATTTTTGCGCATATAGGAAAGAATTCACTGTAGTTTTAACACTTTCAAAGTATGCTTCTTTGTTCGTTTCTTCTCTTTAAGCATGTATTGAAACAAGCTTTAGAAAAGTAGTTGTTGCATTCCCTTTTTTTGGTTGTTGAGTAGCTTCGAACTCTCTTGATTGTCTTTTTCAGATATTGTATAACGAGTTTTTACATAGAGAAGAAAATATAGGGATAGTTGGATCCATAAGGGAGAGAGTTGAATGGGGCCTTAGACTCTTTCCTCAACGAATAAAAATAGATTGTTTAGTAGATCATCTAATAGATTGTCTACATCAAACAAAGCACTATCATCTAACAGATCAAGTAAAAATATAAAAGAAAATTTATATTAGTTCACTCTAAACCCTAAGCTATGTCCATTTCTTCTTTAAACAATTGTTTAAGAAGTCCCATTAATCAAATCACTTGATTTAACGAGCTAACAAATATCTCAAAGTTATACCTGCTTAATCTATCTTTGATATTAAAATTTCTCAAAAAAAAAAACACATATAAAGTTCACAAAAATATAATATCACAAAATGAAAAATTACAAGGTTTAACGCTTAGCCTAAAAGACATTAGACGCTCAAGCTTGATAAGACTATAGCACTTATATTTGTTACAAGATTTCTTGTACAAAATATATTGCTTGTCTTGTATTCTTTCATCTTAAACTTTAACTCTTTATATGGTTTCTTGAATATGACATTTGAGGCTCATTTGGATTTTGCAACATTTTCTGATAACATATCTTTCTCTTTCTGATTGATTACAAACGCTCAGAAAGGAAACCTTGGATTTTAATCTTTCAAAGCATTCTTGCTTTAAATTTGTTTAAGGAAAGAATTAAAGAAAACACTCCCAATATATGATAACTAAAACAATTATAAAATAATCAATAAAATTCTTTTGTTTCGTATGAAGTAATTATGATAGAATAAAAAAACTATTGTTTCCGTATAAAGAAATTATGACATAATAAAAAAAAGTTATTTTGTTTCAATATGTAACAATTATAACAAAATCAACAAAATTATTTTATTTCTATAGCTAAAATAACTGTAGTAAACCAGTAGAATTCTTTTGTTTGGATAGCTGAAACAATTGTAGCATAATGAATAATTTTTTTTTTCATTGACATTTAAAATAATTGTAACAAAATCAAATAAACTTTTTTTATTTCATATAATAACACATAAAACATTTTTAATTAAGTGAAATATGTTTCTATATAATGTCAACCAAAACAATTGCAACAGAAAAAAAAATATATTTTATTTTCATGACATTTAAATTAATTATAATTGAATCAAATAAAATTCCTCTATTTCTATATAATGACTGACGTTCAAAATTGAAACTTAGATTTCATTTTCAAATAATGTAACCATTTTATTAAAACGCTTTGGGCGTGCGTGCACAAACATATCTTGAAATTTTGTTTAGATATAGTGCATTCAACTACTATAAACAAATAATGTTATATGAACAATTGTTTTATTGGATTATCTTCTTGAACCAAATCTGTAGACTCTTATATAGTTCACTACATACTTCAAGTACACAAAACACAATTAAAACATTTAGATCACATGTGAAACAAATAGAATATTTAGTTTGTTTTTATTATAATAAAAAATCAAACTTCACATGTAATTATCGTTGTTTCACCATCAAATTAAGAGAATTTTAGTATAAACTATTTAATATAGTCCAAGACTGTTGATGAACATATTTTTACTTTTACTTAAATGTTTTAATTGTATTATTCTTATATTGAAATGATAAATCCATTATTTTAATTGAAATTCATCTAATTATACTTATTTGGACCTTAATTTTTATTTTACTAATCTTGCATTTTTATGCAGAGTAAACAATTTAATAAATATACGAATTAAACCGTTTGACTAAATGGTCTAATGATTACAATGAGAAGACGGCGGTCGAACGATTCATCTGAACATCTCAACAACATCAAGATTTATGAAAACAAATGTGCAGAAAGATTCTAAAATAAAAGTTTAAAATAATCTTTGTAAATAGTATTAGTATTCCTTTTCGAGATCTACAATGGGACACATCATTCTAAAAAGGAAATATGTAGTCTTAAAAACAAGATTTATCTATGCACGTATATTCTGAAAGTGATTCTCTCTTCAATGTTCAAGGTTTAAGGTTTAGGTTCTTATTCAAAAGGTACATAACCACATGGATTCGAAATTCAATTGGTTAATGAAATACTACCAATTTAAGAGGGTCTTGTTAGAATAAAGGAATAAGCTTAAAAGCATTTTCTTCCAACTGCTTCAAATCTTAGTGAAAGAGTTAGTAAGAAGAAAGACAAATATGATCTATTAATGAGTGAACATCCTATTCTAGCGCGAATCAAAGTGACAATAGTCACATTAAACTCTCGAATATGTTTGAAGATCTCGAAATGATGTTTCAAGCTAGCTCTACCTCTCAATTGCCTATCCTATGCTCGGGAAGGTATCCCAATTCCTCGGTAGCACCTCGAGGTGTATTTAGTTGTCTTACATGGGACTCAAAATATTCCTCACTCCATGACATTTTTGTTTCTTATTTTTATAATTTAATGAACATCTTGTTTATTTTTGTCCGCAAATAACAGAGGAAAATAAGGTTGTTCCAACCTATTTATAAAAGATTCTCAAAGAACAGAATTAGAGCATTTTTGCCAAACACATTGGCATTGCAACTGCTCAATTACAAGAAAATACAGCATCCCCTACCAAAAGTCAGTATGTACCCATAACTTTTATCAGAACAAAGTTTTTGTCCTCCAAAAACATATAGATTAGTAATTATAAAAGAGCTTACATAAAAAAAAATCCAAACAATCCTGACATAATTTGTAAACATAAAACCAAATTCAAACAAAGCATAATTGTTATATCAACAGTCCCTTCATAACAATTTTGCCTTTCAAAATTCCTTGCCATTACGTTTCCTGCATCACTGAAAAACAAATCCTATATCATTCCTACTTTCCTTATGATATCACACATATATAGAATAAGAGATCAATGCACCAATCCAATTATTCTAAAATTGACATTTTTATATTTAGCTTTTAACACAGTCCGTTATTTAACTTGAATAAAAGCAAAAAACTCCTAGATGTCGTACACCCTATTTTTAAAAATGATATCATTTCTAATTTTCCAAATGCGTCAAATTATAAGCATCCAAACAGTGTTAGATACTAATATGTCTTTCCTAGTGGACCTATCGAGAATGTTTCCTAACTAATTTATGGTTTACATTTTTCACCTCAAACCATTTAACAAACAAATCCCAAATGCTACAAGTAGTTTTACATAAAAAGAACAAATGGTAAACACTTTATCACATGAGTTAAACAATGCACACATTGTATTCATAACAGGGATTCCTAATCTAAAAACTCTATCTCTAGTAGGCAACTTATAGGCAACTTATTGTGAAAAACACTTCTGATTTTGGATGGTAGTTGTCCCTTCACTTTCGAAAGTCTATAGAACACTCCTCAAAACCTCCTTCATTTTCATCCAAAATCTTACCGTATGCATCCTTTACAGAATAAACTTTCTCTGCTTTGCCCTTCCATACCCACTTGTCACCATTTATGATTATCTTATTAATTCACACTTATGAATGGTTGACAAAAATTCTTCCACCATTGATTTTTTTCATTCAAACCAAACCCTTCTCTAATAAAAGTTCCATACCCACACCTGACCATGCCAAACCCCAAGTCTTCAATTTTAAGGTTTTTCTGAGTTGAATTTGCAAAAATTGTAAACTTCCTTAAGTATTACTTCTCTTATCCAGACATCGTCCCAAAAATAAATATTATTTCCTTTTCTAGTTCTCCAACTCATGTTCTTATTAAATCAGATTTCCTCCTCATTCTTTCCAAAAATGCTTCTTAAGTCTTTTCACCGTCTAGATTCACCAGTATTGTTGCCTACATTGTCTAAACTTCTCCTAGACCTATACTTTAATTTAATAATCTCACTCCATAATCCTTGTTCCTTGGTGCCCAACTTCCATTTTTCACTTGACAAGGAGAGTCTTATTAAATTTCTCTAATATTCTTAACACTCAATCCTCCACACTCTTTAGTCTTGGAAACTGTTTTCCACTTAACTCCCAAGTTAATTTTTTCCTATCATGGCCCCAAACCCACAAAAATTGATGCTGAATTTTAATTAACCCGTTGCAAACAGTTTTAGGAGCTTTAAATAAGGATAAAAGGTACAGTGGCAAGGCTGAAATAACAAATCTAATCAAAGTGACTCTCACAGCCATGGAGATGAGCTTTCTTTTTCATTTTGAAAGTTTATTTCTAACCTTATCTAACAACCCATTCAAAAACACAATTCTATTATGGTTTCGTTTTTTTTTTAATACCTTTGCAGATTTATCGCGAATCAACCTATATCCCACCTGTAGAGCTCTTAAGAAGGTTAACTCTAAACCTGAAGCTAACAGGAAGCGCCTTAGTATACTTTTAATGTTTTGAACATTATCTTTTGATATCAACGTTGTATTGTCAGCGAATTGAAACATAATAACTTCTATTTCATTATTTCCTATTTTTAAACCTTCTAATAAACCTGTTTTACCAGCTTCCCTCACTGCTCCTACCAGTCTTTCCACCACAATCAAAATAAACATGAGGCTAGGGATCTCCTAGTGAGCATCTTGTATTTCATAAAAATTTAGATCGATATAATCTTTATACAAAGGTCATCCTATCCAATTTTTATCTCCAATGTGTATTTATTGGATTAGAACAACATCATATAACACCATATAATTATATTCGTCAATTAAAATCTAATGTTAGAAAAACTGACGTAAAAGTATACATATAAATACATAAGAAAGACTCACTTTAATTTGATCTCCTATACTTACTTTTCCTTCATTATTCCTTATTCATTTACTAATTTAGTTATTAAAATGTCATTTGTAGGTGGACATTTATGCGATATTTAACTCAATTCTCATTATGATCACCATTCGAACTCTAAAGTTTGATAATATATGAAAACAATTATATACAATTGTGCAAATAGCAGTATAACATGAGGTACTTTCAGCTCCTTTCATGATCTCTCCATTCAAAGTGTGGATGGTTTAGAACATGTTTTATTTCTACATACCATAACGAAGGAAACAATCTTTGCAGATTTGCTAGGTCAACCTCCAAATGTTTTAAGTACTTGAGACGTAAGATCCTCAACCAGAGGAGCTTGTCATAAACTTTTCCATGATCCATATTGTTTAGTTTCCCTCCCGATATATTTAGCTCTTTCAATGAGAAAGGTAGCTTCTCAGGCTTCAACCATTCTGGAAAATTTTGTCCTGGAAAACCTTGAAGATGCAACTTTTCCAAATTTGAAGGGAAACTTATCTTGACATCAGTGTGCACTGCAGTAGACACACCCCAAGATATTTTGAGATGCCGAAGAGCTGATAAATATCTTAATATCCTAAAATCTCCATCTTGGATATGTATGCTAAGTTGCTCTAGTTTTTTCAAATTTACAAGATCTAAAATTTCGTAAGGACTAGAACTATCCATTACAAATCCCTTTAGTACTTGAAGCTCAGTCAACTTCTCAATACCCCGTGGCATTCTCTCCAACAAGTAACACTGAGACAAATTTAAATGTTTGAGTTTTTTCAGTGATGAAATATCTTTAGGTAAGGTTTCTAGATTGTGACAGGCTTTGAGATCTAGAGTTTCTAGGCTCTCAAGTTGAAAAATGGAGGTTGGAAGCTCAGCTATTCTTGATATCCCCCGAAGGCTAATATACTTCAAGTACTTGTGATCTGTCAACTCCTTTAGGAATTCTTCACTCTCCACTTCAATATGATGTGAAGCAGAATGTTGCAGCCAACGACCAAGATGAAGCACCTCCAAATTCTTCATTTTTGCCATCCATTGGATTCCAAATTTAACATAACTTGTATTCATGTTAAAAATGGATCTCAAATCATTAGCTTCAAAACCAAGCTCATCACCTAGTTTAGCTTCTCGTTGGTCGAGAACTAAACTATGATACGAAGTATCATTACCATGAGATGAGATGATTCGTGAATAAATTCCAAAAGGTTGGTTCTTATCATTTTGTGACAATATGTTATCATGAACCCAAGGATTAACTTTAAATTTATTCACGTGGGGACATTGTCCTTGACGATGTGGTACAATTAGATTACAATGCAAAAGCTCAACAAACACATCCTCACCATCTTCCTCTCCATGGATGTCACCCGTTCCCATCCACCATGTTATGATATTCCTTTTACTTGTAATGGCATTTTTAGGGAAAGATAAGAGAGACAAGAAGCCACGTTTATGACAAAGATGACGAAGGTTCTGATAATTTACCTTATACTCTTCTGAGTTCTGAAGTTGGCTTGAAGGTGATGCTCTATTCACGTCTTGAAATGGTTTGCTTGATGACTGAGTAGCTTCTATATTACTACTTTGAATAGCACCACGAGGCAGCAACTTTTGAGTTGAATCCATTATTCTCTCGCAAATGTCTTTCTTCTCTTCCATCAACTTACGTATGTTGGACTTGCGAATATAGCCATCCACCACTACTAATGTGTCAAGGAGTTCTTCTTCATTTTTCTTCACCAAGGAAAACACATCCTTAATGTTAATCAACACAGACTTCAAATCTTCCAAATTTGCCTGGTGTTCAACTTTCCTCAAATGCCTCAACAATAAAGGGACTGCTTTCATGGGATTTGTTCGAATAGACATTTTTTTTTCTGCAACAAGATTAAGGGACAAAGTGGTGGGAGATTTTGAGCTTGAAAAACTAAAGAAGGAAATAATATTTTATGGGACAAACTGGTGGAACGTTTTGGAAGTTTAAGAAAATTGATGAAAGAAACAATGTGTTTGCAACAAGGATGCAGAGATTTTGAGTTTATGAAAGATTGATCAAGGATTTAGAATATATATAGTATAAGATTGATTAAGGTAAGTATAATTTATGAATAAAATTACGCTCATCTTTACATGGAACCAGAATGACAAAAGTTTAACGTCATTCTCTTCTTAAGATGGAGTTTAATGTAACTTTGTATTCACTCTAAATGTTTAATATTAATATGAATTTACAAGTTTCATATCTAACAAGAAAATACTGCTTCATGTAATCTTTCTTTTTAATCACAAAAATAGAAGGCTTTTTTCTCTCATGTTCTATGTACATTTAAAATTGTAAAAAAGAAGTTATGTTACGTTCGAAAGTTAATGAGCTAAAAACAGGAAAAATAATATTCAAAGTAAATAATTTATGATATTGGAACAGAAAAAATCGTGGAGGCAATAATTAAGAACATTCTATACTTGGAGAATGATGAAAGAATTACTTTGGCAATAAATTATTCCAATAGACAAGGAAAAATTCAAAACATGGTTGACATATTCTTTTCTTCTCGTGAAAAAACTGCCACAAATGCCACATATGGATTTATTCCAAGAGACTTCGACAAGAAATCAAGAGAACCCAAATAAAAGTTTGACATCATTCTTTCTTCTTCCCAAAAAAAACTGTCAGAGTATCACAGATGTAATTATTCTAACAGACCTTTGACATGCAAATTAAGAGAACCCAATGAGAAGGTTTGACATCATTCTTTCTTCCCATGACAAATTGCTTGGTAGTCAATCTATCCTTTATTTGACTAAGGAATCAATTTCTTGAGGGTGAAGAATAGAATAATAGCAATTTTAAGACTTTCTTAATATTGTGATTATAATATCAGTTTGCAAAGTGAATATTCTTACAACACTTCCTTTACTTAGTGCAGTATTTCGGTATGGGGTTTTCAGCCCTAGAACAACGTAAGTAATGATCTTAATTATATATTCTTAAAATCAGATTTAAAAGCTTAGAATAGAGATGTTTATGTTAACATTAACACTAAACAACAGGAAATAGTGAGGCAGATAGAAGATATAGACAACTTGGATAACGAAAGCAATCTAGATGAGGGAAACCAGATTGAGCGAATGAGGCTAATTAGAGATTTAGAAATGTTAGAGAATAAACACATCTCAATGTTAAATCAAAAAACAATATACAAGTGGTTAGAACAGGTGATTCCAACTCTAGGTACTTCTATTCCAGGATAAAGTGGAGAAGAATGAATAGTGAGATTAGAAGGGTATAAATCCAATACATATGGTGTGAGGACCCGTATAAAGTAAAACATGGTGGTATATGAATATTTCCATGAGAGGTTTTGTGCCAAAGGGAGTAATACTATGAGGTTAGATAAAGTACAATTCCATGTACTAAGCCAATAGGAATAGGATGTTCATCAGCCATATATGAGAGTCATAAATAAGAGGCAGTCATCCAATGTGGGACAAAGAGTCCAAGGCCATATGACTTTCAATTTCCATTTTTTAGAAAGTAAATGTGGTTAGGAATGATAACTCTTTAGTAAATTTTCGAGAGGGTATAATGCTTCCTTTATAACCTTGGTTTTAAAATAAAATAGGAAAAAATCTAATCAAATTCGATGAATTCATACCAACATTGTTAGTGGATTGTGTATCTAAAATCATATCTAAAATATTGGATAAGAGACTAAAATTGTGCTTTCAAGAGTAATAAACAAATCTTAACTTTCATTACTTAAGGGTAGAGACATGTTAGGTACCATTCTTGTAACAAATGAGGTAGTGAAAGAATGTAAAAAAAGGAAGAAATAGTTATAATAATAAAAGTAGATTATGAAAAAGTTTATGACTCAGATCAATTGATAATTCATATACTATATGATGGGTAGGCTAGGATTTTGTAATAAATGAATTGATTGGATTAAGACATGTTTGAAATCCTCTAAATTATCTATTTATAATGGTGGTCTAACTAAAAAAATGAAATCAATTAGAGAACTTAGATAAAGAGATCTAATGATTTCATTCCTATTTCTAATAGTAGTCAAGAGATTAAGAGAAATGGTTAGACAAGTAATAAGGAATAAATTATACCGAGTGTTAGTATATTGAAAAAAGAAAACACATAGTTAATTTACCAATTTCCTTACACACTTGATGGGCATAATAAACCTCTTAATTTTACATTAATCATTTTTATAAATATTAATAAATAACTATAAGTCTAACTCAATCTTACGATCAATACATAAAATATAAATTATTTTTATTTATATATTTTTTAGCACTATTTTTATTAATTGAAGTTTTTCTCCAAACTAAACTAATCATAGCGTCAATGGTTTGACATATTTCACAGTACTCATTCAATTTGGTTTCAAAGCTAGCAAATGGATCCTCCTTAGTTATTTTTCACTCTTCTAGTTATGTAGTGTATAGTAGATGATATTTCATGATACTCTCATTCAACACTTCATTAATTACAAAGCTAAACTCTATTTTCTCTGTCAAACAACTTCAACAGTTGGATTACTTTCTTAGAAATTGAGGTAGATTATGTTAAGGATAATCCCCTAATGTTCACACATATATAAGAGATTTATTGCAGAAAACTAGTTTAATAGAAGCCAAGTTTCCGCCATTTCCTATGACTTCCTCCTGGAAACAATGTAAGACTGGTTCCAAGACTTAGAAGGCATAGTTCATCATGGATTACATCTACATTCTCTTGTTTCATAATTGATACTGATTGGGCCTCAAATGGCAGAAGGTCAACCTGTGTATGAGTCCATTTTCATCCTAATCTCATCTCATGGAGGTCTAGAAAAAAAATAAGGGGATGCTGGATAAAGCATAGAGGTAGAATATTGCAATTTAGTTTAAATTACGACAGACATTCAACGGATTCAAATTCTTCTCTCCAAACTTAGAATTCCATTGTTCTTCATGCAAAATCACACACATGGAAATTTTGTTAAAGAAAAAGTTATGGACAAGCAATACGGCACATTCAAGCTCAAAATCAATAGATAGATGCTTTGATCAAGTCTCTTTCATCGGCTAGATTTATACTTTTTAGAAACAAACTCAAAGTAGCTTAAATAAATTCTTATTTTCACCTACCTTTACTTGTGGGATGAAGTGTATGAATATGTTGTAAACAAAATCACTATTAACTGTTCTTTTTAGTAGTTTGCTACAAGTTAGTTAGATTGTGTACAGCGGTCATTATAAATAGCTTTTCTGTAACAATTATCTTATTAAGAAATAACAATTCGGTTTATCACTTTTTATTGCGTAGTGTAAATTTACACTCCCTACTTAAGAAATGTAAACTTATTTTTATCGTGTTATTCATTACATAATAAGATCATGTTTCCGTCAAAAGTAAGTTTTATAAGAAAAATGGAATGTTTGAAAGATAAAAAAAAAAAAAAAAAAAAAAAAAAAAAAAAAATAAAAAAAAAAAAAAAAAAAAAAAAAAAAAGGAGTGTGAATAACAACAAGGCTCATTATTAGTCCAAATTATGTTTGCAATAGACCTTTTTTCAAACGACACTGGATAGAAGCCCAAACAAAAATTCTTCAATTAAGCCATCTTTAATCTGTTATACTTCTTGACACCAATAAAATATGCATCTCTTATTTTCTGTTAAATTTTTTTAGTTTCCTATATATATGTATTGTTATAAGGAGATAAGCCTACTCAAAATGCATTTGCATACTAATTAAGTGTGAACACCATAGTTACATTCTTTGTTTCACATATAACAAAGTTCAGGCAAGTTCTAAAAAGCTTATCAGAATATGTTTGAGACTTAATAACATTTATTATGATACTTACAAGTTACATACTAACAAGGTTATTGGGTTCATGATTTGAATCCACATCACTATAGGATATGAGTCATATCCTAACAAATTATACAAACTTTTGTCAATGAAGGAGGATATTGCTCAACCTAACCCATAAATAAATCTTTGTTACTCTATATTTCTTACATTATGTTACTAACAAGGATTCTTTTGCTCTCAAGGAAATAGAAATACGAAGCCTGTGCACTTTATAAACTAAACAAATAAAGGAAAAACTTTAGGCATAGCTTGCATTACATGAAAATTACCAAGTTAATGAAGGCAACACTAATCTTATTGTCACTTGTAGTTGAACACGAGGGGATATGATTGTATTAATTAACAATTATTTGTAAATCAACTAATCAATGCAGAAGAAACCAACGAAGTAGCAACTAGCACCTTTTATACTACTTTCCGAAGTTACAAACTCCAATGTGTACAAAGCAATGTGAACAGTGTAAAGCAATGATTAAAAACTGAGAAAACAAAAGCTTTTGACTAAGTGGTGTGTTCTAAGTTTCAAATTTAAATCAAATTTCTCTTGGTAGTTCCTTTTCACATTTAATGCATAGCAATGCAAAAGTGGGGATTGGTGAACCCATTTCAATTTATCCAAGATATGTATCATACTAATATTGTGTGAGGCAAACCCCAACTCAACTTTTTTTTTTACCACCATTTATAAAGATTTGTTAAAATTATGAATAGGATTGAGCCTATTTGTTCTCATGCTTAAAGAATCACTTTCCCTACCCACACATGACAAAATAAAAGTTTTGGAGGTATTGTTTCAAAGGTTGGTGCCATTGTTTTTTTAATCTTTTGAGTATACCTCTAGTTTCTCCACTCTAAAATTATAAGTCCCCGTTCTAATCTCTTAATTAATTTTTTTTTTTCATTTTCCATGACTAATTCATATTTCAAAACTTAGAAGATCATTATATTGTTTTTAAAAGTTTGTGTGTGTGCGTGTGTTTTTTTTTTTTTTTTTGTCAAACTAGTCCCTTAAATATCTAAAATATTACTTAAAAGTATTCTAAAAGTTTATTCACCAAAGTAGTCCTTAAAAAAATTCATCACTTTAGTTTTCTTTATAAACGAATATATTGAAAATTTAACTTTTTAGATATATAATAATGAAAACTTTAAAAGGCAATTATGTTGAATTTCGAAAAAAGACTTATTCAACAATTAAAATTTTGAAAGACTAATTTGATAAGCTCATATTTAGTAATCAATTTATTTTTAAACAACCTTTGAGGTCAGATTAAATTTTTAAATATATCAAACTATATCTGAGTAGATAAAAATCAAATTAAAGTAATATATTTAAAAAGATATTAAGCTTTACACATCCTAACCATTATTTATGAGAAATAACTGTTCTTCCTCTCTTTGGTGAACCCGAAAAGAAAAACTATTACTTGTTTTTGGTTGGTGAGGAGGTGCACTATGCTTGATGACATCTCTTTATGCCTTAATCTCATTAACCTGAGTAGTGTAGTAGTGATCATAAAGATAGTGTGAGGAAGAAACTATATATAAAGTGTAGCCTAGCTAGGCATTTTACACATCATCTTTACGCTTTTAACAAAGTAAAGGAATGGTATAATAAACACTATGATCATTAATGACTAAAAGGAAGAATTGGAATAACTGAGTGATGAATCATATCTTTCTTTCCATTCACCATATATATAAAAATCAAGCCCTCTTTCAATCTATCTATCTATCTATGCATTTTCGTAGTACTTTCTCAACTCTTCACTTTTACTTCCTCTTTATTCCTTTCCAATTATGCAATGGTACAATCTTTCGGCCTCTCCTCTTTCTATTGTCTATGCTGTTGTCTAATCCATCTTTCCTTAGGTTTTCATTGCACTATACTATACATGCAAGCAAGAGCGCCACCAAAACTCACCACCTTTTTCCAAACCATAAAGATGATATAGTATATTGTCATTATAATATTGCACCCACACATCGAATTTGGTCATATTTTGATGCCATGCCAAACCACTTCCCCTTCCATTTTTCCTTTTCTCTTTCATTACATAAACGAACTAATGAACTTCAGACATGTCATGCTGCTTTCACTTAAAGTTTTTGTTGGGTACTTCATGACACTGACTAGGACAAGATAGGAAAGTGTATCCATAACATGTAATATATGAGTTTAGTAACCATACAATATTAGTAAAAAAACTTGTATTGAGTCTCACATGATATCATATCTCATAGACTTAGAAAACTCATAGTAGAATAGTACCATATTAATATAGATACTAATTGATCAGAAATTCTTATTTGTATGACTTTTAAGGTAGTTATTGTTAAAGTGAGGAAACATGATTAGATGCTACTGTAATTTTTTTGTGAATAACTTTTGTTTTGATAATATATAAGATATGTATCATATCATGAGAGTAATGGGGTGAGAAATAAAAATTAATTTTGAAGAAGTGGTAATGAAGTGGGTGATATAATAGATGGAGATGGTGGCTCTATAGAGTCTTGATGATTAAGCAGGTGACTCTTTTGTCTCCACTCTGTCACTACAGAGAGGTCCATGGCAGGCACTATCACAAAGCATGAATAAAGAAAGCCACGACACCCACGCTTGACGCTCCTCCTTCAAACTCTAGCTACCTCTTTCTCCACCTTTTTATGGCATCCAAAGAGGGAAAATTCTAGTACAGGACAAAAAGCAACATTATTTTAAACCTATACTATACAAATTATGAACCTTCCAAATTTCAACCCAAGTATATAATAAAAACTCATAATATATGCTAATTGGTCTATACAAGGTAAACACAAAGCATGTCTGTGAGAAAGTATAAAATTTAGATCAATGAGTATAATTATGCTACCCAGCCTTGTTAATTATGAATAGTGTACATGATAATTTATTTTAGCGAGAAGCAAAATGATCATAAGGATGGGACTTGTGACTATGATATTTGTTATTGAGAAGAGACACATACATAGTTTGGTAGTGTACGTATTGATTCTGAGTTCTGGAGCCATCATTTTTGTTGTATAAGCTTCTCTTTTTGTTGCTTTTCTTCCTTACTACTTTTCTTTTTATTATCTGTCTTGTAGTCTTTTAGCAAAAGTCACTGTAGAATGGGGACAATGAGTGCCTCAAGGACTTGAGCTTAGTGCTGTGTCTTGTATTCAGCATCAAAATCTTAGAAACCATATCTGGGAACTCACAATCATTCCAGCTTTTGAACCTTTTATCCCTCCAGGGACCTATATTAAAAGACCTTTTTGCAGTTACCCCACAACCATATTACTAAATTTACAACCAAAAAATATATAAAAAGTTTCAATAGTTGTACTCTATGTATCCTTTTCATGTGGCCACCTAAAGTGGAAAATTCCTCCACAAAAAGAGTTGGTAAATAGGTGGATTCTACATGCTGCATGCACAAACCCCAAGCCCTACCATTTTTTGAGGGGGAAAAGATTTTTTTGGCTTTTGGATTATATACTTAGGATTCCTGATTCCTCTCACTTTAATGCTCATTCTGTTTACATGTAAAGGAACTGCGTGGGGGAGGTTATTTCTTTTTTGTGAGATAAGGAAGCAAGAGATGTAAAGTGCCCTGCATAGTTTAGCATACACATTTAAGACAAAAATAATAAGATAAAAGCATTGTGTGTCCACTTAGAAAAATTATTACAAAGTTAAGATAAACTTCTAATCAAATTTTCATGTGATACACAATTGCTCAAAACTATAAATACGTAATAATATGTGACTGTGTAATAATTTCTGGTTGAATTGGTTTCCTTGTTATAGGGTGACATGTAATGCTCTCATAGGTCTTCAATGTTAATTACTGTTCCAATTTCAGATTTGGTGACCATAATTACTATGGTCATTCATTTCCATGCGTGCCATAATGATGGGTAAATTATAAGCTATAGAAAGTGATCATGAATACCCAAATTCCCATTTATATACTATTATTTGGCCTAGATCATGATGGATTATATAATGGTGGGAACTAATGGCATGACAAAATCCAAAAATTCTCATATAGTTATCCAACTTTTTGAGATGGTTTCACATCTCTTAGCTTGCCCCAATCTGCGGTATGACAGGCTGACAGCCAGCCTCCTGATCATATATATCTCTAGGGTATACCCTAACCAGTTAATTATGTCTTTCATATGTATCTCAAAAACATGTATTAATTAGTAGGATTTGAAAAGTTTTTCATTTGTTTATAGATTAACATTTTAGTTTAATTTTTATATATTGTTATAAAAAGTTTTATAATGTTACATATATGTACTTCAAGAGAAAACAATAAATTTATCATATTTTAATTTGTGATTGGATGACGTGTAAAGAAAAGTATTCCATTAGCGTATAGACAGACAATTTTTCATTAAAAAAAATCATTTGTCATCATTAAAAAAATTCTATATGATTCATTTAAGAAAGTTCATTAGTTTCATCTAGTAACACTTTTTTACGGTTATCCAGTCAATTAATAGAATTATTGTTAAAGATACATATTTTTAAGATTATTTCAAAATACTCTCATTTATATAAAAAAATTACATAATTTCACTTTAAAGAACTTTTTTATTTTTATTTATTTTAAAAAAATTATATTAGTATGTACAATTTGTAAAATTAATATATAAGAAAACAAATTAAATAACTTTACAAAAGTAGAATATGAAAAAAAAATATATATGCTAGACTGATTTTCATCCATAATATAATAATTATATTAATTAGATAAGATTGATTGTTATTCATTCGTAATGATGTAATCTATTCAATCTAAGGATTTGTTTTTTTCTTAAAAAACGAAATGAAATAGATCAATCATAAAAATAAATAAATTCTTTTACCTTCCCTATTTGTAATTAATTTCCTGAAATCACTATATAAATTCAAAACAAAAAACATTTATGTAAAAAAATAAAAATAAAACATGGTTAAACAAAATAAAGAAAAAGTAGAAAATACGCTAACAAATAATGAAAAGTGACTCTTACATAAAAAAAGTGATAATTGTTTGTTACAATATAACTCTAATATAATATATAATAAATAATATATTTAATTATTTGTCTTATATATATATATATAATAAATTATTTTTATGTAAAAATAAAAAAAATCATATATTTTTTCTTTATAAAAGATTATAGATGTGATAAAAAAATTTCGGAGGTACCCCAAACCAGTGGTGATCATGAGGATAGAAATTTGAATCTGATTGGTGTATATGGAGAAAATCTTGTTGGGAGAGGAAAGTGGTACTATATATGCTAATATATCCCACAAAGGACGTTGAAAATCTCACTGGCCAATCAATATATTCCTTTGAAATCATAAGGGCCAAATATAATTCACTGATAATAATAATAATTTATCAATATTCATATATTTAAATCGAGAATTAGCACGTGGGTGGTTGAGACTGAATTCAAATTTCAGTGTTTCAGAATTAAATTTTATGGATAAAAAATACAAGTGAGAGAAGAAAGTTTCATTACATTAGTTCGATAGATATTAGTATCAGCAAAAGGGATAATACTTCATATCAATATACAAAAATATATTTAGTTGAGAAAATAGCTCACACTTTTAAAGAATTATTATCAAGGCGTATGACAAAATAAAACTTCATGTATAATTGATAAAAGGATGCGTATTGTTCAGTAATAGAAACAACCCCACGCACCGCACGCACATGCATCCTAAAACAAATCTCGTTCATTAATTAAGGATGTGAAAAGATATAGATTATAAATCTTTTTTCTTTTTCCGCAAAGTTTACTCATCATGTTCTCATAGCTTTTATATATTGTAATATATACTAATATATCAAATCTTTTTTCATGCACTAAGGACAATTAAAGATTAATCTTTTTTGGGTAAAGAGGTTAAAGTAGAGACAACCTTTCTCAACAAAATCACCTTCGTATGTGACTAGGAATCAGTAAAGATGTTTAAAGAATTTAATCGTTCACCAATTACACCAACTTTAATTGGCTATTAGTAATTCTTAGTGGCTTTTTTGACACAAGCTATGCATATTCTCTCCTTACATCAATAGTCTCCGGGTTGGTTTATAAATTAGATTTTGCATTTGGCTTAAAGAAATCAATGCTCCTTCACACGTGCATTGTTTTAATTGACAGAAGAATTTGGAAGGGACCAAGCTTTATGTCTAAGGATAATCAAAGTTTTAATGTTAATATTGTCTTTTTGTCCATGGCTTGTCCTAATATCTGTCCCATTAATACTATTACGAAGCAGGCTTTTGATTAATGTTTGGATTTTATCGCACAAAGGCTCTCTAGATTTATCATTGTGTTGATTACGGGAAAGATATGATTACTTCATATACATATATATATATATATATATATATATATATATATATATATATATATATATATATATATATATATATATATGATAGGTTATCTTAAAATCCTGTGTCTGTCTCTTTCACAATAAATATTAAATGGCTGGATATATATTTAATCAATCTAGAGAGAAATAGGTATAAAATTTTAGCATGACTTATCTTGTTACAATTCTATAGGAGCGGATTCATTTTCGTCACCATTTACCAGCTGCCCTGCAATTGTTTGATCTGGATTACCTGTCAGAGGGGAAGATGGTTGATCTGATTAATTAGCACTTAATACAAATTTTTATGGCTCCACCAAGTTGACATATTGCAACATTGCATTAATTGGTTAAGCAAACTTCCATTACCTTTAATAAATTGACAAGTGAAATATAAAATGGTAGATTGGGGGATCCACATTGGTGGCACTATCCTGAAGCCATTCATAAAGCAGGGATAGTGTAGTATGTACTATATAGGAAAGAGACTATGCCTGTTATCAATGAGGATAACCCCTGATATTTTAGTTCAAGTATGAATTCCTATGCGCTTCATAAAAGGTAAAAGATAATTCAGGTGGAAAATTAAAGAAAATTCCTGGTGTGTGTGTGTGTGTGCAATAATAAATCAATTAGGTGGTCCAATGAGTAGTCCTTGCTCCATGGCAGGATCAATTACACAGAGCAAGCATCCAAGAGCAATGAGAGAAACAGGTACTGAGCTTGGATTGTCACTACGTTGCCATATTTTTCTTCACTATGGTCCATCTATGCAGTGGCATAGTTTGATGAACATGGGATTAAACAGAAATGCATGGATGAGATGGAGAGAATAGGATGTTAATTCAATAAGTGGCCATACGGGTGTCATGCAAAGGAAGTGTTGATAAGATTACGAGACAAATGCCTAACATGCACGGTTACTTTTTCTGCCAAGACATGGGAATAAAGCCATTGTGGTGTATGTTACTGCAGGCAAAAATAATATACCTTGTGTCGGGTATATGGGGCTAAATGACAACTTCACTGTGACTCGGGCCTTTTAATTTAGTATTTGTAGAGAGTAAATTATACTAAAGTAGCTTTTATTTGTTTATTTAATTTTATTGTTGTATACTTTTGATTTGTGAATTTCATCAGTATGTGTTCAAAAGCTAGCTCATAGTCCACTTCGGACATATTAACCAAGAGGTATGTGATGTAAATTTCGAGACCTTTAGGTGCCTAAAATAAATTATTCTCATATGAAGATCTATGTCTGAGTGAATGAACACATGAATGTAAGGCAAGGACTGTCTGAAATTTCAGTGGGCTAGTGGTTGGTTGTATGTATGTATGCATAATAATACCATGATAGAACAGCCTGGAAATGGTCACGAGCAGACACTCGTTAATTGAGAAGTCATAGTCACTGATTAAACCCTCTTTATTGCTAGCGGGGCCGTCTAGTGCATCCTATTCTGAGTTATGCCTCTCTAGATTCCACAGAGGGCCTTAAACTTTCTTTTCATGCAGTAATAAGAACAAATGGCAAATCTACATGGTATCTAATTGCGAATCATTTGTCACATTCTTGGGTGGATTAAGTTCATTAGTTGAAAGTCAGCTGAACAATTTTGATTTGGTCAAACTCTCTATTAAACACATGATTCATATAAGAATCAAGAAGTTAACTGGACATAGAATGGAAAAGTGAGTGAAAAGAACATGTTAATGAAAGAAATTAGAAAATTAACATTGTCATTATTAATGAATTCAATACAAAGCACGCAGGAAAAGGCCCCAAAGACCTTTACTCCCATTTCTCCCAAAGCCAATTAGGCACTACAAAAGAAGAGGGTTATCCTCTCTTGAAAACAAATGAAAAAATCCAAGATAAAGGTAAAACTGTAAACACGTGTTTCCATCACGCGTGGACACCAGGCAATGGATCCTGTGTAGTTAGGCCAAAGCTCAGGCCGAAAAGAAAAGGAAATAAAAAAAAAATTCCCGCCATAAATAAAACATGAAAATCACACATACGCACGTGCGAGACACGCACCAGAGGCGTCTCACGCGTATCAGAAGAAAAAAGTCCACAAAATGTGGCAAGCTTCAACTTATTGCTATTAGGTTTTTGTACTCTAGTGATACTTTCAAAAGTAACGTGTAAACTGAAGAAGCGAAGATGCTGGTCAAGATGAGAAGCTTGACTTAGATATCCCACTATAAGAAACAGCTATAACTTCAAAGTTCCAATACCCTAAGATTGCCGACCCAATTTATTTCTCTGCTCTCTGCGACTCTGTTTTTTCATACCAGCTCTGAACCATTGTCCCACCATTCTCTTCTCTTTCACCGATAACCAGCGCATCTTTGAATTCCAAACTCCCCACTTCTTTCTTCCACACTTGCTCGACCAAACCATTAAATGCACCTTTCTATATTTTTCATCTCTCACACACACACTTTTCCACAACAATATATTTATGTTGCAAAATCCCCTTCCCTAGGGAATCTGCAAAGCCATTGATGAATGGCAACACCCACCAACAAAACAATAATAACAATAATAAAGGTTCACAACTCTCATAAAATAGTCTATACTATTATAATGTACACTGTGACTCTAGTTAATTTTAAACTCAAAAATACCCTCTAAAAAATGTTGAGGCTTCTGGACAACTTGGACCACCACCTTATTTCATTCTTTTTTTTCCTCCTTTATTGCTGCTCTTTTCACTGGGAGTTTCCTTTGTCATCATCTACCCACAAACAGTTATTTAATTTCCTCCTTTTACAAGACAATGAGGATGAAGGAGAAGAGGATGATGCTGAGAATGACGAGACACTAGACCTTATAAGGGGCCGAGATGTCACTCGCAGCTGCGGTAAAACTTTAGGGGGTTTCCTCCGGTTATTGTCAATCACAAGTTCTTGCATTAATTGGTAGCATCCTATAATTTTCTCCTGCAACAATCAGATAAATGTATTTTGGCAACCTGATCCCTATTTTCACTTAACTTTCAACGAACTGTTTGAACTTGCTTACCTTTATTAGCCCCTCGCACCACGACTCGGCATCCTCGGGTCTAACGAGAGACCAATTAGGAATTTCGTTAGCTGCATGGAGAATGGCAGCTGCAGCAATGCATGATGGCCAATAGGCAAGAAAACTAGCCTCTGGAAAAACAGAAAATGCATACCTTAATCATTTTCCGATACTTCGTAATGCAAGTTAAACTTCTCATTGATACTTGATATGTCATTAAAAATAAAATAATTATTTGATAACCTTTTATATTAATATTTTATTTTTTAAATTAAAAAGTAATGATACATATTATTATATTATTAAAGCAGTTGTTTTTTCACAAATATACCAAAATCTAATTTTCCTTCTACATGTCTAGAAGATGAATGCATACCTTGGATATTGGATAAGATAATTTGCGTAGCACGTGAATTGAGGAACCCGGTAAAAGTTCCAGTCGAATCTAACTTGCACGCAAAGAAATCTAGGAAGCTAAATGGAGTAACCGATCTTAGCCTCCAATCCAAGACGCCCAGCACAAGTAGCTCCATTCTTCTAATTGTTCTGGGCTCGAATAGGTATTTGGCACCTTCTACCTGCATACATTAAATTAGGAATGATGTATTTGTCATGTACCAATGTACTTAATTGGCGATAATTGAGCCAGAGTAAGTACATGAATTAATATTTTAATCAATGTATCCACATTTTTTAATTTGTGATAAAGAGGAAACATTATCACGAATGCCCCTTTGATATCGTTTTCTCACACTGAATCACGGATGTGACACACATTGGACAGATACCTGAAGGTCTAACAGCGATGGAACTAGAGGTTCCTCCATCTTTGCCGCCAAAGACAAGCACGCAACTGATAGAAGTTGCAATGGCCACCCATTGGTTTGCTGTAAACATATTTATAAATATCAAACAGTAGATTAAAAAAATTAATCATTATTATCAGTTTATTATTGCGAGTACACTAATTAATAATCAAACTTTTCAGCACATATACTTACATGTTCAATACACGTCCATAGAAAGAGTTTTAGAGTACAAAAAGCTTTAGCAAGCATAATAAAAAAACAATATTAACAACATACTTTTAAATATTTATTATTAATTATTAATAAGATTTACAAAATTCACCAGAAGTAAGATTTACGTGATATCATGGAACTTTACTCAATAACAAAACTATATTAAAAAACATAAAAAATTATGTCGCTAATATTTATTTGCACAAGAAAAGTACCATATATGTAGTCTGTATAACACTGTCCTAAATTATTAAAATTACTGTACCATATATATAGTCTGTATAACACTGTCCAAGTATACATATTTAAATTTAAGAGTAGAATGTTGATTTACTATTACACATTATTCATAAAAGTTTGTGATTGAGTTTGTAATTATTTACACAGTAAGCAACCTTTTTACTCTCAATCTTTAAAAATAGTTTTTCTTGTGATAATGCGCCGTGACACTTTGGCTTCAAATTGTAAAGGACTGAAAAGTCAATACTTAGTCACTGGGTAGAATTATTTATTTTCTTTTCACGCACATGTGTAACACTAATAACTATCACCCAAATTCACGGATTCATCATTTAGCTTCCATTAATTTCTCCATTTCCGGTTTTAATTGAAATCTTTAAATTCTCCAAAATCGAACTTCGCATATCTAACTCACCGGCAACGGCCGAGAATTCAAGAACCGATCCATGTAATTAACGGAAAGATAAGCGGTGAGCGGTTGAAAAGCGTAATAAGCCTGTACCTGCATACACCAGATTAAAGCCGATAAAAAAATAGATCTATAAGCCAGACCGAACCATTTCCCAAAGACAGTTGCGCGCTGGGCATTTTAGCACTGTCTGGTTTGGTATTCCACGCGCGTGGTAATATCGTAATAAACACACAACAGCGTGTCCGGCGAGGTGAGAAAAACTGTTAGCGCCGGAGAGATAGTTACCTTGAGAATCCATGCAACGGATTCTTCTCTGGCGGAGGCGTCGAGAGTGCGAGATTGGAACCTGTTGAGGTATTCGAATCCGGGAACGAAGTGTCGTTCGTCTTCGATGAATCCGGCGATGGAATCCTCCTCCGACGGCGGCGAGGAATCGAGGTCGGAGGAACATTCCGGCGATTCTCCTGACAAGACTCCGGAAGAGTCCTCGCCGCAGAGAAGGATGGAGTCGGAGAGGCAGTTGGAGCAGGAGACCGACATGGCGATCGGTGGAGACTCATTTTGTGGCCGCGGCCATGGCTTCCGATGAGGTTTCGCCGGCAAACGATCGGAGAAGTCGCCGGAAGTGGAATTTGCAGTGGAGAGTTTAGGGAGAGAGTGTATCTGTTGATGAAAGATACAGGCACGCTCTTCATATGTTTGTTTGAATATAAATATGCGATGCCTGGGTCAGTCTTTTTTTTTTTTTTTT